>Ga0116129_1000076_pt1 | contig 74476 bp, 64 predicted proteins | sample June2015DPH_17_2_FD_89732 | JGI IMG/M metagenome (GOLD analysis project Ga0116129, IMG submission 89732) | Peatland microbial communities from SPRUCE experiment site at the Marcell Experimental Forest, Minnesota, USA - June2015DPH_17_10 | ecosystem: Environmental > Terrestrial > Soil > Wetlands... | reverse complement strand
TTAGTACGAGAGGACCGGGATGGACGAACCTCTTGTGTTCCAGTTGTCATGCCAATGGCACGGCTGGGTAGCGAAGTTCGGTTGTGATAACCGCTGAATGCATATAAGCGGGAAGCACGCTCTGAGATGAGATCTCCCAACCCAAAAGGGAAATGAAGGGCCCTGGAAGACCACCAGGTTGATAGGCTGGAGGTTGAAGCGCAGCAATGCGTGTAGCTTACCAGTACTAATCGCCCGTTCGGCTTGTCCATAGAATTTACTCTGCGCAGTGAGAAAGTCCACTGTTTTAGAGCATTCAATACAAGCTTTGTAGTTATATCTTTTGGAAACTACGCAATAAGCAACAAACGTCTAATCCCAATCTATTCAGTTGTGGAAGATCGCGCGAGCGAGATTTCAAAACTTTGCCGGTGAGTTTACTACGAGGGTCACACCCGTTCCCATCCCGAACACGGAAGTTAAGCCTCGTTGGGCCGATGGTACTGCACGCGTAAGTGTGTGGGAGATTAGGTGATCGCCGGCATATTATCAAGCCCCATCCTTTCGAGGATGGGGCTTTTCGTTGCCTCACTCTCGATTTTGGCTTTGTCCGTGCTCCCTTTTTCTCAGTAAGGCGCGGGCTACACCATTGTGTGTGTGGAGGGGTAATTGAGAGATCAGTTTTTAAATGATGAAGAAATGACATTTTTCTCCAATTACTCTGTCGAACTGCTGTTTACTGTTTCAGGTAGACAAGTGTTCGTCGCGGGTTCAACATCTCTTTCTCGTGACGTATATAACAAGTGCCGCGGCTACCAATTAAAGCTTTGAGGAGCGTTTTCGTTGGTTTCCCGAACCTGGCTTCTTAATAGCAGTATTCTGCCCTCTTTACACTTTTGCTAAGAATAATAAGTGGCCTCGGAGCCCTACTTCGTCGATGCTCCTTGTCACATCAGTGCAATTGAGAAAGGGACATTGGTAATTCATCCTCCGGGCTTCTTCCTTTTCAACGCCACTGGCTTCCTCATTTCCCATCTTTTCCATGTATCGGCTGGAAGCGCTCTGCACATTCTCAATGTGTCGTTCAGCGTCTCAGGTGTTCTGGTTTGTTATTCCCTGCTTTCACGTCTCTTAGCAGGTTCATCCCCTTTTTGGCTGTCGTTGGTCTATGCCTGTTCGCCAATCGTATGGTTCTCTGGAGATATTCACAGCTCCTATGCGGCTATGACGTTCTTTGCGCCCTTGATCATTCTTGTATTGGAATGTGAGCGAGAATTTGTGTGGGGATGTGTGGTATGGGCGCTGATGACAGGCTTTCGTCCTTCGGGTGGAGTCTTTGTACTTCCTTGGATGGTGTTTCAGTCTCTGCGATTTTCCTGGAAGGAGCGGCTAGCCGGCATCCTCGTAGCATTCGCCGTTGTAATCGCGTGGTGGGTGCCAACTGCGGAGCGCTATCGTGGCGGCCTGTTCGTGCCGTTGAGTTCGTCACAAGAGCAAGTATCAGGATTAGCGCAGGGGGTACTGAGCGGGCATTTGGGGCTCCATGCGGCTGTCAATGCCGTGCATGCCATTGCGGGGATAATCATGACCTGGGGTTTGTTGACGCCGACGGTGCTTCTTGGGGTCATCACCGGGATGCGAAATGCCACGGCTCGCAGCATGAGCATCTTTCTCGCGCCAGGTTTAGTGTTCTTCCTGCTCTACTATTTTTCAGACGGGCCCTATCTTGCCTACATGGCAATTGCAGGAATAGTGCTTGCGGGCCTTCATCTTCAAACTCGGCCCCCGGCAATCCAGCGAGCAATTTACGTCATCGCGACCTGCGCATCCGCTTCTCTTCATGTTTCTGGCCCGTCCCAGCGACAAGAGCCCGTCTATGCTTCGAACAGTGACCGATGCATACTTCGTGAGATATACCGTCCCCTCTCTCAAGGCACAATGGGATCCTCGGTTAGCGAAATTGCTAGGAGCATGTAACGACAGTACAGTTCGCGGGGGGTGCCATTAATAGGCTGCTACAGGGAGCCTCTTTCAACAAAAGGTAGAGGATGTCGCATCTAACCTCTTCGCCTCTGAACTTTCTTCGCTGGAATATCCGTCAAAATTCCCGCTAGTGTTTGGCTTGGACCTCCTGGATAGGAATGTTGTGGAACTCGAATGGCACGGTGAGCCAATGAGTCATCTCTGGTGTGTCCCAGAGGAGCGTGGCAGGGATACGTCCAGGCTCCCGTGTCGTGATGATGAAGTCCTCGACAAGACGATTGTTTTCGCGTCGGAACTGGCTCGTTTCGATAGAGTGCTCAATTGACCAGCGACTCTCATCTGCGACATTGAGGTAGAGCCAGCCAAAGCGAGGCACTGTATCAACGGGAGCGCTGAGCTGACCGGCGATAGTGTAAAGCATGCCGTTGCAGCCGACCGAATTGACCGTGAGCCGCCACCCGTCGAATTCGGCGGTCTCTTTTCGAGTTGTTGTTTGCAGCATGGGAAGTGAAAGAGGTTGGGAAAGAGCGCGTGCTCGTTCTTTGTAGTTGACGCGCACGCCCAATCGTAGCGAGACGTTTTCGCCGGGAGCAGCATGGACTCGATAGAGCGCCATGTTGGCGGTGATCTGATCAGGCTGCGTGAATACTGTCTTCTCGCCGAAGAGTTCTTTTGAAACCACGAATGTAACAGGTGTCTGCTGCTCGTTGGTGAGCTGCATGTCCGTCTCTTCGGTGAAGACATCACCATTTTGCTTGCGTGGAATATACCGCAGGCGACAGAAGGGGCGCTTGTCTTTTGTGTATGGCAGTACGTCATCCGACGGAGAATTCAACTCGCGACAGTCTTCCGTGAGGTACACCTCATTTTCGGAGGATACCGGTATTATCGCGCTCGGCTGAAAAACGGCGAGGGGAACGCCGATGGTCTGTTGGGGTGGACCGACGCCAATGCTGAAACTCCCACGCGCGGCCGCCAAAACGTGGCTATCCTCTGGAGTATCAAGTTCAAGATGTTGACGCCACGCATTGAATCCAGCTGAGGGTGAATATTCGTAACCGATTAGGGGGTCTCTGTCCTTATCCTCGAGCCCCCCCGAGCTGCTTTCGTGCGATCCTTCGCGGAGCAGGGAACGTCCGTGGCCATCCGAAACCTGATTGAGTTGAAGGCGCGAGATGCCGGTTATTCCGGTCAGTGCGGGATCTGCAGCCGCGCGGACTGTGAATTGCAGCGGTGAGCCCGCTTCGACTGATGGCGCAAGGAGCAGTGAACCAGCCATGACGGTGCCGCTGTCGGCGAGAAAGAAGCTATGGGCAGAGTTTGTGCCCCCGAGGTCGATATAGTTCGAGCCGACCATGAGGAACTGCTCATAGTCTGAGTTCCGAGGAACCTGAATACTCAGGATTATCGTTCGGAGAGCATTCCAGTAGGGGACGCGGTTGAGTTGCACGGTAGCATGTGCGGATTTGAACCAGTCGAGACTGCTCTCTTCCACACGCTTGTAGAAAGATTGCGCCGTAAAAGTAATGTCTGCGTTGATCTGGCGGCCAAACTCTCGAAGTATTTCAGTGAGCGGCGCGTTGCTGAAATGCAACGTAACCACGGTGGCTTCGGCGTGGTCTGCTTCCTTGCAGCGCTTTAGAAGTACATTGAGAGCATGGTAGGCGGTTCGAGGCATCGTTTTGGAAGGTGGATAGCGTACCGCCCGCGCTCCACGGGGCATGTCCATCTGCTGTGGCGTGTTTGGCGGGTTGGGTTGAGAAGCCTCCTCCTCCCGGTGGAGAGCCCATTGGAGCTGGGGTTCGACCTTCGATCCCATTGCGGCGAGGGAGTTGAAGGCAGATGAGCGTTTTGTTTCAGAGGCGTCAGAGAGTTGATGAACGAGCGCGGCGATTCTTCTGCTTGGTTCGATACCAGTTGGCAGCGGACGCGTGTAGATGGTGAGTGATTTTGACTGACGAATCGGTTGCGCGATGAGGCAGGGGGCTGCAAGGACAAACGAGATAAGGCAGGCTCGCGATGCAAGGACACGAATCATAGAAGGTTTTCTGCAAGATTAAGACGAAACAATGCGGCGTTTAGTCCCAGGTCTCCTGAGAGGGCCACGATTCACAGATCCCCATGAGCACGACCGCTATTTCATGCGGCACGATTGCGGCATGAACGATCTCGGGCCAACATTATTCAGAAAGTGGAACGAGATGCAACAGATGTTATTTCTTAGAATTTGAATCAAGCGTCTCCCAACTGCGGAGCGGATGTTCGTAGATTTGCATGTTGACGCGCTTGCCGCGAAACTTTACGCCCTCGATGCTGAGACGAAGGCGTTGTTCCGCTGCAGCTTCACCCCTTAGCTTGATCTCGCCGCCGGCGCCGACGATGCGCTGCCAGGGTAGACCGTGAAGCGTAGCGCCGTGTAGCAGCTTTGCGACGGCTCGGTGGTACAGGGGATAGCCTGCCGCCGCAGCGACTTTGCCGTAGGTTGATACCTTGCCCCTGGGGACGGAACGAATGATGCGTCGAAAGGCGTCGTCGCGCGGCTCGTTTTTGCGAAGCGCATCCTTCAGAATTCTTCGCTTGAGGTTTTGCGGGGTAACCGGGCGTCGCATGAACAGAACTGTATCAGAGCTCAATTTCCTGGAGCCTAACAAACACATTGCCTGACAAGATGATTTGAACGGAAACGGGCACTGCTGCCGAAGTAGGATCGATCAGTAGAACGAGTGCAGAATAACTTACGGCAAAGGGTTCTCTGCTCAATCACTTGAGGCTTCTGGGCCTTGTATGTCTTTGCGGCAACCGTCGCCGCGGGAGTAAGCTAGATGAGAGCCCACTTCAGCGAGTGACTCGTTGGTTGTATTGTCCCTCCCCCTCGTCGATGCCAATCTGGACAGGCTAGGTTCAGGCAATTACATCCTGATCCAGGCGAAATTCTGGATTGCAAAGACTCGCAATGAAAATCTGGGGCAATGAGAATCAGTTGTCTGATCAGTCGCGAGGGAAAAAGAACGGACTCCACATGTGGTCTGGAGCATTAGGTGCTCGACTCAGTGGATGTGGGGATGCTCTTCTGTTTGGTGTGGCATGTTGCCTAGCCATCATGGCGTCGGGTTGCGGAAAAGGTGCAGCAGATTCAGCGGCGCAGACTGGGACAGGGACGCCTCAGACGTCTGCGCAACTGACAGTAAGTGTCGGCAACGTGAGCTTTGGTACCGTAACGGTGAACACGGCAGTGACGCAGTCGCTGACGCTGACATCGACGGGAACCGCTCCGGTGACAATCAACTCGGGCGCAACGACTGGAGCCGGATTTACGATCGTTGCTCAGACTTTCCCGGTAACGTTGAACCCTAGTCAATCTCTGACGATACAGTTGCAGTTCGAACCGACTGCAGCGGGAGCCATAACCGGGCAACTTACGATCAGTAGCAATTCGACGACTGGAAGCACGGCTCTTGTGGCTCTGAGTGGTACCGGGACAGCAGCGACGGGTCCTCAGGCGAGTCCGGCACTGACGATAGGCACTGCGAACGTGAGCTTTGGAAGCACTGCAGTGAACACGGCGGTAACGCAGTCGTTGACGCTGACGTCGACGGGAACCTCTCCGGTGACGATTAACACGGGGACGATTGCTGGGACGGGTTTCTCAATCCTTGGCGGGAGCTTCCCGGTAACGCTGAATCCCAGTCAAACGCTGACGCTGCTACTGCAGTTCGATCCAGCAACGGCCGGAGCTTTGAGTGGGCAACTGACGATCAGCAGCAACTCGACTACCGGAAGTACAGCCGTGGTTGGTTTGAGTGGTACGGGCACTGCGGTGGCACATGACGTTGCGCTGAATTGGAATGCACCGGTTAGCTCGCCTGATCCAGTTGCGGGGTATAACATTTATCGGGCAACGGGTAGCGGATCGTTCGTGCTGATCAACTCCTCGCCCGACTCGAGTGTCAACTATACGGACACAACGGTCACGAGTGGTGTTGCTTATTCGTATCAGGTGAAATCTGTCGATTCCAGTGGTGTTGAGAGTGTGCCGTCGAGCCCGGTCACGGTAACGATTCCTTAGGCTTTTCAAAATCCTTCGCTTCGGCTTGAGGGATCTAGGCTTGTTTAGGATCCCATTCATAGGGACTGCATGAAATGGGCACCTAGAGTATCAGGTTAAAATTCGAGTATGGGCACCCACATTTGTGGTTGGGTGAGATTTTAAGGGTGGAGGACCTGGCAGAACGTTATTGGAGTCTGGGTGCGATAAGACTGTCGCAAAGATGGAGCATTTTCTATTTAATTTATGTCGCTTGCCCTATTGATGGCAAAGGGGGAACTACAACCGCGTCGGGCAAGCGACGCCCGAACTTGCTATCTTCCTCCGACGATCTGCGGCGCTTCGGCATACCATCTTCTTTGTCTCTCCATACGAGAGCCAGAAGGAGAACACTATGGGCACTTCTGTTAGTACAAAGCACGAATACAAGACACCGGCGCAGATGCGGGAGGGCGCCGCGACGGCGGCCGCGGTCGTCTCGACGCCGCTCGTAGGAACATGGAAGAACATCAACTCGGCGACGCGGGATATCGTCAAGGTCGTGATCGCTGCGGCAGGTAGCGGGATCCAGGTGGACGCTTACGGAGCCTGCACTCCAACTCCCTGCAACTGGGGAAATGTAGCAGGCCTGTCCTATGCATCAGGCGTGAGCAGCAGCCCAGCTGTTGCTTTCAGCGCGCAGTACAAATTCTCTTTTTCTCAGGTCATTCTTGTCGGGCATCTTCAGGGTAAAGAACTCCTGCTCGAAAGTTTTACTCACTTTACCGATGGCAGCGGAAGATCCGATTACTATGCCACGGATACGATGACTAAGTAAGCGATCGATCGACTGATGAAGTGTTGCGCCTGAGTCTTGGACGTTTACGCGAGCAGTTTTCATCCCCCCTTCGCAGGGGTGCGAAGGGGGGCACCCCTGCATTCGCCAATTGTGAAATCTACGGCAAAAGCGGTTCGAGCTTCGCTCGAATGCCCACTCATGCGATGAGACTGCATGAATGGGCACCCAGGGTATTGGTTCCAATTTATGTATGGGCCACCGGCCACCTGCCAGCGTCTTGATTCCGCGCATCACAAGCCATGAATCAAACGGAGAGAGGTGCACCTATGTTCTGGATGAACTGAAGCCGTTCGGCTATCTGGAGGGAGGTGGGGGAGGAAGGTGGGGGAGAGGGATTGATGGGATGAGGAAGGGAATCCCGGCGGCGAACCACGACCCGTTTGAAGTGACCCGGATGAGGAGCACCGGACTAGTGCAAGTATTCGGCGGCGCAGGCGAAAGCGAGTCCTGAATGCGGAAATCGCCATTTACCTGAAGCGGGACGCCTGCAAGACTTGTGCTGTGCGCGACATTCCCGTCATTTGCGCAGAACAGCGTCGCAAATACGCTCGCGTTGGCGTTGCTTCCGATGGCATTGCCTGCGCCCAGAAGGAGACCCTGACCGTTGACCTGGATGAGCCCGCCCACTCTCACTTCGGCTGTAAGGTCCCGGATCACCCAGATCTGGCCCGCGGCTGGGACGCCCAGCACGGTGGTATCTGTTGAACCAGTGGTAATATCGCCGATCCCTCCACTGAACGCGACCAAGTTCTGGGCCAGGGCCGATTGAGCCATGGCTCCGAGGACAGAAACTACGGCGATTAACATGCTGATCTTTTTCACGATGATGCTCCTTTTGTGACAGCGGGGTTGTAGTTGTAGGTGATCAGTTCTGCGTTGCGATACGGAACTGCTCGCGAGCCGACGAACGGCTTTTCTGAGCTTATTTCCGGACCTCGCTTTATCCGCATCCGCTAGTCACCCAATACCAAGGAGAGAAAGGAGAAAGCCGCGACTTTGAAATCGCGACAGACGAAAGTGCCAGCTGCTCTTGCGCAGCGGAGCGCGGCATAGAACCGATCCCAGCTGCGACGACGCGTGTAAGAATCCATCTAACACGTCGAGGTCTCAAGCTTACTTAGTCGGGGTGAAATTATTCCATCGCGCGATGTAGTTTGTTTGTCAAATTATTGTCAAGCAGGTAATGCGCTGGAGCGTTGTTTCCTCGACTCCCCGAAGCTCCGAGGTGACTGCAAGTGCAGTGAGCCGCCTTTAACCTTCCGATGTCGTCTTAGATTTCAACGATCGCAGCAACCAGGTCCAGATCATAATGATCGCCGACGCGGCGACGAAGAGCTCTGCCCAAATGAACGAGAAGTAGTCTCCGAGCACACCCACCGAAGGAACACCTGGCTGGATGCTTCGCAAGGCTGGCAATCCAAAGATCAGCGATATGGACAGGGACAAGGGCAACAGATCAGATGTGTCACGTGACGTGATCCGATTGATGACCATTGCGACGACACTCAGCGCAAGGCCTATCATCAGGCCCATCACTGAGATGGCGTTATTAATCACATTGAAGGGGCGTGTCAAGTTCAGGTGGACACGCGTAGCTGCGGAGTCCTTGACACGGATTATCTCCCCTGTGTATTTCACTCCTGAGGTCGAAGCTGAGAGGGAGATTGAGAGTGGTACGGGCAGATTTTTCTGCAACGAGTCTCTGTCAAGGGCCAGCTCCGCTTCCGCGACATCCAAGTTGTCGACGTTAAGTGGGGCGTTGTCATGCGTGACCTGGGATACTTGGGGAGCTTTGGGTGGCGGGGGCGTGTCGGCGTAGAGCCATATGTTGGATTCGTATCGATCGAAGGGATATCGGTTGAGGTCACCGTCAAGGGGAAACGTCGCTTCGATCCTGGTCATCCCCTGTCCTACGGGAAATTCGAACTCCTGCTGACCCGGAGAGTTGTTCACATAGAGTTTCAACTTGACGCTCGGAGTCCGAAATTCCGATGCGATTCTGCCGGACGGACGCATTCGCAGTCGTGCCATCAGCTGTCCTTTCGCCAGGTCTACATTCGTAATTGTAATTTCAACGCGCAAATGATCCGCGACGGTAACTTCGTCAGTCAGCTCCAAAGATCGCAGGCTCTTTTCGTTGCCAATCCGCCGAATCCCCGTGAGATAGACGGCGAGGAAGGCCAGTGCAATCAGGATGCCGAATAAGATGCGTCGATTCATTCCTGGTGACCCCCTTTGAGCGCGCCAGAGAGTAGTCGTGTCGGTTGTCCCTACGCCTGCTCGATGCGCTTGAAAAAAGCCTGGTTCTCTCAGAGTGAGGATGTCGAACAAAAGAGTGGATGTCTACTAGGTGTTTTCATAGGTGGCTACTTGCCCAGAAAACAAGACAACCCGAGCCAACTTCCAGATGCAGGCCAGCCTGACCCACAAGAAGTTATGATTCGTTAGCGGTATGGGAGAAAGAGATGAAGAGACTAGCGATGTGCCTGGCCATCCTGGCGATAATGACGGCAAGGGTTTTCGCGCAACCCCCAGTTTCAAAAGTACCTGTGTTCTTTCAGTGCACGTGCGATGATCCGGTCGGATCCCGAATTGCCACTGCGGTCCGAGATTTGATCGCGGTCAGTCCGAGATATGCCAAGTCCGGAAGCGAATTCACTCGACAGGGTGCGAACGTATTTCCAATCTGGTCAATACGCATTGTAACCAGAGACACCGATGAAAATGCCAGCCGAACTATGATTGCCGTTGCCGTTACTAGAGGGCTTTTCTTCGAGACCCTTTCAGTTCAGAGTTGCGGGTCGTTAAGGGTAAGAGAGTGTGCAGAGGGAATCCTGGCCGATTTAGATAGACAGATTACTGATTTTAATTCTGTCCAGTAATATCTGGCCATCCGCCCCCTGAGGAGAACGGTTCGCGCCTTCGCGCGAATGCCCAATCATGCGATGAGACTGCATGAATGGGGCACCCAGAGTATCGGTTCAAATTTATGTATGGGCCACCCGCCAATTTCGGAGTTATAAGATTGCGACTGAAGGGGAAATTCCATGAAGCAATATACGGTTTCCATTTTGGTTATTTGCAGTACCATCTTCCCCATTGTCTCAGCGCAGACTACCGCGCCAGCGACAACTCCATCTGGGACTGCGAAGAATAGTTCGCCGACCCTCGAGGCGGTTTCGATTCATTCAAGCAAGGGAAATGCGCCGCGCGGTTTCAGAATCACGATGGATGGATATAGCGCGAATGACGAACCGCTTTCCCAAACGATCTTGATGGCCTATTTCCCACTTCAACTCTGGTCCGGTGACAGGATTAAAGGTGCGCCGTCGTGGGTTTTGAACGATTCCTACGACTTCACGGCAAAGGTTGCATCAGGTGACCTGCCACAGTGGCAGAAATATGGGATCGATATGGCCAACGAAGGGAAACTTGGCATGCTGCACGCAATGCTGCAGGCTGCACTCGCCGCCCGTTGTAACCTCGTCTTACATCGCATACCTGCGGAGGCTCCAGGCTATGCTCTGGTTGTCGACAAGAAAGAGCCGAATTTGAAACCTGGAAATCTTGATGAACCATTGCCTGCGGGTGCACAGAGGTTTCCCGACGGCAGCATCCGAACGACTTTCCACAGGCACAGTGCCCACGGTTGGGTCCAAGGTTGGACGTTTACCAATTCAACGATTGGGTCGCTGATCAGCCTATTGCAAATCACCTCCCCTAAGGCACCAGTCCTGGATCAAACTGGCTTGACTGGCAAATATGATTTCGAATTGCAGCGAAATTCGGTCCGCGTGCCAGAGGGGACGGAACTACCAGCGGGATATCCAGACCCCTCACTGGTTTGGGACCTTAAGGCGCTCGGCCTCAAAACCGTGCCGATAAAGACAAAAACCGAAACGCTGGTCATCGACCACATTGAAGGCCTTTTGACAATTAAGATGGCCGCTGGGAAGATCGCCGACTTTCGGATCGCGCGAATGCCCAATCATGCGATGAGACTGCATGAATGGGGCACCCAGAGTATCGGTTCCAATTTATGTATGGGCCACCCGCCGAAGACGGAGCATCCGTTGTGGTTCGCTAGATGTGGGCAAGGCCGCTCCGCGGTAGGAATGACATACTAATTCACTGTGAGCGTAAACGTTGTTGAGGCGGTAATAGAATTGTTTACGGAATCAAAGCCCTTCAATGTTAGGGTGTAGCTCGTCGCTGGGGGCGGTGTTGTGGAGGTGCCGCCGCCGTTTCCACCGCTGTTGTTGCTGCCTCCACAGCCGGTCAGGCCTGCGCCAACCACCATCAAAAGTATGCTGGCCAGAAGAAACGGCAACCGAATCCTGCGTCTCAGTCCCAAGAGCGAACCGCAAAGAAGCAGACTGGCAAATACGGCTGCACTCGATGCATCGCGCGATGGGAGTAGGTGCTTGTCCTCCAATGAAGCGCGTGAATCAAGTGCCCGGAGGTTACTGCGTTCCGCAGGCAACGCTGAGTTACATGCCGAGCCGACGCCGATAGTAAGTGTCGTCATGCTTGTCCCGTTTACAGGCGGTGAACCGATACCATAACAGAAGGTTGGACTGCTGGAGTTGTTTGATGCAGTCAGAAACCAGACAACACTGCCGCTGTAGCCGCCGGCCGGTGTCACTGTGACCTGGGTGTTTCCTGTGCTTCCGTTGGCGATTGTCAAATTACCGGCCGCAAGAGTGAAGCTTCCGCTGGCAGCAAGGTTCCCAACATTCACTACAGTGGTTGCGGCTGAGGACGAGTGCGTTGCATCTCCAGGATACGTGACGGTGACCAAATGAGATCCGGTAGTTGCGGGTGCGATCAAGGGGTAGTTGCCGTTCAAATTAATTGACGGGTTTGTTGCGAGCGCCAGCGATGAATCCATGACGGTGCCATCGACAGAGACCGAGACGTTCCCGGTGGGTACTGTAAAGTTTGGGCTGTTAGTGGATGGGGTATACCCAGCTCCTACGGTGATCTGAATAATATCGTTTTCACCTGGTGTAGATACAGAATTCGATGAGATGAGCCTCACGTATGTAGGCTGAAGACTCGTGTGACCGCTCGAAGGCCACGCCGTAGTCAGCGCGTTGAAGTCTACGCTCCCAAGACCTGTTGCCTCGTCATACCCTACCGTTGCCGCGTAGCTGGATTCTCCAGCCACTGAGCAGGTCGCTGCGCTCGGCAAGCAGGCATTTGTGCCGGAGGTGATGTCATGAAAGGCAGTCGCATAAGTGGTTGGGTTCGCTGCCAGCCCATACAGCACGGGATTGATGTTTCCTTGTCCGGCCTCCTTCTGTACCTGGTTCAATATGGCTAGAAATCCCGCGAAGATGGGGGCTGCGAAGCTGGTTCCCCCGGCTGTGGTGTATTGACCGTTGCTATTCTGAAAGCCATTTATGCAGCTTGATGCCGGCTCTCCCTGCGGCGTTGGTTGATCTAAACAGAGGAGGTAGCCGGGGCTGGCGATGGAGGATTGTAGAGCAAGGTCGGGCAACAGGCGATAGGCCCCGCTGGATATGCCGGGAACGCCGCTCTGCCAGGACGGCCGTGGAAAATAAGTGCTGGTTCCGCCGCCGCCTGCAGCAATGCCGTTCGTAGGCGAGTCCTCGTTCCAGACCACCTCCGGAACATAGGACAGTAGTGAGCCTGGCAGATTCGCTAAGCTGCTACTCGCCCAATAGGAGCTGGTTCCCGCCGTAAAAGTTCCCGCCGCCATCTGGGTACCCCCGACAGCCGTCACATTGGGGCTGCTCGCCGGAAATTGGACCGACAGTGCCTGCTCCTGGGCCGGTGTGATTCCGTCTGCAGAGGTATCGTATGCGCAGGCAGTCGAGCCGCTGTCGCCTGCTGCAGCCACTAGGGTTTGTCCCTGTGCCGAAGCCTCTTCGTAGAGGGCGTTGTCCTGATCCAGCTCAGTCTGGCTGAGAGAGGGCTCGCAGAAGCCGTAGCTAATGCTCACCACGGGAGCGATGTTCTCTGTGATGGCATAGGCAAGCGCATCAAGGACATTGTAGTTTTGGTTGTCACCAACATATACCAGAAAGATATTTGCCTGCGACGCAATAGCCGACGAATATTCGAGATCAATCTCCGATTCGGTTTCATCTGCCGGGGAGACTGCCTCTACCCCGGTGCCCGGAACCAACACGGTGTTTATCTGGTTGACCGAGCTAAAAATTGCCTGAAAAATTAGGACACTTGAGCCCGTCAAGGTGTACACATACGACTGGCCGACTACGGCTAGCTCTTGCCCAACTCCATTGAAGGAGTTCGACGTGAGAGGTTTCATGTCGTACATCGTCTCGATGTCCGAAGGGGTCAGGTAGTGCGCCTGTGTTGAGGGCGATGTGAAGTCCGGTCGTGTACGAGTCAGTACCTTGAAGTTCGGCTTCGGCCGGAAATCCGAAAGATGCAGTACGGCTGCCGTTACCGAAGTAAGCTCTGTTGGTAGGGTCAGGTCGGTCTCAGGAGCGAAGTGCAGTTCTCTTTCGGTGCGGTAATAGTGGAGCCCTGCGCCGAAGGCAGCTTGCACCTGTGCGGCGGTGCCGGAGAACGTGATGCGATCTCGGCTGCGGGCTGTGCTGTCTATATGAAAGCCGTGCGATTGTAACCAGTCTTCAGTTGCGGCAATGTCCTCATCGGCCGTGCCAAAGCGGGCGGCAAAGGTATCCGGAGTTAGCCACTGGTGGTAGAGTGGCGAGGCTGTGTTTTGCTGCGCTGCCAGTAGTTGTTGAAGCGCGTCTTCCTGCGCAGCCGAGCGCTTGAAGACCAGCGTGATGCCTGGAACGAGCATCTCTGGTGAGACCGTTCCCAAATCTTGCGCCTGCCGCACTCGTGGGGTCCGAGAGCCGACAAGGGTAGCGCGGGATATGTCTGTGATGGTGCTTGTTAGTCGTGGTGTGAGTGTCTGAGCAAAACCAAACCAAGAGCAAGAGAGAAGGATCATCAAAAAACACGGCGGAACAACTCGGCTAATCCGCTTCATATGGGTAATCGCTCTTTCTTGAGGGTCTTAAATCAATGACTGCGAGTCTCGGGAAAACCTTAGCACAGCAGACTGATAGAAGCTTCAAAATTCCGAACGGCTTGATTTTCCTCGGCGTAGCGTCTTGGGCTGGCTAGTAAGCCAAAGCGCAGCCGTCGGCGCGCATTTCGCTGGCGGCGGAGTAGACGCGGTCGGTGCCTTCCACGTGGGGTTCGATGCATTCGTAGCGACCGAAGCCTCCGTCGGAGGGGCCTATCGGCCAGCCCAACGCGGCCAGGGCTTTCTGCGTGGTTTCGGGGATTCCGGATTCGAGGCGGAGGATGCCTTTGGGGCCGTAGCCAGGTGCGTCTTCGCCCATGGATTGGGAACTGCCTTCGTGGTGCCAGCGGGGGCTGTCGCCGGCGGCCTGGATGTCGAGGCCGTAGTCGACGCGGTTGATGATGATTTGAGCCTGGCCCATGGGCTGCATGTCGCCGCCCATGACGCCGAAGGACATCCAGGGCTTGCCGTCTTTGGTGGCGAAGCCGGGGATGATGGTTTGGAAGGGCCGCTTGCCAGGGGCGTAGATGTTGGGGTGTCCGTCCTGGAGGGAGAAGAGCTGGCCGCGGTCCTGGAACATGAAGCCGAGGCCGTCGGCGACGAGGCCGGAGCCAAGGCCGCGGAAGTTGGACTGGATCTGCGAGATCATGATGCCGTCTTTGTCGGCGACGGTGAAGTAGGTGGTGTCGCCGTGGCTGGGGGCCTGGCCGGGATAGATGGGTGTGAGGATGGAGTCGAGCTTGATCTGTTTGGCGCGCTGCTTGGCGTAGTCTTTGGAGTTGAGCCAGTCGATGGGGATTTTGGCGAAGTGCGGGTCGGCGTAGTAGCGGGCGCGGTCCTCGTAGGCGAGGCGCTTGGCTTCGATCTGGACGTGGAGGGATTCGGGGGACTGGAAGCCCATGCCGCGGAGGTCGAAGTTTTCGGCGATGTTGAGGAGCTGGAGGGTGGCGAGGCCCTGGGTGTTGGCGGCCATGGCGTAGACGTCGACGCCGCGATAGTTGGTGACGATGGGGTCGAGCCACTCGGCGTGCTGGGCGCGGAGGTCTTCGGCGGTCATCCATCCGCCGATGCGCTTGAAGTAGGCTTCGATGGTTTTGGCGATGGGGCCGTCGTAGTAGGCGTCGCGGCCGCCTTCGGCGATGAGGCGATAGGTGCGGGCGAGGTCGGGGTTGCGGCGGATGTCGCCCTCGTTGGGGGCTTTGCCGTTGGGTGCGAAGGTGTGAAGGGCGTTGGCGGTTTCTTCGACGCCGGAGCCGGGACGGGTGAAGTTAGCGAGGCCGCGCTTGATGTAGTAGGCGATGATTTGCGGGGCGGGTGAGCCGGTTTCGCAGTAGTGGATGGCGGGTTCGAAGAGCTCGGCCCACTTGAGTTTGCCGTAGCGCTGGTGGAGGTTCCACCAGGCGTCGAGGGCTCCGGGAACAGAGATGGAGACGGCTCCGTAGGGGGGCAGGGCGCCGTTTTTTGCGCGGGAGCGGGCGATGTCGAGGGTGAGGGCTTTGGGAGAGCGGCCGGAGCCGGCGAGCGAGACAACTTTGTTGAGCTTGGGGTCCCAGATCATAGCGAAGCAGTCGCCGCCGATGCCGGAGCTTGTGGGTTCGACGAAGCCCAGGACGGCGTTTGCGGCGATGGCGCCGTCGATTGCGGAGCCACCTTTTTTCAGGACTTCGATGGCGGTGAGAGTGGCGAGAGGGTGCGCGGTGCCTGCGGCTCCGCTGCAGCCCATGGCGGCGGAACGGCTGGCAAAGCTGGCTCCTGCGATGCGATCGCCGGCGTGGACGTCGGGGCGATTGAAGGCTTCGGCGCCTGCGGGCTGGAATTTGGGGAGGTCTTTCCGGGTGGCTCCGTCGGTTTGGCTGAAGGCGTTCGAAGAGCTGACCGAGGCCATGGATCCGGCGGCGGCTAGAGGGAGCGAGGCTATGAAAGAGCGACGGCGCAAGGTGTTTCTCCTAAGGCGAGAAGAAGGGATGAGCTAGATCTCTGAGGTATCCAATATACCAAGCTGGATGATTTTGTTCTTGGCGAAGAGCTCGGATGTGTGTGGCTATGCCGTATCGCTTCGACTATTCGTTGCTTTGAACGCCCAAGTATTTCCAAGGCTGAAGTTAATGATGGAGCAGCAGAGAATTGCGATACCGTTGGAGGCGATGAGAGGTAAGTGCGCATCTTGGATGAGGATTCGCATCAGCAAAAGGTTTCCGAGCATGGAGACCAGGCCGCTGGAGAGATGAAAGCGTATTAGTTGAGAGAGGAGTGTGGAGTTGTCGCGGCGGTCGCGCCAGGTGAAATGGAGGTGCCAGATGAAGTTGTGCAGGAGTGTGAGTTCTACGGCGGCTGCAGACGCGTAGAGAAAATGGCCGGGGCTGCATCGGTTGAGGATGGCAAGCGTGGTGAGTTGTACTGCCATCCCCATGGCTCCTACGAGATTGAACTTTCCCCAGCGGATGAGAGGGTTCATGGCAGTGGCTCTTCGCGGTAGAGCTGCGCGGTGTGGCGAAGGGTGGTGAAGATCGCCGTTGCGAACATGCTGACCGCTGCGATGGTTCCTCCGAGATCAAAGAGCAGCATTGTGTGGCCGAAGAGCGTTGAGTATGGATTGCGCAGCAGGGCGAGGTTGCCGATGATGAGGAGAATGCGAATCTCGGTGGGGCCGAAGAGGCCTTGCGAGAGTTGGAAGCGGGACAGGGTGTAGGTGGCGAGATAGCTCTCGCTTGACAGCAGCAGGAACGCTATGAGCATTGCGATTGCGGTCTGCCAGTGAAGGAGTCCGGAGAGGGCGAGTCCGCCCATGAGGGCGAGGGATCCGAAGAGGTCGACCATGTGATCGACGTAGAAGCCGTAGCGTGGGCGTTGTTGGTGGCGAACCCGGGCGAGGGTTCCGTCGAGGCTGTCTCCTAGCCAGTTGAGCACGATGCAGAGAATGGCGAGGAGCAGTGCGCCGCGGTTGTAGCGGGACAAGGCGTAGAAGACTCCGGCTCCGATTTGTGCGCTGAGACCTAGCAGGGTGAGCTGATCCGACGTGAGCCATTGGGGTGCGTGCTCGGCCATCCAGTGCAGGGCGCGTTTCTCTAGGGAGGCAGTGAGCGCCTTGTTTACCCGAGGCGCAGATTCAAAGATTACTTCACCGTTGGTTGCGGATTTTGCATTCATCTTGATGTCCTGTATTTGCGAAGTGCGTTGCAAGTGGAGCGCAGGGTGAAGTCGAGCGATTCGCGTGGGATGCTCTCGACGAAGGGCTGAACCGCCCAGGCGAGACCGCGTGGGATGGAGCGTGTGAGCGAGACTGATTCGATCTGCATGTAGAGGCCGCCGTCGCGCTCTTCGTAGCTCCAGTAGGTGTTTTGCCGCCAGAGGAAGCCGTGCTCTTCGCTGGAGTTGAGAGTGCGCTCGGTGGTGGTGCCGGGCGAATCGATCTCGGAGACGTGCGTGCTTCGCGAGATGCTGTATCCATGCTTCGAATCGAGTTTTCCGAAGATGATGTCGTAGGTGGTCTCCATTACAACGGTGATGACGTGGCGCTGGCGGATTCGCATCCACGCCTGGAGATGATCGTCCTGTTGCGTGATGGCTCTGGCCTGAATGACCTCAGGGGAGAAGTGTTGGGGGTAGGCGTTGAAATTGCGCATCAGTTGCTCAAAGTCGGCGACGGTTGCTCCAGGGGCGAAGGCGGTACCGCGCCAGTGGTGAAGGAGTGCTCCCGGCAGGGCTGTCGCGGCAGGGGTAAGCTGCTCGACCAAGAGCTCTCCGCCGCGGAGGCTTGCTTCGTTTTGCGGTGCCGAGGCTGTGGGAGCGAGGAAGGTATCGGGTGAGCGGCGCTGCTGGGCGAGTCGCGACTCGACTGCGTTGATGTAAGAGTTGAAGGCTGAGATGGCTGCTGTGGAAAGTTCTGCTACAAGGCTGCGTGGACCTCCCACAAGGATCAGCAGCCCGCAGATCGCGCATAATTTTCGGGAATTCGGGAGTTGGCGTCGCGTCATGAACTGTACATTGCGTTATTACTTATTGTGGTGCAATGGATGGAATGTCATGCGTTGGTTGTTGGTTTCTCACCGGGTAAGTGATTGCAGCGGTGAAGGTTCTGGGGAGTTCTCCAATGCGTGACCGGCTCGAATGGAACGCAAAGTTCGATAGACTGGAAGTGGAATGACAGATCTTCGGACAGCTCGGCGCTATCGCTTTGGCGCATTTGAAGTAGACACGGCGGCGGGGGAGCTTCGCAGACAGGGCATTCGCATCAAGCTGAACGCGCAACCATTCCACGTGCTTTCCATGCTGCTGGAGCGACCGGGCGAACTGCTGACTCGGGAGGAGATTTCGCGGGAGTTATGGCCGGATGGAACGTTTGTGGATTACGAGCACGGGGTGAATTCGGCGGTGAACCGCATCCGGGAAGCCCTGGGAGATACGGCGATCAATTCGAGATTTGTGGAGACGCTGGCACGGCGCGGCTATCGGTTTGTGGCTCCAGTGGAGCGAATCGCTCCGGATGAAGTTCCGTCGCCTTCGGTGCCCGAGTCTTCGGTTTTGAGTTCGAGTTTAGATTCGAGCGAGCGGGCGGCTGTTGCCGCGGCGCCTAAGCCCCAGCTTCTTGACCGGATTCTGGCGTCTCCGGAGGATCTTCCCAAGACCTCGTACCCGGTTGTGCAGACACTCTTCGTGCTGCTGCAGGTTATGTATCTGAGCTTCTATATTGGGGCACTGGCCAATCTGGCGGAGATTGAAGATCTTTTTTCAGGACTGCCGAGGGCGACTCTGACACTTACGGCTCTGATCGTGACCGCCGGGATCATGATTCCTGTTCGTGCGTTTGTAATCTCGATGGTTCTATTTCATGCGCCTGGGGTACGCAAAAAAATTCTGAAGATGTGGCCGTTTCTTTTATTGCTCGATGAGATGTGGTCGCTCTCGCCCTTCCTGCTCCTGCACCACATTAGTTTCGGACTGGCACTGGCCTGCACGGGGCTTCTTGTCTATTCGCCGTTTGCACAGCGGTCGCTGGTGCTGATGGGTGCGGGCGCGATGGATCGTGAAGTTGTTGCGCGCTAGTAGCTGGGTGCGGCTGCGGTTGGATCCTTCAAGTAGTCGCGGATGAGGGCTACGGTGTAGGCGGGGCTCTCTTCCATGAGCCAGTGGCCGGAGTTGGGGACGACGGCTTCGCGAACGTTGGTGGCTACGTTGCGGAAGACTACAGCTTCGTTGGGGCCGAAGGATTTTTCTGCGCCGATGGCTAGTACGGGCATCGTGAGCTTGGTTTGGGCGAAGACCTGGTTGTCCTTGGCGTCCTGATCGAAGGCTTTGAAATGGGCGAAGCCGGCGTGCATGGCTCCGGGTTTAGCGTATTGGGCGGCGTAGAATTTGCGCGTAGGTTCGTCGGGTTGGGTGGGAGAGGCGCTGAAGTCGTTCCAGATGCGGTCCAGATAGATGCGCTCGCGGCCCTGGACGAGGCGGTCTTCATCGGCGCCCCAGAAGGAGAAGTGCCAGAGGCGATGATCTTTGATGAGGTCGTCCCATGGGCCGATGCCGGGGAGCGGTGCGTCCATGACGACGAGGCGCTCGACTTTGTCGGGGTAGAGGGCGGCGTAGGCGTATGCGACCATGATGCCGATGTCGTGCGAGACGACGAAGGCGCGGTCGAATCCGAGAGTGGTGATGACGGCGCGGATGTCGGCGGCCTGGGTCTTTTTGTCGTAGCCGCCGGCGGGGCGAGAGGAGCGGCCGATGCCGCGGAGGTCGGGGACGATGACGGTGTAGTTCTTGACAAGCTCGGTGGCGAGAGGAGCCCAGGAATCGCTGGTTTCGGCATAGCCGTGGATGAGGACGACAACGGGACCTGCGCCGGCGGAGCGTACGAAGATGTCCGCGCCGGCGGGGCTATGAATGAGTTGCGATTTGAAGCTGGCGGGGAGCTCGGGTTGTGCGGTTGCTATTTGTGCAGAGGCGAAGACGAGGCTGATTGTGAAGAGAATGCGTGCGGCGGCGGTTGAGCGGATTACCATGCGTTTCCTCTTGCAGGCGGTAGAGTTTTTATCACTATACGTCGAAGCGAGTGGATAGAGGCTGTTCCCAGGGCGTCGTTGTGCAAGAGAAAAGCGGAGGTTTGGAAGATTCTTGTTGACATGCTGGCATGGGTAAGTGGTAGCTTACCGTTAGTGAACGCTTACCTACAGGCCGGACTGGACGCTTTAGGTGATGGCACGCGCATGGCCATCTTTCAGCGGCTGGCAAATGGGCCGATGGCTGTGAATGAGTTGGCTGGAACGATGACGGTGAGCCGGCCGGCGGTCTCGCAGCATCTGCGAGTGCTGAAGGAAGCGGGGTTGGTGACGGATCGCAAGGCCGGGACGAGACGGATGTATCAGCTTGATCCGGAGGGCGTGGCTCGTTTGCGGGCGCACTTCGATCAGGTTTGGGAGCGGGCTCTGAGTTCGTTTGAAAGTGCGGCGGTGGCAGCGCCGGTCGAATTATCAAAAACCAAGAGAGGAGAGAGGCATGGCAAAGACAGTGGAAGAAGTCGTCGTCAGAAAAAGCATTCTGGTTCGCGTGCCCATTGAGCGGGCCTTCTCGGTGTTTGTGGAACAGATGGAGGTGTGGTGGCCGGCGTCGCATCACATTGGGGAGAATCCGTTTCAGTCGATCTTTGTGGAGCCGCGGGTTGGCGGGCGATGGTATGAGCGCGATGCGAGCGGGAGGGAGTGCGACTGGGGACAGGTGAGGGCGTGGGATCCGCCACGGCTGGTGACGTTCTCGTGGCATCTGGGGCCGGACTGGAAGTTCGATCCTGATCTTGCGAAGGCGAGCGATGTTGCGATCCGGTTCACGAGCGAAGGTCCTTCCGCGACGCTGATTGAGCTGGAACACAGCGGGATTGAGCGGCATGGCGAGGGCTACAAGCAGCTTCGGGACGCGCTGGATGGGCCGGGTGCGTGGGTCGATACGCTTGCGGAGTTTGCCAAGGCGGCCGAGGTGGAGGTGGAGCGATGAGGCCCGTAATATTTTTGCGGATTGCTTCGGTGCTGACGTTGATTCATGCGGTGCTGCATACGCTTGGAGGCGTCTTTGGCGCGATGCCGCCTGCTGCGTTGGCGATTGTGGCAGCGATGAAGGCTAACGCGTTTCCGGCGATGGGCGTGATGCGGACGATGTGGGACTTCCACATGGGACTCGGCCTTGTGGTGAGCGTCGCTCTGACGATGGAGGGAATAGTCTTCTGGCAGCTCGGAACGCTGGCGAAGAGCGAGCCTTTTCGGCTGCGGCCGATTCTCACGACGTTTCTGGTTGGCTATCTATGTATTCCCGTGATTTCGTGCCGGTACTTTTTTGCCGGGCCGATGATTACAGAGATATTGATTGCGCTGTGCCTGTTGATCGCCATCGTCGGTGCGAAGCAGATGGCAGAAGAAGGAGTGGGCAGCCGAGTCGTCGCGTAGTCAGCGTGCTTTTAGAGCTGGTCGTCGGGATTCTTTTGCTTGGCGTCTTTTGCAGCCTTCTTGGCTTCGGCAGCGGCTTTCCTTGCTTCTGCCGCAGCCTCGGCGGTGGCTTCCTTGGCCTCCCTGGCGGCATCGCGTGCTGCTTGCTTAGCATCTTCGATCGACTGGCGAGCTTCCGGGGGAAGCGCGGTGAGCTTTGGCGGAGTGGGCGGGGTTGGAGGCAGCGGCATGATGCTGGCCTTCTTGAGCGAGATGTCGCCCTGGGTGGTGGCGACGCGGAGGAGTGAGCCACCATTGCCGACAGTGCCGCTGATGGTCTTCTTTTGCAAGCCGCCGTCGGGAACATCGATCTGGGAAAAGTCGCTCTGAATATCGCCGTTGGCGGCGTCGAACTGGTAGGCGAAGCTGGATTGCTCGGGAACGGTGAGGGAGACTGATCCGTTGCGGTTCTCGACGGTGATGTTGCTTAGCGGAGGAGCGCTCGTGACATCGACTGAGCCGTTTTTATTGGTGACGAAGATGTCGCCGGCGATGCGGTCGAGGGTAATGTTGCGGCTAAAGGTGGTGAGGGTGAGGGGGCCGACAGCGTTGCTGGCAGTAAGCTCGGCGTTGTTTCCGATCTCAACCTCGCCGTCGAGGCGTCCAAGCTGGAAATCGGTGCGGCTGGTGTGGAATTTGATGGGGCCGCGGATGCGCTCGAAGTGGGTATCGCCGAAGAATTCGCCGCGGATGGTGACGGGCCCGCTGAGATCGGAGAGGGTGGTGTCGTGAGCGTGGCCCTCGATAGTGAGGGCGCCGGTGACGCTGTGAGCGGAGATGTCGTTATTGCCGTTGTTGATGTGGGTGGTGATGGGGCCGGTGATGGCGCTGAGCTCGATATCGCCGTGGTTGGCGGTGACATTGACAGTTCCTTTGATGGCATTGATCTTGACGTCGCCGTGGTTGGCGGTGACGGTTGGCGACGCGGCTGCGGGTACGGTGATGGTGAGGTCGCATCGGGCGCCTTCCATCGCGGGAACGGTGAGCGTGGCATTATTCCCGTTGACGAGGAGGGCGGGGCTGAGGCGCTGGGCCTTGGTGTCGGCCTCAGAGTCGGAACGGGTGTAGACCTCTTTGTGGACGGCGACGTGAATCTGGTTGTCGTCGCTGGTGCCGGAGATGGTGATGTCGCCGCGCGGATTGTCGACACTGAGGTTGGCATCGACGGGGAAGGCCTGGGCGAGAGACTGATCGCTCTCATGCTTGTCGCCGAGGAACTCGTCGATATTGTCCTGGTTGAGGTTGAGGCCGTCGAAGATCTTCGTGCGGCCACCGGCGTGGACGCCGCTCAGGATGAGACCAGTGAGTGCGAGAAGAAGGAGCAGGGTGAAGACGCCACCCCCAACGCGGCGGCGATAATGGGGCTGGGTGGAGTCGGATTGGGCGTACTGGTCGTAGGCCCACTCGAGGAGCATGATGATGCCGGCGCCGACGAGCAGGAAGGGCCAGAAGCGACCGTACCACTCCCAGAAGTGATAAGCCTGCATGCGACCGGTCTGGATAAGCAGGAAGATGACACCGACGCTGATGAGAACGAGGGGGCCGAGGATGGAGCCGCGGCGCATGTTGCGAGCCTGGTAGCGGTAGGCATCACGCTGGGCGCGGAACATATCGCGCTGTGCCCGGGCCTGTTCTTTGAGTATGCGGCGCTGATACTTCCAGTCGTTGCCGTAGGGTGGGCCGGGAGGTGGGCCGCCGGGCGCACCGGGAGGTGGATAGGGTGGAGGGTAGTTTGCCATGGACTTATCTCCCTTCCTGGTCGTGCTGGGTGGGGGAGGGGATGGAGGTTCCGGGATCGGCTGGTGGAGGCGGCGGGACCGGTGGCGCAGGGTAAGGATAGGGAGCCGCAATGGCTGCGCTGTAGGAGGCACGCTGGAAGATGGCCATCAAACCAGCGACGATGATGATGACAGGCCAGCTATGACCCCAGGAGATGATGTCGAAGGAGTCCAGCAGGAAGAGAACGCCAATGAGAACGATCCAGACGGAGCCACGGAGGGCGCGGAAGAGCCGAAACTGATAGCCGGGGGAGCCGTCGTCCGCGAGTCCGCTGCCAGTGTCAGTCATCTTGCGAACGAAGATCCAGACGCCGAAGCCAATCAGGAGAAAGGGAACGAGACGGTGGACGGGAAATGAGCGGAAGAGGCCAGCGTTGCCTATGAGAAAGAGGCAGCCGAGTCCGATGAGCCAGATGGCACCAGCAGGGAAACGGTTACGCGGCGGAGCTACGAGATTGGGGTCGACGACTGGATAGCCGGGAGCTCCATAGGGCGGTATAGGGGGGACGGGTGGAGCGTAGCTGTCCCATGGGGCGCTCCAACCGGCGGCTGAGGGTGGCGTGTAGCCGGAGGGCGGTGGAGTGTAGGGGCCAGGGGCTGGAGGGGTTGAGTCCGATGTGGTGCTTTGCTGTGTCGTGGTGCCGGAGGCTGTAGCGTTGGGCCAGGCTTTGCCGAAGCCGAGACGTTCGCCGAGGTCGTTGAGGCCGAAGGGATTGGGTAGAGGGGTTCCGTCGCGGCGGGCCTTGGCGGTGTGGTGAGCTTCGATGACCTGGTAGCAGACCCAGCCGGCGATGAAGAGGCCGAAGATGCCGTGCTCGTCGGCGAGCGAGACGAGGATGGCGAAGACGATGAGGTGGACGACGCCTTTGGCGTACTGGCCGTTGTACATGGCGCCGACGCCTGGGATGAAGCCGAGGAGCGCGGCGAGGCCGGGGTTCGGTTCACCAGGAATGGAAGCGGGCGGAGGAGGGATGGTTCCACTCGCGGTGTAATTGAAGTTGGAGTCGCCTCCAGAGTAGGTGTAGGAGCCACCGGCGGGCGGTGTAGGTCCGGCAATTCTGGCGGCGAGGCAGGGTTCGCAGAAGACAGCCGTGCCTACGACGCGGGTACATTCCTGGCAGAGAGGTTTGCCGCAGTTCTGGCAAAAGGCTGTTTGCTCACGATCCGGATGGTTGGCGCAGTTCATACCAATTCCCCTTCTTGCTTGATTCTGGGATTAAAGACAACAAAAGCTTGTGTTGCGAAGGGGGGAAGGACCTGTGGACGGACAAGGGCAACCGCCTGGATGCTGCCGTTGCGGGTTTCGCGGCGGCTGGAGCCAGGGTTGGGCTTGGTCTGCTTCTGGTTCTGTTTCTGGGGGGCGGGTTTGCTGTTCCGGTCGTTGTTCTGACTACCGGGTTGCTGGCCGGCAGCGGGGTCGTTCTGGGGGGCCGAGGTGTTGCTGGATCCACTGTCATCCGAGGAGCGTTGCAGGTCGAGGATGCGGGATTGGAGTTCGTATACAACGCGAAGGTTGTCGGTGTACTGAACGACGCGGGTCTTAGCCTGGGAGGCACTGCGCATGATGCTGGAGGGCTTGAAGTCGCTGGCGCGCAGATCGGTGAGGCGAACGCCGGTGAGGTTGAGAGTAAGGGCGATGGAGAAGAAGGCCATGGCGGCGGTCATTGCGAGACGCGGCTGCAGCATGGTCTGGCCTAGAGAGCGGAAGCCATGAGTGAGGCGGGTGCGAAAGGGAATGACTTTGGCGGAGGCAAAGATCGGCTGGGTGGCTAAGCCGGGAACTAGAGCGGGCTGGCCAAGGATGGTGTTCGGGGTGCGGGTGCGGAGACGGTCGTTGCTGCCGAGGACGATCGGTGGGTTGGCGAGGGCGGCGTCTTTGCCGCTGGTCTGGGCGATGATGCGCTCGAGCAGGGCGGTGGGGGGCTCGGGCCTGGGAGACTTCAGCATCTCCATCCAGGCGGCTCCACGCTGGGCGTCGGCGAGCATGATGGCGCAACTGGGGCACCCCACGAGGTGGAGGTCGAAAGTGGCCTGATCGGCGAGAGAGAGGATGCCGTCGAGCGCGTCGGAGAGCATAGCTTCACACTGCGCGCAGTGCTGCGGGTTACTGCCCTCGCCGGGCTTTACGCTGCCGAATTGATTGAAGTCTGCCACTTTCATCACCTATCTTTCTAGCACTTCCATTACCTGGTTCTTTTTTCCCTACATTACGTCTCTTTTTTCCTTATCTTACTTGCTCCTTTTCCCTTACATTACTTGTCTTTCTATACGTTGCAGAAGCCTTGCAAGTTCCCCGCGACCGCGACTGATGCGGCTTTTTACCGTTCCTTCAGGTATGCGGAGAACCTGGGATATCTCTTTGTAATCCATATCCTCGAGATCGCGAAGAATAACAGCTTCGCGAAGCTCTGGGGAGAGCTGTTTGAGGGCGCTCTGGATGCGGACCTTGAGTTCGAGGCCGGCGACGTGGTGTTCCTGCGAGGGCCGTGGGTCTGCGAGGCGGTCGGCCATGGTAGGGCCGTCTTCTTCGCCGTCGAAGGTGGCGTCGAGCGAGTCGCTGGCGCGGTCGAGGCGGGTTCGGCGGAAGTGATCGACCAGGAGGTTGCGGGCGAGGGTGGTGATCCAGGTCTGAAAGGTGCCCTTCTGGGTGTCGAAGCTGGCGAGATTCTTGTAAAGCTTGAGGAAGACTTCCTGGGTGAGGTCCTCGGCGTCGGAGCCTGAGCCGGTAAAACGGTAACAGATGGCGTAGATACGGCGATGTTGGGAGGAGACGAGCTGCTGCCAGGCCTGCGAGTCGCCGGCCATGCACTGGCGAACCAGCTTGGCGAGAGCTTCGTTTGCGGCTTCCTGTTCTGGGGTGCGCTCCAACTTCGCCTCAATCGGTTTATCCGGTAGTGGCAGTGTACCGCGTGCACCGGGAACTGGATTGATTTGTTGGAGGATCTGCGGCTCGGAATTCTGCCGGGAACGATGCTCGGGAAGCGACCTGGCGACTCGCGGAGAGGCGGGTTTGGGACCTGACGGCATGGTCCTCGCCGAGATCGGAATCGCCATGTGAAGAACGCCCATGGTTGCTAGTACGCATGGGCGTTCCGGTTGGTTCAATAGATATCGAACTATCAGGAATTTATGGGTTGGGCGCGGTGATGACGCCGCAGGCGATGCGGTTGCCGGAGTTTCCTGACGGGTCGGTTTTCATGTCGTCCGCTTTTTCGTGAACGACGATGGAGGTGCCACCGTTGGCGAGGATGCTGTTGGGGGAGGCGGGATCGAGCGAGAGGTAGTCGATCTTGAAGGTTGCCTGGCCGGTGCGATCTTCACCAATGGTGACGTTCTTGGGGAGATCGCCAGCATGATGACCCATAGGATTCTCAAAGCCGTGCTGCTTACTGTCCGGGTTGAAGTGGCCAGCGGCGGTCTTGAAGTCGGGCGGGTCGCAGAGCGGTTTGGCGTGGATGTGGACGCCGTGCTCGCCTGGGGGCAGGTTTTTGAGGTTGAGCTTGACGGTGATCTTGCCGCCTTTACCGGGTAGGAATGTGGCGGTACCAGCGTCGTCGCCTGTAGTGGTTTTGATGGAGGCGACTACGGCTCCCTTGGGTGCGGCGAGGACTGGAACCGCGAGGAGGCACACAGCTAGTGCAGCGAGGGGATTACGCATGAGGTGGATCTCCAATTCAAACTTCTGCTTGTGAGAATACCGAAAGATTTGTTTGGGTTGCGCGGCAAAGGAGAATATGTATGTAAAATCTGGGTAATGATTTCAATCCAATCTATTTCCCCCTCGAAGTTCGTCGCACTAGTGTGTTTTTCCGGGGTTCTTTCCGCAACCGCTCCCTGCGTGCTGGCTCAGCAGGGGAGGCGTGGCGGCGGACCACCACCTGAGGCTGCCCAGGCCGCAGCACCTGGGGTTTCTGAAGCGAAGCCGGCTGCTGCTCCAGAGACCAAGACCGCGGGGACGCCGGGAATGGCGATGGCGGAGCCACCGCTGCCTCCGGATGCGCATGTGGAGCAGAGCATCCAGATGGAAGGGAAGACGCTGCACTACACCGCGACTGTAGGGACGCTGGCGGTGCGGGACAGCAAGGGCGCGTTGAGCGGCGAGGTGGTTTATACCGCGTACACCGTGGAGGGGAAGGACCGGCCGGTGACGTTTGCTTTCAACGGTGGGCCGGGTGCGGCATCGGTTTATCTGAACCTGGGGGCGATTGGGCCGAAGAAGGTTGCGTTTGGGGCGGAGGGACAGAGCCCATCGGATCCCGCGACGCTGATGGATAATCCGGGGACATGGCTGGACTTTACGGATATCGTTTTTATCGATCCGATCGGGACGGGATTTTCGCGGTCGCTGGTGTCGATGGATGAGGCGAAGAAGCAGTTTTATGGGCCGGACCAGGACATTGCGTATCTTTCGAAGTGCGTTTACGACTGGCTGGTGAAGAATGGGCGGCTACAGTCTCGGAAGTATCTTGTGGGGGAGAGTTACGGCGGTTATCGCGGGCCGAGATTGACGGCTTATCTGCAGTCGGAGATTGGCGTGGCGATGAATGGGTTGGTGTTGGTATCGCCGGCGCTGGCTCCGCAGTCGGGATCGCAGGATATTTCTCCGATTCCGTGGATGCTGACGCTGCCGTCGATTGTTGCGGCGAACTATGAGCGGCAGGGCAAGCTGACGAATGAGAATATGCAGGCCGTGATCGACTACACGCGCGGCGAGTATGCGGAGGATTTGCTGAAGGGAAACAGCGATTCGGCGGCGACTCCGCGGCTGGTGAAGAAGGTGACGGAGTTGACGGGGCTCGACCCTACGTTTGTGAAGGAGTCCGGCGGACGGCTGGAGACGCAGGCGTTTTTGCGCGAGGAGTTTCGCGAGACAGGGAAGCTGGGCAGCCGGTATGACCCGAATGTGACTGCGTACGATCCATTTCCTTATAACCCTACGCAGGAGACGAACGACCCGATTTTGTTGAGCATTATTGCTCCGACGACTACTGCGATGGTTGATTTTGTGACGCGGACTGTGGGTTGGAAGACGGATGCCCGGTATAACGCGCTATCGAACGAAGTGGCTCGCGCGTGGGACCGGAGTTCGCGCAATGGCGCGTTCGCTGGGTCGGCTTCGGCTACCGATCTGCGTGTGGCTGTCGCTACGGACCCGAAGCTGCGCGTGGTGATTGCGCATGGATGGGCTGATCTTTCGTGCCCGTTCATGGGGTCGGTGCTGACGGTGAGCCAGATTCCGATCATGGGCGATCCGACGCGAGTGACGGTACATGAGTATCCGGGCGGGCATATGTACTATGCGCGGACTGCGAGCTCACTGGCGCTGCGTAAGGATGTGATGGATATGGTGAGCAAGCACTGAGCTTTGAGATGTGAGCGATGAGTCAAGACGCCGGGGAGAGGATTTTCTTCCCGGCGTCTTTGTGCGTCTGAAGGGTTGATTTTGCTAGGCGGAGACTACTGTCGGGAGTTCCAGCTGCTCGGAGTGGTGCTCGTCGAGGAAGGGCTCGAAGTGAGTGCGGCAGCGTGCTTCGTAGAGGCCGGCTGCGCCTACGACTACGAGCTCCTGGGATTGCCCGAGGCGTTGGGTGTGGATGGCGGGGGCGCCGCAGACCATGCAGACGGCGGAGAGTTTGGTGACTTCGTCGGCGAGGGCCATGAGGTTGGGGACTGGACCGAAGGGCTCGTTGGCGAAGGTGGTGTCGAGGCCGGCGAGGATGACGCGCTTGCCGAGATGGACGAGTTCCATGGCGAGGTGGGTGATGGCGGTATCGAAGAACTGGGCTTCGTCGAGTCCGATGACGTCGATCTCGTGGATTCGTCCGGACTCGAAGAGTTCGGCTTTGAGGCTGTCGGAGGTTGGGGTAACTACTGCTGCGTCATGAGTTTGGGAGCTGTGGCTGGCGATGGCGGTGCGGTGGTAGCGGAGGTCGATGTCGGGTTTGAAGCAGGCTACGCGCTGGCGGGCGATGCGGGCGCGCTTGAGGCGGCGGATGAGCTCTTCGGATTTGCCGGAGAACATGGGGCCGGTGATGACTTCGATGCGGCCTGGGGTTGTTGGTGTCATTCGGAGATGGTAACGGGGTTGGTGGTGGATTTTGCGGTGTTATTTTTTTTGGCTGGTGGAGTGGCGTTTTTGCAGGGGGTTTTGCGATTTCCACAGCGCTTTTCGATGGTTTTTCGTGGTGAATTTGTGGTGATTGCGTGGTGGATTGTGGTGGTTTGACGGACGTATTTTGGCGTTGAAAAAACACGCCAACTTTTTCGGATTTATTTCTGTTTCACTCTTGACCCGGTTTCTACCGAAAACGTAGTATCCGGCCACATTTCGGACCTCTCCGGATTCGTTCCGAAACTCCCAAGCACGCGCGGGATCCTACAACTCAATTGCTGAGGTTATATCGCCATGACGTTACGCTTCCATCGTTTTACTGCCAGTCTCTCACTTAGCTTTGCGGTCGCGCTCGGAGTTTTTGCGCTGATGGCAAACTGGACCTTCGCCGTTGGCCAAACGGCGAACAGCGGTCCAGTCAACATGGGCCCAGAAGATCCGTCGAAGCAGATTTCCGTGATTGTATGGTTGAACCCTAACAACAAAGCAGCTTTGGACAGCATGGTCGCAGAGATGTATGACCAGAGCTCTGCTCGCTATCACCAATTTGCTACGTTGAAGCAGATTAATGACCAGTTCGCGCCGACTTCGCAGCAAGTTGGTGTCGTGCGCGATTTTCTGTCCGGCCACAACATGCAGGTGACCTCGACTGGCACGAACAACCTTTTTGTCGTGGCACAAGGGCGTGTTGGGGATGCGCAGACGGCGTTCAACACTAAGATCAACCGCATGATGGTCAACGGAACGATGCATCGCGTCACCGCGTCTGCCCCGACTGTTAGCGGACCGGCCGGTGCAGTTGTGGCGTCGGTGCAGGGTTTGAGCGATCTTGAATATCATGCCAATGCGAAGCTTTCGATCAATCCTGCAACCAAAGCTCCTTTTGCAGGAGTTTTACCTTCAGCCGCGGGCGCCGATGGACTTTTCTTCAGTGGGCAGTGTCTCCGTCCGGCCGAGACGCAAATCTTCAAGACGGGAGGGAACTTTCCGGAGGCGATCTATACCGGGAATCGTTATGGAGCGGATATCACCAATACCAGCGCACCTAATCTACCGCCGTGCGGCTATGATGCGGCAGAGATACAGACGGCTTATGGCTTGAATTCTCTTTTCAATCGCGGTCTGAACGGCACTGGCCAGACCATCGTCATCGTCGATGCCTTTGGGTCGAATAGCATTCTGAACGACGCAAACGTGTTCTCGCAACTGAACGGTTTGCCTGCACTCACATCGGCGAACTTCAAAATCGTTACTCCCCTTGGCCCGGCTACGTGCACCGCGACAAACGGGTGCATCGCAGGGAACTGGAACCTTGAAACGTCGCTCGATGTGGAATGGGCGCACGCGATTGCTCCGGGCGCCAATATCGTTCTGGTGCTATCACCGGACAGTTCGTCCAGTAACCTCGATCTTGCAAATTTTGCCGCGGTCGAGGGTCAATTTGGCAACGTGCTCTCCAATAGCTTCGGAATTTCGGAGATCGTACTGCAGCAGGAGGACCCAGCCGAGCTCGTGGTTGAGAACAGCGTTTCAGAGCTCGCCGCGGCTTTAGGGATTGCGCACAATATTTCCTCCGGCGATACCGGCGACAACCTTGCGGTTGATCAAAGCTTCGGCATTAACGCGGTATCACCCGGGGCGAATGCCGATTCTCCGTTTGCGACGGGGGTTGGGGGCACCAGTACTTTCCTGGACAAGAATAGCAATATCGAATTGCAGACAGGATGGGGCCTGAACGTGGCGGAGATTGCCGGCGCCTCTCCGAACCCGCCGCTTGTTCCCCCTCTTTTTGGCGGCTTCCAATTTGGAGCCACTGGAGGAACGAGCACTGTTTATGCGAAGCCCGCATTCCAAAAGCGCTTGCCGGGCAAGTTTCGCCTGGAGCCGGATATTGCGATGAATGCTGATCCTGAGACAGGAAACGAAATCATCGTATCGCCGGACGGTAATCCGGCTGACGGGACGTTTGTGGAGGTGGCTGGAGGGACGAGCCTCTCTTGTCCGATGTTCTCTGCTTTCTGGGCGATCGCGAACCAGGCGGCCGGAGGAGGGCCGATAGGGCAGGCGGCGCCAGTTCTGTATGAACTGCAGGGGAATGCGATAACGGATGTGAATGTGAGTCCCCTGTCTACTTTGCTTAACGTGACGGGACTTATCATCGCTCCACCCCAGGTTCCGACGTTCGAGAGTGCGGCGTTTCTGGCGCAACCTTTGGAAGACACGAGGCTCTTTGTAAGCGCGTTGTTCCAAAGCAGCGGGACGAACTGGGATATCTTGACGTTCGGAACCGACTCGTCGCTGACCACGGGGCCGGGCTGGGATAACGTGACGGGCCTGGGGACGCCGAACGGCGCTACTTTCGTGGATAGCGTTGTGAAAGCTGTCCGGTAGGGCGCGCGTCAACAGAACAATTGAGAAGCGGACATTTTTCGTTAAGAATGTCCGCTTTTTATTTGGCGGTGGATGTGAGTTCGGAGTAGACGGTTTCTTCGGGGACGCCGGTGGGGCTTTCGAAGTCGAGTTTGTAGCCGTCGGGGTCGGTGAGGATGGTGACCCATGCGTTGTTTCCGACGAATGGTGTGCGCGGTTGAAGGCCGCGTGCGCGGGTTTCGTGGTAGATGGCGAGGGCGTCGCGGCATTGGAAGCATACGGAGACACCCTGGCCTAGCTTTGCGCTGGCGAGCGGGGAGTTGGGGCCGTACTCCTGGAGCATGAGGGCTGCGTTGCCGAGTTCGAGCCAGCACCAGCGGATTTTGCCGTCGGGGATCCATTGTTTTGTTCGCTGGAAGCCGAGGCCTTCGACGTAGAAGTGGAGAGAGGCTTCTATGTTCGAGACCCAGAGGAAGGGGACGACTTGCTGGACGTTGGGTTCGGTGGCGTTCTCAGGGGTCATTGGCTGGTCCTGTTGTTCTTACTTTTTACTCTGACTAAAGACAGGGTGAAAGAGCGGGTTGACATCCGGCTGTATCTGCTGGGCTTATACGGACGTCTGCGCTCTCCCACGAAGAGCAAAACGTGACTTTTTCGCGGCGTGCGAAGCTGCGTTTATCCGAAGCCGGCTTGACAAGTATTCTTATATGGGAATATATAAACCTTATGGCACGAGCAGCGACTACTACCGATGTCTTCAACGCGATTGCAGAGCCGCGGCGGCGGGAGATTCTTGGGCTTTTGAACGATGGCCGGGAGTGGGCGGTTGGCGATGTGGTTGTGCGGATGAAGCTCGGGCAGCCGGCGGTGTCGAAGCACCTCGGCGTGCTGCGCAAGGTCGGCGTTGTGACGGTTGTGAAGCGTGGTCAGCACAGGATGTACCGGCTGGATGCCGCGGAGTTGAAGTCGGTGCATGACTGGGTGAAGACCTTTGAGCGTTATTGGAGCCATCAGATCAGCCGCATCAAGGAACGTGCGGAGCAGAAGGCGATGGATCGGATTGCGCGTGAGAACCAATCAACAGAACCCAAGCGATGAAAACAGGAGAGACGATGTCGGCAACGATTGCGGAACAGACGATTCATGTACTGGAGATCGTGAAGGAAGAAGAGATCGCGGCTCCGATTGATGTGGTGTTTGAGGCGATCCTCGAACAGATGGGGCCGGAGAACGAGACGCCGGAGAAGAAGATGCCGATGGTGCTTGAGGCGTGGCCGGGAGGGCGATGGTATCGCGATCTTGGAGACGGCGCGGGGCACTTCTGGGGCAACGTTCAGGCGATCAAGGCGCCGACGCTGCTGGAGATCTGGGGGCCGTTGTTTATGTCGTACCCGGCGGTCTCGAATGTGCAGTACAGGCTTAGCGAGGAGAACGGCGTGACGCGGTTGAAGTTCGTGCATCGAGCGATGGGATCGATTGCACACGCTGGCGGAGTGGAAAGCGGATGGGGCAACATGCTGACGAGGATTCGATCGGCAGCCGCGAAGCGTGGTAGCAAGCGCTGACAGAAAGGGGAGACTATGTGCCCGATGTGTTTCGCAACTGTGGCCTGGATCGCTGCGGGTATTACGTCGACTGGCGGTGTTTCGGCGCTGGTGGTGAGCAGGTTACGCAGTAAGAGCAACATCAACATCATGAAAAAAGGAGATAGAGATGAACACGGAGACCCTAGTGAACATGCAGACGCCGCCGGTCGTTTCGGCGCAGGAGTGGGAGACAGCGCGCCAGGAACTGCTGGTGAAGGAGAAGGAGTTGACCCGCGCCCGTGATGCGATGGCGGCTGCGAGACGGCGGATGCCGTGGCAGGCTGTGGAGAAGAGGTATGAGTTCGACGGGCCTAAGGGCAAGATGAGCCTGCTCGACTTGTTTGAGGGACGACCTCAACTGATTCTCTACCGCGCGTTCTTTGAGCCGGGCGTGTTCGGGTGGCCTGAGCATGCTTGCCGGGGCTGCTCTCTCGGGGCGGACCAGGTCTCTCATCTTTCTCATCTGAACGCCCGCGATACGACGCTTGCCTATGCGTCGCGCGCGCCGCAGACGGACATTGCTCGTTTGAAGACGAGGATGGAGTGGGAGATACCGTGGTACACCATTACCGATGATTTCGATAAAGACTTCGGCGTGGAGGAGTGGCACGGCCACAATGTGTTCTTCCGCGACGGCGATAAGGTATTTCGCACTTACTTCATCAACAATCGCGGCGACGAAGTGATGGGGAGCGTTTGGAGCTATCTCGACTTGACTCCGCTGGGGCGTCAGGAGGTGTGGGAGGATTCGCCAGAGGGTTACCCGCAGACACCGCCGTACAAGTGGTGGAACTGGCACGACAACTATGAGGCAGAGGCCTCGCCCAATGTGAAGTGGGTCCAGGTGTCCGATGCTGGAGTAGCCGCCTTCCGCAAGCGCGACGCATAGGGTGTTTGTTCATGCGAGCAGCAGTGCGACAGTTTGGGGTGTGATGGTGCGACTTTCAAGCGATGGGCTGCCAGAGTTCGAGGCGGTTGCCTTCGGGGTCGGTGATCCAGGCGAAGCGTCCGAAGTCGTAGTCGTCGCGTTTGGGGTCGATGGGGACGCCTGCGGCGGCTAGCTGGGTGAGGAGTTCGTCGAGATTGTCGACGCGGTAGTTGACCATGGCTTGCTGTGGGCCTTTTTCGGTGCCAGTGCCGAAGTAGGGCGTGTCTTCGGGGAAGAGAGACCAGGTGGTCATTCCGGTGGTGGGTGGGACTTCGTCGGACCAGAGAAGAGTGGCGCCGCCGTAGTCCGCGAGCTGGATGCCGAGGTGTTTGGCGTACCAGGCAGAGAGGGATTTGGGGTCGCGGGCGCGAAGGAAGATGCCGCCGATGCCGGTGACTCGGGCCATGGGTGTCTCCTGAGTGGGGCTGCTGGGTTGAGCTGCGGGGTTGAGATACGGGAGTTAGGGTATTTGAGTTGAGGGAGATTATACAGGCTGCGTTTTGTTTGTCACGGGTGCGCTGCCAGAGCAGCCGTTAGCGTATTCTTGTGCGCGAAAGCGAGGCCCCATGATCGATCGCAGAAGTTTTCTTCAATCGGCAGTAAAGACAGCGGCTGTTGCTGCGGCCGGGAGCCGGTTGCACCCGGTGTTTGCGCAAACTTCGGCGGCGGCGCCGCGTTCTGCGAATGATGCGATTCAACTGGCGCTGATTGGAGCGGGGATACAGGGGCAGGGAGACACTCGCACGGCGTTGCAGGTTCCGGGCGTGAAGCTGGTTGCGGTTGCGGATTGTTATGATGGGCGGCTTGCTCATGCGAAGGAGTTGTGGGGGGCCGATTTATTTACGACTCGCGATTACCGCGAGATTCTGGCGCGCAGGGATGTCGATGCCGTGTTGATTGCTACGCCGGATCATTGGCATAAGCAGGCTGCTGTTGATGCGATGCAGGCGGGCAAGGATGTTTATCTTGAAAAGCCGATGATTCATCTTTACTCGGATGGGCCAGAGATTATCGATGCTGCTCGCTCGACGGGGCGAATTTTGCAGGTCGGCAGTCAGCGGGTGAGTTCGATCGTTTATGCGAAGGCGAAGGAGTTGTTGGCTTCAGGGGCGATTGGGAAACTGAATCTGGTGACGGCGCGGTGGGACCGGAACTCGTCTCTTGGGGCGTGGAACTATACGGTTCCGCTGGATGCTTCGCCGACGACGTGCGATTGGCCGCGGTTTCTGGGAACCGCTCCGAAGGTTGCGTTTTCGGGAGAGCGGTTCTTTCAGTGGCGCAAATGGAAGGATTATGGGTCGGGTGTTGCGGGGGATCTTTTTGTGCATCTGTTCAGCGGCACGCACTTTATTACTGGTTCCAAGGGGCCTACGCGGGCGATGGCTACTGGCGGGTTGCGTTACTGGAACGATGGGCGAGATGTGTATGACGTTCTGCTGGCGCTGCTGGATTATCCGGAGGGGTTCAATCTGAGCCTTCGTGTGAATTTTGTGGATGGCGGGGAGGAGAGTGAAGGGTTTCTGTTTACCGGCTCGGAAGGGTTGATGGAGATTGCGGGGAATACGGTTACGGTGACGCGCACTCCGCCTGCGGTTGAGCCTGGTTATACGGTTTCTACCTTTGCTGATGCGATGCAGCGCCAGTATGTCGAGCAGTATCGGGAGAAGTATCCTGTGGCGCATCCGAGTGGGCCTTTGCCGCAGAATGTGGAGAAGTTTGTTGCCCCTGCCAGTTATTCGGATAGCTATGATCACTTCCACAACTTCTTCAATGCGGTTCGCAGCCGCGAGCCTGTGGTTGAAGATGCAACGTTTGGATTTCGTGCGGCTGGTGCGGCGTTGCTGAGTAATCTCAGTGTGGATCGCGGGAGTGTGATTGGGTGGAATCCCGAGACGATGAAGGTTGTGTAAGTAGTTTGATGAGGAGTTGAGGATGAGGATTTTTTTCAAGGGTTTTGTCCTGGTGATTGGTGGAGTGCTTTTTGCCTGTGGCGGGTTGAATGCGCAGGATCCGGCTCATGCGACTGAGTTCCGCATGCAGGAGCCGGGTAATGGGCCCGGTGGTGCGCCTCGCGTTGCGTTTCTTACGCATCGGCTGGGGACGGACCATGCGGAAGGGATTTCGATGCTGGATATGAATGGGGATGGGTTCGTTGATCTGCTGAGTGGGGCTTACTGGTATGAGAATCCCGGGGCGAACGGCGGGGAGTGGAAGCAGCATCAGTTCCGGACGGTGGGGATTCATAACGAGTTTGTGTCGGACTGCGGGGAGTGGGTTGTCGATGTCGATCATGATGGGCTGCCTGATCTTGTGACTGCGGGATGGATCTCGAATGGATTGTGGTGGTATCGGAATCCTGGGCCGAAGGCGGTTGCAGCGGGAGAGATGTGGAAGGCGGAGAAGATTACCGACAGCTTTGATACTGAGGGTGGGGCGTTCGGCGATATCAATGGCGATGGGAAGCCGGATTTGGCTCTCGCGCACTACAACAGGGCGGGAGTGTTGTGGGTTGACTTCAGCAAGGATAAGCCGCGAGTGCATCATCTTGGGGGTCGCGAGCAGGATGGTCATGGGATCGGGATCGCCGATATTAATGGCGATGGCAAAGCGGATGTGCTGACGACGCATGGGTGGTTCGAGCAGATTGATGCGGATAACGATAAGTGGAAGTGGCATGGGGATTGGGACCTGGGCGATACGGGATTTCCGATTCTTGGGTATGACGTGAATCATGATGGCAAGCTCGATCTGATCTATGGGCAGGGCCATGGTTATGGTTTGTACTGGCTTGAGCAGGCCGGGACGGTGGCTGCGCCGAAGTGGATTCGGCATACGATCGATGAGTCGTTTTCGCAGTCGCATGCGCTGGCGCTGGTGGATATCGATGGGGATGGCGTTCCGGAGTTGATTACGGGGAAGCGGTATCGCGGGCATTCGGGCGATGATCCGGGGTCGTATGATCCGGTGGTTGTGTATGCGTACAGGCTGCCGACGAGCGCGCAGTTGGCGGCGAAGGGTGATCCGGTGTTTACGCGGATTACGCTTTCGGAGAATGGCACGGCGAGCGCGGGGACGCAGTTTGTTGCGGCTGATTTTGACCATGATGGGGATATGGATCTGGCGAGCGCGGGCAAGCTGGGGGTGCATGTGTTTGAGAATTTGAAGGTGAACAATGTGCCCAAGGCAGTGCGCGAGGAGATGCAGCCGTTGAATCGTAAGTGGCCGTTTCCTGGTGAGGGGAAAGAGGTGGAACAGGAGGATGGGCCTCCGGTTCCGAAGTAGCGTTTGTTTTTTCGGGCGCGAGGATCGAGTCTACGAGGTTGTGTTCTGCCGCCTGGCGAGAATGGCGTATACGGGTTTGTTGTCGGCGAAGACATGCCATTCGACGACTTTGTTGTCGTGGATGATGGCCTTCCAGGCGGCAGGAGTTCGCCAGGATTGGCTGTCGATGGTACCACCAGATTCTCCCGCGGCGAGCACAATGCCCTGCCGGGCGACTGCATCGTCGGCGCGAATCCAGTAGTCGGGACACATGGCGAAGTAGCTCTTCCAGCCTTGCTCCATAGAGGAGGCTCCCCGCACGCGATGGCCGAGTGAGTCGACGAAGAGGTGGTCGTCGGTCATCAGCGCCTTGATCGCTGCAACGTCGTGGCGATTGATCGCTTCTACGAATTGAAGGAAGGTCTCGAGGGGATTCATTTTGTCGATTGAGCGTAGGATACTCGGAACCTGGCGGATGGTGCCGGTTTGACTGGGTTGAGGGTGGGGCGTATGCTCTTGGCCAGTTGACGGGCCCCGGAGATCTGCGCGACCTATTGTGCCGGCACGTGCGCCTGTTCGTATCCTGCTCCAGCACGCAAGATTGGTGTTGTCGACGTGATCCCGGAATATTTTTCCGAGGTGATGGTTATGGCTGCTCAAGTGCAAATGACGCCGAAGGGGCGTGAGATTAATCCGGATGCGATGAATGCGCTGCTGGGACAGGCGGTTGCGGATATGGGTGCCGCGCTGCAGGCTCCACTGATTCTGATTGGCGACAAACTGGGGCTTTATCGGGCGATGGGAGATGGGACGCCGGTGACTCCTGCCGAGTTGGCCAAAAAGACTGGTACGGCGGAGAGGTATGTTCGCGAGTGGCTGAACGCGAATGCCGCGGGGAAGCTGGTGGAGTTCGATGCGAAGGAGGGGACGTACTTCATGACTCCGGAGCAGGCGCTGGTGCTGGCGCTGGACGATACGCCGGTACATCTGCCGGGGTTTTATCACATGCTGGCTTCGCTGATGAAGGATGAAGAGAAGCTGACGGAGATCTATCGAACGGGCAACGGGATGGGTTGGCACGAGCATGAGAAGGGTTTGTTTGAAGGGTGTGAGCGGTTCTTTCGGCCGAATTATTTAGCGAATCTGGTTTCGAGCTGGATTCCGGCGCTGGACGGTGTTGAGGCGAAGCTGAAGGCGGGTGCTCGAGTGGCGGATATCGGGTGCGGGCATGGTGCGTCGACGTTGCTGATGGCGAAGGCGTATCCGAATTCGAAGTTTTTTGGGTTTGATTATCACGGGCCTTCGATTGAGAAGGCTCGGGAGAAGGCTAAGGCTGCTGGCGTCGCGGATCGGGTGACGTTTGAGGTTGCGCCGGCGAAGGCGTTTCCGGGGAAGGATTATGACCTGGTAGCGTTCTTCGATTGCCTGCATGATATGGGCGATCCGGTGGGAGCGGCGAAGCATGTGAGGTCGACGCTGGCAAAAGATGGGACATGGATGGTGGTGGAGCCGTTTGCCAATGATGATGCTGCGGCGAATCATAATCCTGTGGGAAGGATCTTTTATTCGGCTTCGGCGACGATCTGCGTGCCTTGTTCGCTGGCGCAGGAGGTTGGGATGGGGCTTGGGGCGCAGGCTGGGCCGACCCGATTGGGGAAGGTGGCTCGGGAGGGTGGGTTTGGTCGCTTCCGGAAGGCTGCGGAGACGCCGTTCAATATGGTGTTTGAGGCTCGATCGTAAAAAACTGACGCCGATTTTCACTGAGGCCACCGGCCTTGAAGATATTCAAGATCGGTGGCCTCGTCTTCGATGGAAGCTAGATTTTTTCGACGACGACGGCGGTGCCGTAGGCGAGGACCTCGGTGACGCCGCTCATAAGTTCGTTGGCGTCGTAACGGAAGGCGATGACGGCGTTGGCTCCTAGTTGGGCGGCGTGGAGGGTCATCATGGCGCATGAGTCCTGGCGGGTTTTTTCGCAGAGCTCGGTGAAGAGGGTGATGTCGCCGCCGGCGAGGGTTTGCAGGCTGGCTCCGATGGTGGCGAAGACATTGCGGGAGCGGACGACGATGCCGCGGACGACTCCGATGTTGCGGACGATGCGGTGGCCGGGGATCTCAAAGGCGGTGGTGACGAGGGCTGGATCGAGCGAAGAGTGAGGTGGTGGGTAGGTGGACATTTGCGCGGTGTCTCCTGATTGCTAGCGATGATACGCGGGATCGGGCATCAGGGTTCCGTGGGATGCGATGCAGCGAGGGCGGCGACGAGTTTGGTGACGGCTCCGGCGTCGATGGTGCGGGCGGCGAGGGCGATGCCGGTTCGGAGGTCAAGGGCGAGGTTGGCGGTGACCAGGACCGCTGCTGCGTTGAGAAGGACGACGTCGCGGCGGGGGCCAGGTTCGCCGGCGAAGATTGCGGTGAGGATTCCGGCGTTGGTGCGGGCGTTGCCTCCCTGTAGGGTTTCGATGGGCGCGCGTTGGAGGCCGACGTCTTCTGGCGCGAGGGTGTGGAGGGTGACGGTTCCGTTGCGGACTTCGGCGAAGTGGCTGGGGCCGGAGATGGAGAACTCGTCCATTCCTGTGGTTCCGTTTGCGGCGGTTTGGCCGGTTTCTCCGTGGACTACGAACGCGTGACGGGTGGTCAGGAGCGCCATGGCGTTGGCGACTTTGGGGACTAGATGCGGGGCGTAGACGCCGACGATTTGCGCGGTGGCTCCGGCGGGATTGGAGAGCGGACCGACGAGATGAAAGATGGTGCGGATGCCCAAGGCGCGGCGGACGGGCATCACGGTCTTCATCGCTGGATGGAGCGACGGCGCGTGAAAGAAGGCGAAGCGATGGGTGCGGAGTGAGGCTGCGCCTTCGCCGGGAGAGAGCGCGATAGGGATGCCGAGGGCTTCGAGGACATCGGCTGAACCGCTCTGACTGGTGACGGCGCGGTTGCCGTGTTTGGCGACGGTGGCTCCGGCGGCTGCGGCGACGAGTGCTGCGGCGGTGGAGATGTTGAAGGTGCCGCTGGAGTCGGCTCCAGTGCCGCAGGTGTCCGTTAGTATGCTCCGCTCCGCGTCGGTTAGTGGAATGGGAGTGGCGGCGGCTCGCATGGTGTCGACGAAGCCGGCGATCTCGGCGGGGTCTTCGCCGCGGGTGGCGAGGGAGGTGAGGAGCGCGGCGATCTCGAGGTCGGTGGCCTCGCCGCGGAGGATGGTGTGGAGGAGCTCGGCTGCATCGGTGCGTGAGAGAGTTTCGCGGCCTTCGATGATTCGCTTGAGGTGGGGCTGGAGGGGCATTGGTTAAAGCGTAGCAGGTGCGGCGGGGACTGAAGCGCGCTCGTTCTGTTTTGGGACAGAGAGACGAATTGCCATCATTATCTCGTTCGATGTTGGGGTCGCAGGCGGTAGGGTGGGCACAGTGATTTTGAACTTCACGTTTTCCGGGCCCCTATGAAGACTCGATCTTGTTTTGTAATTCTTGTTTTTTTTGTCGTAGCCAATGTCCCTTTCTGGGTTGCGAGTCATTCGCTGGGATTTATATCGAAGGGTCCGTTCAACGATGAGTTCATGCTTATTGGCATTCTCTCGTTGTTTATTCGTCGTTCAGTAACAGTTGGGCTGTTGCTGGTTGCGATTCTGCTGGACCTGATGAACGGGATCTCCTCGACCTACATGCTGAGTGGGGCTGAGCTGCTTCGAAGCTCTCGATCTGCGTTTGAGTTCGCACCTTCTCACCTTTGGGATGTTTTGGTGGTTGCAATGTGCATTGCGATGGTTGGCACGTTAGCGGCTGCGGCCTGCGGCAGCGGGATCGCAGGGAGGGAGCGACGGTATGTTGCTTCGGCGCTCGCGGTCCTTCTTGTTGTCTCAGTGACGATCGATGTCGTTACGGGGCACATTCTTTTTGTACGGCAAGATCGCCAGTTGGGCACTGTGTCTTTAACTCGGCGGGGAACTAACTTCCTTGTGACACGAGTGCCCAGGCAGAAGTTCCCGAGCGCGGTTTCCGCCGGATCGGATGGTTCGGTACCCGCAGCGTCGTCGGCGATGCCCGGATTCGACAGGGTCTCGGGGGTGCCAGGAACAGATGCGACGCTGCCCAATGTGGTTTTGATACTGGTTGAATCATGGGGAAAGCCCGTGGCCAATGATCTGGAGGAGTCATTGGTTCGACCGTACGCGGATCTCGCTGAAAGGTACACGGTGAGGCGGGGAACTGTTCCTTTTTACGGACCGACGGTGGCGGGTGAGGCACGCGAGCTATGTGGAAGCGCCATGGGGTTCGGACTTTTGACAGCGACTCGTCCGGAGTTGAAGGACTGTCTGCCGATGAGGATGAAGGCGCGGGGATATCACAGTACAGCGATTCATGGGTTCAGCTCGAGAATGTTTGGCAGGGGCGAGTGGTACAGCAGAATAGGATTTGACGAGGCGTGGTTTCGCGATCGGTTGCAAGGGCAGGGACTTCCGCTGTGCCCGGGGCCGTTTCCGGGAATATGCGATGCCGCGGCGTCGGAGTGGATCGGGGAGCGGCTTGAGCGGGAGTCGGACTCGCCGCAGTTTATTTATTGGGTGACGCTGAATTCGCATCTGCCGGTGCCGATTCCGAACCGAGTGAAGGCCCCGCCGTCATGCTTGGGTTTCTCGATCGCGGCAGAGGAGCCGGCAATGTGCTCGTGGTATCAGCTGGTGTTCAATGTTCACCGGTCGGTGGCGGAGCTTGCGTTGCGATCAACGTCTCGCCCTACGGTTTTTTTGATTGTGGGAGATCATGCGCCGCCATTCTCTGCGCCGAAGCTACGCGCGCAGTTTTCGGATGAGGTTGTGCCGTACGTTTTGCTGACGCCGAGGCGGAACGAGCAGAGAGAACGACCGCCGGCAACGCGTTCTGTTGCGACGGTGACACGTCCTGGCGCCGGGGCGCGAAGACCTCAGTTGAAGAAGGGGAAGAAGTTCACGTCCTCTGTAGCTGCCGCGGGCTAGAGTCAGACATTCATTCCATCCAGACGCGAGATGCGGATAGCCTTGCGGGATTGCACTAGGTTTACATCCGCGATGCATTTGATGCGTGGTCGTTGCGATTTGCGGGAGTGATATATTCCGGCTATGCATAGCTCCTTTCGTTGGATCACGAGTTGTTTCTTTGTCTTTTTGTTAGCGATCAACGGGCACGTGATGTTGGGTCAGAGCGGGGACAGGGTGGTTGGGCTGCTGGAGAAGCTGTCGAATGCTGCTGGGCCTCCGGGCGCGGAGGAGCCGGTGCGGGCGATTATGGTGGGCGAGATGACACCGTTGGCGACGGAGCCGTTGAAGTATGACGGGACGGGGTCGGTGATTGCGCAGCAGGGGAAGACGGGGCCGCGGATCATGATCGACGCGCATATGGATGAGTTGGGTGGGATGGTGCGGAGGGTGACGCCTACCGGATTTCTGTCGATGCAGATGCTGGGTGGATGGCTCGATCAGGCGCTGGTGGATCAGCGATGGGTAATTATCGGGTCGAAGGGGCCAGTGCATGCGGTGACGGGGATTCGCGATATTCATGTGATTACACCGGAGGAGCGGACGAGGGTGTTTCCGCGGGACTCGGTTTTTCTGGATGTTGGAGCGAAGAGTGCCGCGGAGGTTGCGGCGTTGGGAGTTGAACCGGGTGATCCCGTGGTGCCGGATTCGCCGTTTATGGTGATGAATGGGACGAAGAATTATCTGGGCAAGGCATGGGATGACAGGATTGGGTGCGCGGTGTTGCTGGAGGCGATGCGGCGGACGGCTTCGATGCCGCATGCGAATCAGTTGTTCTATGTTGCTACGACGCAGGAGGAGGTTGGGTTGCGTGGCGCGCGGGCTGCGGTGAATGTGGTGAAGCCGGATATCGGGATTGCGATTGAAGGCGGGATTACGGGTGATGTGCCGGGAGACAGGCCTGAAGAGACGCAGGTGAAGCTGGGTGCGGGGCCGGGGATGTTTTTGTACGACTCGAGCACGATTGCGAACAGGAAGATGGTTGCGTTTACGCGGAGAGCGGCGCAGGCAAAGGGGCTGCCTTTGCAGACGGATCTGGTGCAGGGGTATGGGGATGATTCGGCGGAGATGCAGACGATGGATGGTGGAGCGCCGACGATTAATTTGGTTGTGCCGGTGCGGTATACGCATTCGCATAACGGGATTGTGAACCGGCAGGATTTTGACCAAACTGTGGAACTGGTGGTGCAGATGTTGGTGCAGATGGATGCGAAGACGGTGGAGGAGTTGAGGGATTTTGCTCCGGCGCCTTAGCGGGGAGTAGCCAGTTGTCAGTTCTCCGTTCTCAGTTTTCTACGTGGCCTCGATGTGGATTTGGATTTGCTGGCCGGGTTGCATGGGGATGATCAGGGGGATGGCTTCGAAGCCGGGGACGAGGTTGAAGGTGCGTTCTTTGGGGATGGGTGCGAAGCCTTGAGGGGCGGTAGTGCTGATGGTGAATGTGCCTTTGGGCTTTGTGATGCGGATGGTTTTGGGGTTGGGTTGGGTGATCTGCTCGGTGGAGCTTGAGATTACGGGGAGGACAAATCGAAGTGGGGATTGAGACGCGGTGTCGACGCTGGCTGTGATGACTACGGTGGATTGGGTGAGGCCGTAGTTGAGGTAATAGCGGGCTTCGCCTATGGATGGCGGTTGATGGGACGCGGTGAGGAGGCGGCCTCTTACGTCGACGGAGATCATGAGGGTTGTGCCCATTTGTTCGTAGAGCGGAATGATGGTGGCTTCGAAGTCGCTGAGGCTGGTGCAGGTTTGTTTGGCGGCGAGTTCGATGCGCGGGGTTAGGGGCATGTGGGGTTTGTCGAGGTGGACTTGCTGGTTGGAGATTTCGATCATCTGGTATTCGGTCATGCTGGCGGTGAGGATGGGGCCGAGTTGCTGGTGGTAGAGGAGAGAGAGGGCTCCACCTGAGGCGTGGCCACCGCCGCCTGCTCCTCCTCCGCCGGATTGGACGCGCTCGATGTACTCGAAGTCGTAGCCGGTGATGGTTGCGCGCCAAGGGCCGTTGGTTGCCAGGTGCGTGGCGATCTCGGGGAAGGACTTGATGATGTAAGGTTCGTCGCGTGGGATGGTGAGGCGTGGTGAGGGTGGCGTGTACGGGGCGTTGCTGTCGAGGACGGTGGCGAGTGACTTGGCGTGGGTGAAGGTGTGGTGGATGCAGGGCTTGTCGCCGTGTTGGAAGTAGTGTGGGCCGCCGTAGAGGAGGCTTTCGTGCGTGCAGGCGGCCATCAGTTCCAGGTTGCGGTAGGCTACTTCGCGAAACTTTGGTTCGTGGTCGGCGAGTAGGACGTAGGCGGGATGGCAGCCGTCGCTGGTGCGGCTTCCCCACCAGGTCCATTTGTAGTTGCGGGATCCCCAGGAGTTGTCCCAGGCTCCGTCGGGGAGCATGAATTCCATGTGGGCGCGGAGGGCGACTATGGTTTTTTCGAGGACTGGCTGGTCATTGGCGAGGAGGGCGTATTGGGCCAATGCGGGGAGCGACTCTTCGACGTTGTAGCCGAGGTCGACGGGGCGGCATTTTTTTGCGGTGATTGTGGTTTGGGGATGGCCTTCGCCGAAGAGGAGATTGTTTTCGGTGAAGTAGTTCATGGAAGCGTGGGCGAGTTCGCGGGCGCGGTCAAGATAGTGCGGCTCGTTGAGGACCTGGGCACAGATGGCGAAGCAGTGTGACGAGGTGACAGGGTAGTTGATGTTGCCGGTTTCTATGGTGATGAAGGTGTCGAGGAATTTTGCGGCTCGGGCGAGGCGATCGGTCCAGCGTTGGCGGGTGGCGGTGTCGAGGATGGCGCCGTGGTGGTGGAGGGCTTCGGCGAGAGCGATGGCGTGGAAGACGGTGATGCCTTGCCAGGAGCTGAGGGTGACGTCGTTGATCCAACTGCCGTCAGCGCGGGAGACTTGCTGCTCGGACCACTCGTGGACGAGGAGGGCGGCTTCGAGGTATTTTGCCTGGCCGGTGGTGTGGGCTACGCGGAGGAGCGGATAGACGGCGTCGCCGCAGCGGCCGTGGATGATGGCGCAGGCGGGGCAGTGGAGTGCTCCGCGGAGGGCGGGGTCTTGGATTGCGGCCTCCTGGTGGGCCAGGAGGCCGTCGCACCAGGTTTGGAGGAGTTGGGCGTAGAGGTTTTGTTGCAAGGTCTGTTTCAGGGCTTGTTCGGCTGCGGCGAAGGTTAAGCCCGTGGTGAAGGCTGTTGCCGCAGTGGCGGAGAGTTGGAGCATCTGGCGGCGGGTGAGGTTAGGTTTGGTCGGCGGGTTGTTCATCGAGGGAATCTTAGAACATTGGTTGATTTTGATTTGTCGATGTGATGCGAGGGCAGGTCTTCCGCTGCGCGGAAGGGTTACAACTAAAAATCAAGTCCAACAGCAAAAGCGAAATTCGGGGGTCTCTCCACTTCGCGATGGACTGTCCATCGATTCGGTCGGGACCGTCTTGGGAGCGTAATCGAAGGGTGGGCGATAAGCGCACGGTTGTTCGCGTTTCGCATTGCGGGTGGTTGTTGGCGTCCGATACACTTCATGGGCAGGCGGTTCGCGAAAATACCCTATGAAAATTCACGAGTATCAGGCAAAAGAGATTCTGCGGAAGTATGGCGTGCCGGTTCCAGGCGGCGAGATGGCGACCACATTGGAAGAGGCGGATACCGCTTCGAAGAACTTGTTTGGCGCGGGGAATAAGGTTGTCGTGGTGAAGGCGCAGATTCATGCGGGCGGCCGCGGCAAGGGTGGCGGTGTGAAGCTGGCGAGGACGCTCGAAGAGGCGGATGCGGCGGCGAAGGCGATTCTGGGGATGCAGTTGGTGACGCATCAGACCGGGCCGGCCGGGCAGAAGGTGCAGCGGCTGTTGATCGAGGAGGGTTCGGCGATTGAGCGGGAGCTTTATCTCGGCTTAGTGCTGGATCGGGCTTCGGCGAAGGTTGTGTTTATGGCCTCGCAGTCGGGCGGGATGGAGATTGAAGAGGTCGCGCATAAGACTCCGGAGTTGATCTATAAGGAGTACATCGATCCTGCGGTGGGGTTTGCGCCATACCAGGCGCGGAAGCTGGCGTTCAAGCTTGGGTTGAAGCCTACGCAGATTAATGATGCTGTGAAGTTTATGACTGGGTTGTATAAGGCGTTTGTGGAGACGGATTCGACGCTGATGGAGATCAATCCGTTTATTACGACGAAGGATGACAAGCTGCTGGCGCTGGATTGCAAGATTAATTTCGATGACAATGCGATGTTCCGGCATAAGGATTTGAAGGAGCTTCGTGATTTGAGCGAGGAAGATCCGCTTGAGGTGGAGGCGTCGAAGTTTGCGCTGAACTACATCAAGCTGGATGGCACGATTGCGTGCATGGTGAATGGCGCCGGGTTGGCGATGGCGACGATGGACATTATTCAGTATGCGGGTGGATCGGCGGCGAACTTCCTTGATGTTGGTGGCGGCGCGAATCAGGAGCAGATTGAGAATGCGTTTGGGATTTTGTTAAGCGATCCGAATGTGAAGGCGATCTTTATCAATATTTTTGGCGGGATTTTGCGGGTGGATGTATTGGCGACTGCGGTGGTTGCTGCTGCGAAGAAGTTGGGGGTGAAGATTCCGATTATCTTGCGGCTTGAAGGCACGAACGTGGAAGAGGGCCGGAAGATTTTGAAGGAATCGGGATTGAAGTTTGAAGTGGGCGCAACGATGAAGGAAGCTGCCGACCTTGCTGTCGCCGCGGCGAAAGGGGGCAAGTAATGGCGGTTTTGGTTGATAAGAATACGCGGCTGATTGTGCAGGGGATTACGGGGCGTGAAGGGACTTTTCATGCCAAGGCCTGTGCGGAGTATGGAACGAAGGTTGTTGGCGGCGTGACGCCCGGTAAGGGTGGGACGACGCACGAGGGTTGGCCTGTGTTCAACACTGTCGAAGAGGCGGTGAAGGAGACTGGGGCGAATGTTTCCGTGATCTTTGTGCCGCCACCGGCTGCTGCGGATGGGATTCTGGAGGCTGCTGCGGCTGAGGTTCCTCTGGTGATTTGTATTACCGAGGGGATTCCTGTGCTGGACATGGTGAAGACCTGGGATTTTGTGAAACGGTCGAAGAGCCGGTTGATCGGGCCGAATTGTCCTGGGGTGATTTCGCCGGGTAAGGCCAAGGTTGGGATTATGCCGGGGCGGATTCATAAGGAAGGCTCGGTTGGGATTGTTTCGAAGTCGGGGACGCTGACTTATGAGGCGGTGTATCAACTGACGACGCGCGGGATTGGGCAGTCGACTGCGATTGGGATTGGCGGCGATCCGATTATTGGGACGACGCATATCGATGCGCTGAAGCTGCTGAATGAGGATCCGGAGACTGAGGCGATCATCATGATCGGTGAGATCGGTGGCTCGGCGGAAGAGGCTGCGGCGAAGTACATCAAGCAGAATGTGAAGAAGCCGGTGGTTGGGTTTATTGCCGGACAGACTGCTCCTCCGGGACGCAGGATGGGGCATGCCGGGGCGATCATCTCTGGCGGCGAAGGAACGGCTGCGGAGAAGATGAAGGCTATGGCCGAGGCTGGGATTACTGTGGTGAAGTCGCCGGCGGAGATTGGCGAGGCTATGGCGAAGGTTTTGGGGAAGGCGTAAGCGTCCGTGGCGCTTGGAACAAAATGCCGGGATTCTTCCCCTTCGACAAGCTCAGGGTCAGAATGACAACTTTCAAGTGATTGCCGCAGAGCAAAATATTTGAAGGTTCCACAGAAAGAAAAGGCCGGAGAGTTCATGCGCTCCGGCTTTTCCTTGTGCGGTGATTCTCTGTGTTATTTGATGGGGTTGCCGGAAGCGTCGACGTACTCGATTGGGGCCAGGTTGAGCTCTTTTAGTGATGGCTCGATTTTGGAGCGATCGCCTACGGCTACGATGATGAGGTGGTTGGGGTGGACGTCGGCTTTGGCGACTCGCTCGACATCTTGCGGCGTGACCGCGAGGTAGGAGGCGGGAAGCTTGGCGTAGTAGTCGAGGGGACGTTTGTAGAGGAAGATGTTGGCCATGGCGTTCGCGGTGGCGTTGGTGGTCTCGAATTGGCCGGGGAGTGATTGAACGCGGGCGATCTTTGCTTCTTTCACTTCGGCTTCGGTTGGCGGTTCAGATTGGATGCGCTTGAGTTCGAGCATGAGCTGCTGCGTGGCAGGGGCGGTGACGTCGGTTTTGACGAGGCCTCCTGCGTAGAAGGCGCCGCCTTCACGATAGGTTGTGAAGATGGAGTTTGCGCCGTAGGTGAAGCCGTGGACCTCGCGAAGGTTCATGTTGATGCGGCTGGCAAAGGCTCCGCCGAGGACGTAGTTCATGACCTGGAGGGTTTGTAGATCGGGCGTCGTGACGGGCACGCCGAGGCCGTAGACGACGAGAGCGGTCTGGGGGGCGCCGGGTTTGTCGACGAGCGCGATGCTGAGGGTTGGCGCTTCCGGAGCGGGTGGGATTTTGACTTCGGCTGTCGTGCTGCCTGTCCATAAGCCGAAGTAATGCTCGGCGAGGCGGTGGGCCTCATCGAGCGAGATGTCGCCGGCGAAGAAGAGCGCGGAGTTGGCGGAGCCGTAGTGGCTGTCGTAGAAGCCGGCGATGTCGTCGCGGGTGAGCGCCCGCACGCTTTCGACGGTGCCGATGGGCGATTCTCCGTAGGGCTGGTCGCCGAAGAGGAGCCGAGGGCCGACGCGGCGGTTGGTTGCGATGGCGGAGTCGCTCTCCTGACCGATGGCGACGAGACGCTGGCGGCGGATGCGCTCAAGATCATCGGGGTTGAAGGCAGGGCGAAGAACGACGTCGGAGAGGAGATCGAGTCCTGCGTCGGCGTTGTTGGAGAGGAGGGTGATGGTGGCTGAGGCCCCGTCCATGGTTGCGCCTGTGAAGAGGCGCGCGCCGATGCTCTCGGTATCGTTTGCCAACTGCGTGGCGGTTCGGGTTTTCGTGCCTTCATTGAGCAAGGCTGCGGTAAGGGTTGCGAGGCCAGCTTGAGCGGAGGCGTTGTTTTCGCTTCCGGCGCGGGTGACGAGGCCAGCCGAGAGGACGGGCAACTGCTTGTCTTCGACGACGTAGACCTGGAGGCCGTTTTTGAGCGTGAAGGTTTTGGGAGTAGGCAGGATGAAGGCGGCGGCGGGGCCGGGCGCGGGAACGGATTTACGCCAGTTCTGCTGGTCCTCGAATGCCTGCGAATAGGGCGGGGTGAGTTTGACGTCGGCGTCGGTGTTTTCGGGGCTGCGTGGGACGTCATCGACGACTTTTTTGCCGGGGACACAGTAGACGACTACGGCCTGATTCTTGTTGAGATATTTCGCGGCGGCCTGCTTGAGGCTGACGGTGGTGACGGCGCGATAGCGGGCGATGTCTTTGCTGAGATAGCCGGGATCGCCGGTGTATTGGTTGTAGCGATTGAGAGTATCGGCGATGCCGCCGAAGCCACCAAGGCGCTCAAGGCCGGTGATAGTTTGCGTGAGGATAAGTGAGCGGGCTGAATCAAGCTCCTCCTGGGTGGGGCCGTCGTTCTGGAGCCTGGCGACCTCCTGCCAGAAGGTCGCTTCAAGATCCTCAAGCTTGACGTTGGGCTTGGCCGTGATGGAGCACTCTGTGATGGAGGTCAGCTTTTGAGAGTTGTTGGAGCAGCGGACGGATTGCGCGACCTGCTGTTTGTAGACGAGGACCTGATCGAGGCGGCTGGCTTTCCCGGAGCCGAGGATATTCGCGGCGAGGTCGGCGTCAGCGTCGCCTGAGGTGAAGGCGGGGGGCGTGAGAAAAGCTATGCGGAGCTGGGGAAGTCTGACGGTGTCGGTGACGGTTGCGCGCCTTTGCGTGGTGATGGGCGTGGTGGTTGTGGTGACGGGCTCGACCCTGGGGCCTTGCGGAATGGGGCCGAAGTATTTGGTCAGGAGCGCTTTGAGCTTGACCGGGTCGAAGTCTCCCGCAATGGCGAGGCTGGCGTTGTTCGGCGTATAGAACTGCTTGAAGAAGTCTCGAACGTCGTTGAGGCGCGCGGCTTCGACATCGGCGTGGGAGCCGATGACGTTCGCATAGTAGGGATAGCTTTTGGGGAAGAGCTGATGATAGACCTCTTCGTTGGCGAGGTTGTAGGGTGTGCCTTCGCCCTGACGGCGCTCGTTGCGAACGACATCGCGCTGGTTGGTTAGCTTCTCGCGGTCGAGGCCTTCGAGGAGGAAGCCCATGCGGTCGCTTTCGAGCCAGAGGGCGAGCTCGAGCTGATTGCTGGGCATGGTTTCGAAGTAGTTGGTGCGGTCGAAGTTGGTGGTGCCGTTGACGTCGGTGGCACCGGCGCCTTCGACGTATTTGATGTGGGCCTTTTCACCGACGTGTTCGGAGCCTTCGAACATCATGTGCTCGAAGAGATGGGCGAAGCCGGTGCGGCCTGCTCGCTCGTTGAGGGGGCCGACGTGGTACCAGAGGTCGACGGCGACGAGCGGGAGGCGATGGTCTTCGTGCATGAAGACGACGAGGCCGTTGGGCATGACGAGCTTTTCGTACTTGAGCTCGGGGACTTTGAGAGGCCTGGCTGCCGGGAGGGTGTTGGCTGCTTGCGCGATGGGTGCGGCGAGGGTGAACAGCAGTGTTGCGGGGAGCGCGAATCTGATTAGAGATAGTGGTGCCTTCATCTTTTCTCCACGGAAGCTGGCGAGGTTTTGGAAGAGTGCCTGCGTAACTCGGATAGGAAGCGGTTGGGAGGATGATACCAAGTTGGGGCCGGCGCGGGCAGTAAGTTGCTGAACCGCGAGGCGCCGGGGATTTGTATACTCCGAGCATGCGTAACTTTGGTATGTCTCTCGTATTGATGGTTGCCGCCAGCGTGTCGCCTCTGGTTGCTCAGACTGGCATTCAGACGGTGTCGGTTTCGTTTCCTGCGGCTCAGTCAAGCAAGCCGCTGGATGGGCGGCTGCTTTTTTTGTTGTCGAACGATCCGAGTGAAGAGCCGCGGATGCAGATCGACGATACGCCGAAGAGCCAGATTGTCTTTGGCGTAACGGTCGATGGGATGAAGCCGGGGCAGAGCGTTGTTGTCGATGATTCGGCTGCAGGGTATCCGGTGCGGAAGCTGAGTGAGGTGCCAGCGGGCGATTACATGGTGCAGGCTGTGCTGGATGTGTATGAGACGTTTCATCGGGCGGATGGGAGTGTGGTGAAGCTTTCGCCTGAGCGCGGGGAGGGGAAGCATTGGAATCTTGCGCCGGGTAATTTGTACAGCAAGCTGGTGAAGGTGCATGTGGGGCCGGGTGGGAAGGCGATTGCGATTTCGATGGATCAGGTGATTCCGCCAATTGTGCCTGAGAAGGATACAAAATATGTGCGGCATATTCGTGTGCAGAGTGCTCTGCTGACGAAGTTCTGGGGACGGCCAGTGTATTTGAATGCGATTGTGCTGGTACCGGAGGGTTTTGATGAGCATCCGCAGGCGCGGTTTCCGCTGATGATCTTTCATGACCACTTTGTGACGGGGTTTGATGATTTTCGGACTACGCCGCCTGATCCGAATTTGAAGCCGGATTATTCGGAGCGGTTTCATCTTGCGGGGTATAACCGGATTCAGCAGGAGGAGGGTTATAAGGAGTATCAGCAGTGGATCAGTCCGGGGTTTCCGCGGGTGCTGGTGATGAAGATTCAGCATGCGAATCCTTATTATGACGATTCGTATGCGGTGAACTCGGCGAACCTGGGGCCGTATGGAGATGCGATCGAGACGGAGCTAGTGCCTGCGGTGGAGAAGCAGTTTCGCGCGATCGGACAGGGCTGGGCGCGGTTTATGTATGGAGGGTCGACGGGTGGGTGGGAGTCGCTGGCGGTGCAGATTTTTTATCCGGACCACTACAACGGGGCGTTTGTTGCGTGTCCCGATCCTGTGGACTTTCATGCTTATATGACGCGGGATTTGTATAAGGACGACAACATGTTCTATATGCAGGGGGCGAATAAGCGCATAGAACAACCGGCGATGCGAAATTATCTGGGGCAGACTTTGATCTCGATGCGGGATAACATCGCGTATGAGGCGGCGCTCGGGGATCGTGGGCGGTCGGGGGATCAGTTCGATATCTGGCAGGCGGTGTATTCGCCGGAGGGAGCGGATGGGTATCCGCAACCGATCTTCGATAAGGAGACGGGGGCGATCGATCACAAGGTCGCCGAGTATTGGAAGGAGCACTACGATCTCGATGCGAAGCTGCAGCGGGATTGGGCGGCGCTGGGGCCGAAGCTGCAGGGGAAGATTCATCTGTATGTGGGGGAGGCGGATACTTATTTTCTGAACGATGCGGTTTATCTGATGGAGGATTTTTTGAAGACGACGGGGACGCCTGGGCATGGGGTTCCGTATGAGGGCGAGGTGAAGTATGGTCCTCGGGCGGAGCATTGCTGGAATGGGGATCCGACGCTGCCGAATGCTTATTCGCGGCTGCACTACAACACGATGTATCTGCCGATGATTATGGATCGGATTGCGAAGACTGCTCCAGCGGGGGCGGATTTGAGTAGTTGGAAGTATTAGGTCTGGCGGCGGTAGAAGAGGCCGGCGGTGAAGAAGACGACGGCGACCATGAGGGCGAGGCGGGCGTGGAGGATGTTGTGCAGGCGGAGGCTGAGAAGGCCGTCGAGGAGCCATGCTGCGAAGCCTACGAACCAGATCCATGCTGTCTTCCGCATCATTTCCTCAAGCTCCTGAGATGATCGCCGCCGGGTAGAACGGGCACGGGTTGCTGGCCTTGTTCTACACTAAGTAGTAGAGACTCACCCAGGAGAAATACGTTGTCACAACGCACATTCAGCATTATTAAACCGGACGCGGTCAAGAAGGGTTATGCCGCGGCGATCCTTGCCGAGATTGAAAAGGCAGGGTTTAAGATTGTTTCGATTAAACGGATGTCGATTTCGAAGGCGCAGGCCGAGGGTTTTTATTACGTTCATGCCGCTCGTCCCTTTTTTGGGGAATTGACAGAGTTTATGTCGAGTGGGCCTATCTTCCCGATGGTGCTTGAGAAGGAGAATGCGATTGCCGATCTGCGGAAGCTGATGGGCGCGACGAATCCTGCGCAGGCAGAGGAAGGGACGATTCGCAAGAAGTTTGCTTCGTCGATTGGAGAGAATGCGATTCATGGATCGGATGCCGAGGATACAGCGGCGTTTGAGATTGGATACTTCTTTGCAGGTATCGAACTGAAGTAAAGACTTAGTTGCAGCGGCAGGTGTGGCCGGAGTTTCGATTCGGCTGTGCCTGCCGCTTGTGATTTTGTGGCGAAAGGATTTTGCGATGAAGTTGAAGTTGCCGGATGGAGCGTTCAAGGCCTATTTGTTCGATTGCGATGGGACGATCGTGGATTCGATGCCGCTGCACTATGTGGCGTGGAAGACAGTGCTGGCGGAGTGGGGATGCGAGTTTGAGGAGGAGTTGTTTTATTCGTGGGGTGGAATGCCGGTGACCGAGACTATTGCGGCGCTGAATGCGCGGCACGGACTGACGATGCCTGCAGAGGAGATAGCGCGGCGCAAGGAAGGGATGTACTACAACATTCTGCCGGAGCTGAAGGCGGTGCCGGAGGTGCTGGAGCATATCCACATAAGCCATGGGAAGATTTCGTTTGCGGTGGTGTCGGGGAGTACGCGGGATTCGGTGACGAGGTCTTTGAACACGCTGGGGATTCTGGATCGGTTTGAGACGCTGGTGTGTGCGGGGGATTATGCGAAGAGCAAGCCTGATCCTGAACCGTTTCTGCTTGCGGCCGAGAGGCTGGGAGTCGCGCCGGAGGATTGCCTGGTTTTTGAGGATACGGAGATGGGGATTCAGGCAGCGACGGCGGCGGGGATGGCTTCGGTGAAGGTGCTGCAGCCGTGGGAGCGGGAAAAACTGCGGGCGGGCTGAGTGGAAGACCCTCAAGAATCGAAGAAGCGGGACAGATGATCCCGCCTCTCTATTTTTTTGACCGTTACTTGGTGAAGAGTGCGAGGTCGATGGATTCGCCCATGGCTTTGTAGCCTGCGTCGCCGGGGTGGAGGTGGTCGCCGGAGTCGTCGAGCGGGAGGAACATGCCGGGATGGGTGGGGTCGGTGGTGACTTTGTCGAAGTCGATGACGCCGTCGAACTGGTTGGTGGTGCGAATCCATTGGTTGATGGTTTGGCGCATGGTTTCGCCTTCGGCGGATTGGTATTTTGCGCCTACGAAGGGCGTGAGAGTGGCTCCGTAGACTTTGATGCCGTGGGTGTGGGCTCGGATGGCGAGTTGGGTGAGGCCGGCGATGAGGTCGTCGGCGGTGACTATGTCGTAGGGGTTGGCGGGGTCGGTGGCGTGGCCGATGTCGTTGATGCTCTCCATGATGACGAGATACTTGACGCCGGCCTGGGCGAGGACATCGCGGTCGAAGCGGGCGAGGGCAGAGGGGCCGGTGGTGTCGTGGAGGATGCGGTTGCCGCCGATGCCCTGGTTGAGGACGCCGAGGTTGGCGGTTTTCTTGTTGGCCTGGAGGCGGTGGGCGAGGATGTCGGGCCAGCGGGCGTTTGCGTCTCGTGTGCTGTGAGCGCCGTCGGTGATGCTGTCGCCGAAGGTGACGATGGAGGCGCTTTTGTTGTCGGCGGTGACGTCGACTCCTTTGAGGAAGTCCCAGGTGTAAAAGGGCTGGGGGCTGGGGAGCGATGGGGCTGCGACGGAGTTGCCGAGGGCGCGGTAGCTGGTCTGATCGGCGAAGGAGTGGCGGGTGATCTGGGTGACGGGTTGTTCGGGGAGGTAGAAGCTGATGGCGAGGTCGGCGAAGGGGGCGACTTTGAGGGGTGCGGGGTCGCTGATGATGAGGGCTCCGGGCGGTATGGTGACGGAGGGCCGGCCGCCGAAGGTGAGGGGCGTTGCGGTGGCGGGAGTGATGGCATCGGCAGCGGAGCTGAGTGCGACCGCCGCGGCAGTGATGTTGAGGGGCTCGATGCCGAACTCGTTGGTGAAGATGACGCGGATGGATGGGCCACCGAGGGAGATGTGGACGATCTCGCGGAGGGTGACGCCGCTGATGCCGGCGATTTCGTATTCGGGGACGAGCGTGCCGCTGGTATTTTTTGCGGCCATGGGTGAGGCTGCCCAAGTGCCGACCCAGTGGTCGGGAGCCGTCGCGGCGATGGTGGTTTTGGGATTGCAAAAGAGGGCGAGCAGGCAGAGTAGGAGAAGCGGAGATCTTCTGGTGTGCGTGGTCATGGCCTTCCTGATTGCGATTGTTTCGATGTCTATCTTACCGTTGTTTCATGGAGAAGCAGTGTTGACGTATAGTGGCGGGGACGCTGGAGGACAGATGATTCCGTTGTGAAATGAGTTGTGGATTGTCTGACGGTAAAGGACGGGACAGTGACGGTGGTGGAGGAATGACGATGCGATGGCTACGGGTTATGCTGCTTAGCATGACAACTGGAATGGCAGCACATGGTTTGGTGACCCAGACCGCGCTTGGAACAATGTCTGATGGCACGAAGGTCGATCTTTACACGTTGACGAGCGATGGGATTGAAGCGAGCATCATGACCTATGGGGCGCGGGTCGTCTCGATCAAGGTGCCGGACCGCGGCGGCAAGATGGCGAATGTGGTGCTTGGTTACAACAGTTTTGATAGCTATCTTGCGGATAAGTCGACGTATTTCGGTGCGATTGTTGGCCGGTATGGGAACCGGATTGCGCTGGGGAAGTTTTCGCTCGATGGGCATCAGTACCAGGTGCCGGTGAATAACAATGCGAATTCTCTGCATGGTGGGACGGTTGGGTTTGACAAGCTGGTGTGGCAGGGTCGCGCGATTGCTGATGGGGTAGAGATGACGCTGGTGAGCAAGGATGGCGATCAGGGTTATCCCGGAACGTTGACGGTGCATGTGCGCTATACGGTGCATCCTAATGCGCTGCGGATTGATTATGTCGTGTCGACGACCAAGGATACGGTGGTGAATCTGACGAACCATGCGTACTTCAATTTGTCGGCTGACAATAAGCCGATTCTCAACGAAGAGTTGACCATTCCAGCTGACCAGTACACGCCGGTCGATGCGGGACTGATTCCAACTGGAGTGTTGGCGCCGGTGGATGGTACGCCGTTGGATTTTCGCAAAGCTACGGTTATCGGGGCGCGGATCCACGATGATAATGCGCAGTTGAAGATTGCCGGCGGATACGATCATAACTTTGTGCTTCGCGGAAAGAATGGCGAGGTGAAGACTGCGGCGCGGGTCTACGATCCGGTGAGCGGCCGCGTGCTGACAGTGACTACGACGGAGCCGGGTGTGCAGTTCTATTCAGGCAACTTTCTGGACGGAACGAAGTTTGGTAAAGCGGGTGAAGGGCACATGAAGAATGCCGGGTTGTGTCTGGAGACGCAGCACTTTCCTGATTCGCCGAATCATCCTGCGTTTCCGACGACTGAGTTGAAACCGGGTGAGACGCGGCACAGTATGACAACTTTTACTTTCTCGACACAGGCGAAGTAAAACGGCTGGAACTTGACGATTGGCGTGTGCTCCCCGCCACAGAGGGGTTTTGAATCGATGAATAAGGTAGTTCAATCCGCGGACGAAGCGGTTGCCGATATTTCGTCCGGCTCGACGATTATGCTTGGAGGCTTTGGGCTCTGCGGTATTCCGGAGAACCTGATTGCTGCGCTTGTGAGGCGCCGGATTACGGGGCTGCATACGATCAGCAATAACATGGGCGTTGATGGCTTTGGCATGGGGCTGATGCTTGAGGCGGGGATGATCGCGTCGCATGTTGGAAGCTATGTGGGAGAGAATCGACGGCTTGAGACGCTTGTGCTGAAGGGTGAGCTTGACCTGACGTTGATTCCGCAGGGGACTTTGGCTGAACGGATTCGCGCGGGCGGGGCGGGTATTCCGGCGTTCTATGTGCCGACCGGGTTGGGTACTGTGGTGGCTGAGGGCAAGGAGACGCGCAAGATTGGCGACAGGACTTATGTTCTGGAACAGGCGCTGCATGCGGATGTGGCGCTGATCAAGGCCTGGAAGGGGGACCGGCTGGGGAATCTTGTTTATCGGAAGACGGCGAGGAACTTTAATCCTGCGATGGCTACGGCTGCGGAGTTGACGATTGCAGAGGTTGAAGAGTTGGTTGAGCCGGGAGAGCTTGATCCGGACCATATTGTGACGCCGGGGATTTATGTGAACCGCATTCTGGTTGGCGCGAGTTATCGAAAGCCGATTGAGTCGAGATTTATTCAGTCCGGAGGTGCGGCGTGACAGGGAAAGAGCGGATTGCAAGGCGGATTGCGCGGGAGTTCAAGGATGGGTATTACGTGAACCTTGGGATTGGACTGCCGACGATGATTGCGGGATTTATTCCGGCAGGGATCGACGTGATGTTTCAGTCGGAGAACGGGATGCTTGGGGTGGGTGGACCGCCAACCGAGGAGCAGGCTGATCCTGATCTGATTAACGCGGGAAAGCAGCCGGTGACAGAGATTCCGGGATGCTCGTTCTTTGCGAGCGAGGAGTCGTTTGCGATGATTCGCGGTGGCCACATGGATATGAGCATTCTGGGTGCGATGCAGGTGGATGAAAAGGGTAACCTGGCGAACTGGACGATTCCGGGCAAGATGGTGAAGGGGATGGGCGGCGCGATGGATCTGGTGGCAGGGGCGCGACGTGTGATCGTTGCGATGGAACATCAGACGAAGGATGGCGGTTCGCGGATTTTGAAGGAGTGTACGTTGCCGCTGACCGGGCAGAGCGTGGTGCATGATATTGTGACGGAGCTTTGCTGGATTCATGTGACTCCTGAGGGGCTGGTGTTGACTGAGGTTGCGGAGGGGTTGGATGCGGCGGAGGTGCAGGCGCGGACGGAGGCGAAGCTGATTGTTTCTCCTGAGCTTCGCGTGATGACCGTGGCTGCTGCGGTGTGATCGAGTGCGACCTGAGGTTTGAGCGCCCATGAATCGTGCCTGGAATCCTGTTCGGGAGGACGCGCTTGATATTTTTATGTATGCGTTGCGCGCTTCGCGGGTGGAAGCGGCGATGGAGCGGAGCGTGCGGTGTGCGGCTGGGGTGTTGCAGATTGACCGTCATTACTATGAGCTGACTCGGTATCGGCGACTGGTATTAATTGCGCTGGGTAAGGCTGGCGGGACGATGGCGAGCGTTTTTCTGCGTCAGATTGGGGAGGATGCGGGGCGATTTGAGGGAGTGATTGTTGCGCCTGTGGGGGCGATTGCTCCGCCGCGATTTCGGGTGTATTTCGGTGGACATCCTAGTCCGAATGAGGCTTCGGTGGTGGCAGCAGGCGACGTTTTGGAGACGCTGCGGTCGTTGACGGAGAACGACCTGGCGGTTTTTCTGGTGAGCGGCGGTGGCTCGGCGATGGTGGAAGAGTTTCTGATTCCTGGGACTTCTCTGGAGGTAATGGCCGCGACGCATAAGGCGCTGGTGGAGAGTGGGGCGCCGATTGCTGCGATTAATGCGGTGCGGAAGCATCTCTCCGCCGTGAAGGGAGGGCGGCTTGCCGAGGCTGCTGCGCCGGCGGAGCAGATGACGGTTTTTGTGTCGGATGTGCCGGAGGGAGAGCTGGATGCGCTTTCGTCCGGGCCGACGATGCCTGACCGCAGTACGGTGGAGGATGTTTATCGGATTGCCGAGGAGTATGAGCTTGCGGCTAAGGTTCCGGGTTTCGTTGCTGAGATGCTAAGGGATCGGACGCTTCTTGAGACTCCGAAGTTGGGCGATGGAGCCTTTGCGCGTTCGCGATGGAGCGTGCTGCTGAGTAGCGTTTCGCTGGAAGAGGTTGCTGCTGCGCGTGCGCGGGAGCTGGGATGGCAGGTGGAGATCGACGATCGGTGTGATGACTGGAGTGCTGAGCACGCGGCGGAGTATTTGCTGAAACGTGTGCAGACGTTGCGGCGGGGGCGGGCGCGGATTTGCTTGCTGTCTGCGGGCGAGGTGACGGTGCAGGTGCCGCCGGGCACTGTTGGAAGAGGGGGGAGAAACCAGCACTTTGCTCTGTTGTGCAGCGAGGCGATTGCTGGAAGTGAGATTACTGTGCTCAGTGCGGGGAGCGATGGGATCGATGGGAATAGTCCGGCTGCTGGTGGGATAGTTGATGGCTCGACGATGGCAAGGGCTGCGGCTGGCGGGTATTCGGTTGGTGCGGCGCTGGCTGCGTTCGATGCTTATTGGCTGCTTGCATCGCTAGGGGATGCGATCGTGACTGGGCCGACGGGGAATAACCTGCGTGATCTTCGGATTTTGCTTGCGCCTTAGTTGTTAGTGAAGGGCGAGCTTCGTTAAGGCTGGCCAGTATGCCATCAACGAGACCAGAAGGCCGACGAGGCAGGCGAGAGCTACGCTGTGGAGGAAGACGAATCGGAGGATGCTGCCTTCGGTGCCGTAGCTTTCAGTGGCTGTGGTGGCGACGACGATGCTTTGTGGGGCGACCATCTTGCCCATGACGCCACCGGCTGAGTTAGCCGAGGCCATGAGATAGGGCGAGAGGTTGAGTTGCTGGGCGGTGAGCTTTTGCAGGCTTCCGAAGAGTACGTTCGATGAGGTATCGGATCCGGTGGAGGCGGTACCGAGCCAGCCGATGAGGGTTCCAAAGAAGGGATAGAAGACGCCGGTGCGAGCGAAGGCGAGGCCGAGGGTTGCGTCCATGCCGCAGTAGCGCGTGATGAAGCCGATGGCCATGAGTGCAGCGATGGTGATGAGGGTGAAGCGGACGGTGACCATGGTTTCGAGGAAGACGCGGAAGATCGCGCGAGGCTTCATGCCCATAAGGAGACCGGCGAGAATGGCAGCGAAGAAGATGCCGGTGCCGGTGGCAGAGAGCCAGTTGAAGTTGAAGACTGCAGCTTCGGCTGTTGGGGTGGGGACGGCGGGCGGCATTCGCAGTACCACTTGATGCAGACCGTTGATCGGGATCTTGAAGCTGGTGGCTGCATCGATGGCCTGCGAGAAGCGCGGCATGCCCCAGAGGACGACGCAGAGAGTGAGAATGATCCACGGAAGAGCGGCGCGGAGGATGATTTTGCCGCTGTTGCGGCTGATGGAACGGGATTCGCTGGTTACGTCTTTGCAGGAGGGGTTGAGGATTCGCTTTGGCTTCCAGACACGGAGGAAGGCTATGAGAGCGGCCATGCTGACGACCGAGGCGGAGATATCAGCCAGCCAGGGGCCGTGGAAGGTCGAGACCAGAAGGAGGGTTGTGCCGTAGGTGGCTCCGGCGACGAGGATGGCCGGCCAGATCTCGAGCATGGCACCGAATCCAGCGAAGGCCCAGATGAGCCAGAAAGGAACGAGCACGCAAAAGGGCGCGAGCATTCGGCCGATGACGCGTGCGAGAAGGAGGGTGTCGAGTCCGGTCACGCCGTGAAGTGCGATGATGGGGGTTCCGATGGCTCCGAAGGCGACTGGCGCAGTGTTTGCGAGCAACCCAAGGCCCGCAGCCTGGAGCGGCGGAAAGCCGAGGCCGATAAGGATGGTTGCACAGACGGCGACGGGAGTTCCGAAGCCTGCTGCGCCCTCGAAGAATGCTCCGAAGGCAAAGGCGATCAGGAGAAGTTGCAGGCGGCCGTCGGGTGTTACGCCCACGAGGCAGTCCTGGAGTTGTGCGAATCTGCCGGAGCGAACGGTGAGTTGATAGAGGAAAAGGACTGGGACGACGATCCAGCAGATGGGAAAGAGGCCGTAGGCGGCGCCGAGTCCGGTTGCAAGCAGCGCGAGGCGTGACGGCATGTGAAAGGCGATGAGAGCAACAGCGAGCGCGGTTGCGAGGCCAGCTAAAGCGGCGATGTGACCCTTGATGCGGAGGCCGGCCATTGCAGTCAGGAGCACGAGAAGCGGCAGGGCGGCGAGCGCAGCGGAGAGAAGCCAAGCGTGGGCGGGGTCGTAGCTTTGCGGCCAGGGAGCGGCAAGGCGGGGGGCTTGTTTGAAGGCTACCGCGGTAATTACCAGAAGAGCGGTTGCAACGAGGATCGTAGTGGATTTTCGTCTGGGTGGACGATGCTGCTCCGGAGGAGAGAAGACAGGCTCTTCGGTCAGCACAGGAGCAGCAGATGCCGACTGTACGGAGTGGTCGTGGCGGCTGGGATCGTCTGGATTGCCGGGAGCGGAGACAAAGTCGTTGATGTTGGCCTCGTCAAATAACTTTGATGGCTAACAGTATGAGTGGAGGGAGAGACTTCTGTAAATGAGATGAGCGAGGTGTGTCCTGAATCTAATTTTGAGGTGTTGTTTCGGTGAGGAAAGCATGCATTTCGCCGCGATGGGCTTTACCATGGAGGCATGATTGAGGTCGAGGGTCAGGCAGCTCAGGGACCGGTGGGGCACTCGTCGAAGTACACGCGGAATGACCCGTATCTCTCTACGGTTCGAGTGAATGAGCTGCTGACGGCTCAAGGGTCGGAGAAAGAGACGCGACATATTGAGCTGACGCTGGATGAGGGAATGATCTACATGCCGGGCGATGCGGTGGGGATTATTCCGGAGAACCGGGCTGAGGCCGTTAGCGATACCTTGGCGGCGCTGCGGTTCAAAGGCGACGAGCGTGTGCTGGATCACTACAAGGTCGAGATCAGCCTAGAAGAGGCGTTGCGGACACGACTGGGGATCGGCAAACTGGTGCGTGGGAGCGTTAAGCAGTATGCCAAATTGGCGTCGGCAGTTGAGGGGCTGAACGCGTTGGTGGGGCCCGAGAATAAGGCTCGTGCTGAGGATTATTGCTGGGGACGGGAGTTTGTCGACCTGGTGACGGATTTTCCTGGGGTGGTGACGGAGCCGCAACAGTTGTTCCATGTGTTGCAGCGATTGGTGCCGAGGATGTACTCGATTGCGTCGAGCCAGAAGATGCATAAGGACAATGTGCAGACGACGGTGCGGGTGATCCGGTATGAATCGCATGGAAGGAGCCGGCAAGGTGTGACGAGTGGGCACCTTGGGGATCGTGCGGCTGTTGGAACGACAATGCCGATCTTTCTGCATTCGAATGCGAGCTTCCGAATGCCGGAGGATACGTCGGCGCCGGTGATCATGATTGGGCCGGGGACTGGGATTGCACCGTTTCGCGCATTTTTGGAAGAGCGGCAGGCGACCGGACAGAAGGGTGACAACTGGCTGTTTTTCGGAGAGCAGCGTGAGAAGCTGGATTTTTTGTATCGGGACCAGTTTCAGGCGATGCATAAGGACGGTGTGCTAACCAGGATGGATACGGCGTTTTCTCGTGACCAGGCGCAGAAGGTATATGTGCAGGACCGGATGCAGGAGCGCGCTAAGGAGCTGTTTGAGTGGCTGGAGCGCGGAGCTTATTTTTATGTGTGCGGTGATGCGACGCGGATGGCCAAGGATGTGGAGCTGGCGTTGCTGGATGTGATTGCGAGAGGTTCGCAAGGAACGCTGGACCATGCAACGGAGTATCTGGCTGCAATGAAGCAGCAGAAGCGTTACCAGAGGGATGTATATTAGCGAGCTTTGAGTTATGCGCTTTGAGGTTTGAGAGGCTGGCATTGCTGCGCCGCCCCCCTTCCTTTTGTGGCTAGACGCGGTGGTAGTCGCCACGCCAGTTGATGATGCTTTGTTTGATGGCTTTGGGCTCGAGGTTCTGGGTGAGGGTTTTGTGGACGAGTGCGGGGAGCTCATCATCGGAGGCGAAGCGGAGGGCGATGAGTTGCTTGCCGCTGAGATCGTTGATGTGGGCCCGCTCTTCGGGGGGAAGAAGCGCATGGAGTCGGAGACGCTCTTCAAGGCGGATGATGCGGTCCTGAACGACAAGGGCGCGGTCGCGGGAGCGACCGGCCATGACGAAGAGGACGAGAGACATGGCGATCCACCAGAGGAAAAGAATCCGGTGCTCGGGCCAGTGATGGATGGTGACATAGATGGAGAAGATGAGGTTGAGTAGAAGCATGGGCAGGATGAAAAAGTGAAAAGCCGGATCGAAGCGGCCGTGGTTCTTGAGGTTTTGTGGGGCGGGCATTGGAGTCCTTTCGCGAGTGGGTTGTGCCGACGGGCCTCAGCATACCATCTGCGATAGGCTTGAGAGATGGCGAATGCGGTGAAGAAGCGGATTGGGGTTCATGTTGGGACGGCGGGCGGAGTGTGGACCGCGGTGGACAGGGCAGTGGCGTCGGGGGCGAATACGTTTCAGATCTTTTCGGCGAGTCCGAGGATGTGGAAGGCTTCGCCAGTGAAGGCCGCGGATGCGACGAAGCTGCGCGATCTGCGCGCGAAGCACGATGTGGGGCCGGTGGCGGTGCATGCGAGCTATCTGATCAATCTATGCAGTCAGACGGAGAGCGTGCGTGCGAATTCGGTGGCAGCGTTTCGCGGTGAGGTGGAGCGGGCGTTGGCGCTGGGGGCGGAGTATCTCGTGCTGCATCCGGGGAGTTGGAAGGGTTTGACACGGGAGAAAGGGCTGCGGCTGGCGGCGGAGTCGATTGAGAAGGCTATCGATGGAGTGGCCTGGCAGGGGAAAGACTTCAGGATTTTGATTGAGAACACGGCGGGGGCAGAGTTTTCACTTGGCGGCAAACTGGAGCAGGTGGCGGAGTTGGTGGAGAAGTTGAAGGCTTGTGCTCCGGTTGGAGTGTGCCTGGATACTTGCCACGTGCATGTGGCGGGATATGACATTGTCTCTCCGGATGGGTATATGGAGACGATGATGCTTGTGCGAGATACGGTGGGGTTCGATGCGGTAAGGGTGTGGCACTGCAATGATGCGAAGGCGGCGATGGGATCGAAGCTGGATCGGCATGAGCATATTGGAGAAGGAACGATTGGTGCAGAGGCCTTCCGGCGGTTGCTGCATGATGAGCGGTTTTCGCATGTGGCTTTCATCGCGGAGACGCCGGTCGATGCTCCCGGGGATGAGACGAGGAATGTTGGTGTATTACGAGCCTTGTCTGCGGGGTGATGGGTGCGGCGTAACGAGGAGGCTGGCGCACAGGGCTATAATCCGATGCACAAATGGCCGCGACCGCTGGCGCGAAACTCGGACCCCTTCCAGTGAGGGCTATTGCTGAGGAGGGTGCATGAAGACGAGGACGAACGGGAACGGGACAGGGGTGATGACGAGGGCTCAGGCTGAGGCGATCCTGATCTCGGTGAAGTCACGATTCCTTGAAGGACTGGGTTCGGGTGAGACAAGCGCGATAATGGCGGCAGCGTCGAGGAAGCGGTATGCTGCGGATTCCGTAATTACGAGTGAGGGAGATCTTGCCAAGCAGGTGTTTTTGTTGCTGGAGGGAGTTGCGCGTCACTACACCGTGTCTCCAGAGGGAGAGAAAGTTGTTGTTCGCTGGGTTTCGCCTGGCGAGGTATTTGGTGGGGCGGCCTTATTGTCGGAGCCCGTGGAATATGTTTTGAGTACGGAGGCGGCGGAGAATAGTTCTGCGCTGGTGTGGGATCGTGCTGCGATCAGGGGGCTTGCGGCGATATATCCGGGGTTATTGGAGAATGCGCTGCTGCTGGCCTATGACTACGTGGTTCTCTACCGCACTCTGCATGTTGCGGCGAGTTGCCAGTCGGCTCCGCAGCGGGTGGCGCAGGTGCTGGGGAGTTTGGCCAAAGGGATGGGGCGGAGGGTTGATGGGGGCGTGGAGCTGCATGTAAGGAATGAGGAGTTGGCGAATGAGGCGAATGTGACGATTTTTACGGTTAGCCGCCTGATGGGGGAGTGGCAACGGAAGGGCCTGTTGGTAAAGAGTCGAGGCAAAGTAGTGGTGCGGCTGCCGGAAGAGTTGATCCGGATGAAAGCCTGAGCTTTGTGCGGCCATTTTCGCATGGGTGATTTCTCTTATTGCGCTGGAGCAACGATTTATGAGGAGGGAGGCGTCAGTCTTGGAGTTGGGAGTTCCGCACCGTCAATCGTCGCTGTGGACTTGAGATTGATTTGGCGGAGGCACCAGCAGGTGGCATCAGCTCGTATCGTTGTAGTGGATGATTTTGAGACGTGGCGGCGTTCTATTGTTTCGATTCTCTCTAAAGATCCGGCGTTAGAGATCATTCGTGAAGCGTCGGATGGTTTAGAGGCAGTTCAGATATGTTGGGAACTGCAACCTGACCTGGTGGTGCTCGATGTTGGACTTCCCAAGCTCAATGGTTTGGAGGCTGCCCATCGAATCCGCAAAGTGTCGCCGGGAACGAAAATATTGTTCCTGAGCGCGATTCCCAGCAGAGACCTACTACGAGAGGCTCTTCGGATTGGCGCGGTAGGATATATCTCGAAGGCGGATGCTCTGCGCGATCTATTATCGGCGGTGAGGGCGGTTCTGTTGAATGAAGAGTTTCTCCGCTTCACAATATTGCCCGGCACCGAGGAGCTTCCTGAGGAGTAGTCGGGAGCGTCTGTTGGGTGTGTTTGACGGCGCACAAGATCTGTTGCTTGACAGAGACGACTGGAAGCATGTTTGGTGGGCTCGGACGACGGACGTTACAATCGAAGAAGTATGTCCAAGACACCTTCGAGCGAAAAAGGCGGGAAAACCGCGAATCCTGATGAAAATTTCTCTACTGCCGAGTTGAATCAACCGCAGCGGTACAACCCGGCGGAGATTGAAACGAAGTGGCAGACGCGGTGGGATGCAGATGCGTCGCTGTATGCGGCGGAGGGGCATGACTCGGGCAAGCCGAAGTACTACTGCCTGGAGATGCTGCCGTATCCGAGCGGGCAGTTGCACATGGGGCATGTGCGGAACTATGCGATTGGCGATGCGCTGGCTCGGCATATGTGGATGCGCGGGTACAACGTGCTGCATCCGATGGGGTGGGATGCGTTTGGATTGCCGGCGGAGAATGCGGCGCTGAAGAATGGGGTGCCTCCGCGCGAGTGGACGTTGGGGAACATTGCCGCGATGAAGAAGCAGATGCGGCGGATGGGGTTGAGCTATGACTGGTCGACCGAGGTGACGACTTGTCTGCCGGATTATTACCGGTGGAACCAGTGGTTCTTTTTGAAGATGTATGAGAAGGGGTTGGCGTTCCGCAAGAAGAGCAAGGTGAACTGGTGTCCGGAGTGCTGCACGGTGCTGGCGAATGAGCAGGTGATCGGCGGGCGCTGCTGGCGGCATGAGGATACCGTGGTTGAACTGCGGGATTTGACGCAGTGGTTTTTCCGGATCACGAAGTATGCGGATGAATTACTGGAGGGGCTCGGCAAGTTGGAGGGATGGCCGGAGAAGGTTCGGACCATGCAGCGGAATTGGATTGGGCGGAGTGAGGGAGCCCACGTCGATTTTGGTGTTGATGGCTCGCCCGAGAAGATCACGGTGTTTACGACTCGTGTGGATACGATCTTTGGGGCGACTTCAGTGCAGTTGGCTCCTGAGCACGCGGTGGCGAAGGCGTTTGCGCTGGAGGATGACGCGCTTCGTGTTCAGATTGAGGGATTGCTGGCGGAACAGCAGAAAGCTCGCGAGACAGATGCCCTGGGTGCGATTGAGAAGCATGGCGTGAATACAGGGCGATTTGCGGTGAATCCGTTCAATGGCGAGCGGTTGCCGATCTGGGTGGCGAACTACATTCTCGCTGACTACGGGACGGGCGCGATCATGAGTGTGCCGGCGCATGATGAGCGAGACTTTGAGTTTGCGCAGAAGTACGGACTGTCGCTGCGGCGGGTGATTGCTCCTGCAATTGGTGTGGAGGAGCCGGCTTTGCCCTATACCGCGGAGGAGGATGCGGTAGTGATCGCCTCAGGGGAGTGGACCAGGTTGAGTTGCGTGGCAGCACAGGAGAAGATGGCTGCGTTTGCCAAGGCGAAGGGATTTGGCACTCCTACGGTTACATACAGGTTGAAGGACTGGGGAGTGAGTCGGCAGAGGTATTGGGGGACGCCGATACCGATGGTGTACTGCGATGCATGTTCGTTGGGGGAACCGATTCCGGCGGCGGAGAGTGAGCTGCCGATTCTGCTGCCGGAGCAGATTGATATTACGCAGACGAACGGATCACCGCTCGGGCGGGTGGCAGAGTTTGTGAATGCGAAGTGTCCGAAGTGCGGAGGGAAGGCGCGGCGAGAGACGGACACGATGGATACGTTCGTCGATTCCAGCTGGTACTTCTACCGGTATACGGATGCGAAGAATTCGGCTGCGCCGTTTGATTCGGATAAGGCGAACTACTGGTTTCCGATTGACCAGTATATCGGTGGAGTAGAACATGCGATTCTGCATTTGATCTACTCGCGGTTCTGGACGAAGGTGATGCGCGATCTGGGGATGGTCAAGAATGATGAGCCCGCGGAGCGTCTGTTTACGCAGGGAATGGTGATCAAGGACGGCGCGAAAATGTCCAAGTCGAAGGGCAACGTGGTGTCGCCCGACGAAATGATCGCGCGGTATGGCGCGGATGCGACGAGGATGTATGCGTTGTTTGCGGCTCCCCCGGATAGGGATCTGGAGTGGCAGGAGGAAGGTGTTGCGGGGATCAGCCGGTTTTTGAGCCGGGTGTATCGACTGGTAACTAAGTACTCGGAGATTGCGGGTTCTGTTGATGCTGGCAAAATTCCGGCACCGGCGGGCCGGGCACTGTTGCGGAGACTGCATCAGACGATTGCCAAGATCACCCAGGATTTTGATGGGCGATGGCACTTTAATACGTCGATTTCATCGATCATGATTTTGGTAAACGAGATCACGGCGCAGGAAGCGGCGATGGACTCCGGCGAGATTTCCCCCGTGACGATTTCGGAGGTTTTTCGTGGATTGATATTGCTGCTGGCGCCGTTTGCACCATTTGTCGCACAGGAGTTATGGCAGCAGCTAGGCGGCGAGAATGTTGTGTTTCGTGCAGCGTGGCCATTGGCAGACGAGGATCTTGCTCGAGAGGATGAGATTGAGATCCCGGTGCAGGTGAATGGGAAGCTGGTGAATGTGGTGAAGGTTCCTGTGGATAGCGATGAGACTGTAGTGAAGGCTTCGGCTATGGTTGACGAAAAAGTGAAGGCGCGTGTGGATGGGAAGATAGTGGTGAAGGTGATCGTGGTTCCGGGCAAGCTTGTGAATTTTGTGGTGAAGTAAGTGGGGCAAATGCCTGATGGACTGGTACCGCAGGATGGTGTGGTAATCGCTGGTGGGACTGTGCGCGGGACGCAGTCTTTTGTGCATACGCTTTCAGAGTGCTGGCGGCGGCCTTCGCTGACGGCGCTCGAGGTGTTGTGGCGGTGGGCTTATGGGATTCCGATGTTGCTCGTGCTTTGGTATGAGGGGACAAAGATTCTGCATGAGACGCGCATCGATTTTGCGGCGTTGCGGAATATGACTGTGCTTGACCCGATGGGGTCTGCAGCGACTCTTGCGAAGGCAATGGAGGCGCTACAGCCGCCGGTGTTGAGGGTCGTGGTGTGGTTGGCTCCTGTGCTGGTGGTCGCCTGGGTGGTGGTCTCGGCGGTGGGGCGGACGATGGTGTTGCGACGTGCGGATGGGATGTTGCACCGGAGGGTCGGAGCGCTGATTGTGCTGCAAGCGGTGCGAGTGGTGGCGCTTGTGGGGAGCTTTGCGGTGTGGTTCTGGTGTATGGAGCGGGTGGCGGATTGGACAGTGACGGGGCCGACCGCTGCCGGTGGAGAGCCGAATCTAGTGGGGTATTTTACGTTGGTCATTATCGCGACGCTGGGTCTGTTTACATTATGGGCGGTGTTGAGTTGGGCTTTGTCGGTGGCCCCGTTGCTGGCTATGCTGCGTGGGCTCGGGCCTGGAGAGAGTTTGGCGGAGGCTTTTCGGCTGGGACCGTTGAAGTCGAAGCTGGTTGAGATCAACCTAGTGATGGGGATTGTCAAGATCGCGCTGATTGTATTGGCGATGGTGTTTTCCGCGACTCCGTTGCCGTTTGAGAACGTGACGACGCCGGAATTCTTGATGTGGTGGTGGGTTGGGGTGACGGTACTTTATTTTCTTGCGTCTGATTTTTTTCATGTGGCGCGACAGGTGGCTTATCTGCAGCTTTGGCGAGCGTATGCAGGGCTAGACGATTTGCCTCGCGGGTAGCGCGAATTTTGCACCTCATGAGGAGCCCGAGATTGTGTCGGAGATTGGCCATGTCCTTTGGAATTTTATGCGGTTGGGTATCTGATTCTGATTGCAGGTGTGGCTTATCTGGCTCATCTGATGCCATATTCCACAGCGTTACATCGTGGCGATCGCGTTGATTATGCTCGGAATTGGAGTAGATCCTAGCGAGAAAGCATTGCCGCGAAGGTAAAACCGCTGAAAGGGCGAGCCCGAGCAATCTGAACGTCATGGAGCCTGGATTTTTCTCGCTTCTGGCGAAAATCCTGCATCTCAATTGTCAGGGCCCCAATCTCTCTCGGAGGACAATTATGGCCTCTGCGCTTTATGCCGTTGGATATCTCCTTCTGGTTGGAGTTGTCTCGTATCTGGCGTATCTCAGCCATATTCCTGAGTCCTATATCTTCGCGATTGTGTTAATCATGCTTGGCATTGGCGTGGCGACGGGCTTAGAGAATGCGCGTCAGAAGGATTCGAACTACTAAGGAGTTGTCCGCCGCCGCATTTACACTGGGTAGGTGGACACCTCTACGATCGTCATTCTGGATTTTGGGTCGCAGTATACGCAGCTGATTGCGCGGCGTATTCGCGAGTTCAATGTTTTTTCTGTCGTACTGCCGTGTACTGCTCCGCTGGAGCGGGTGCGGGAGTTGCAGCCTAAGGGCGTGATTCTGTCGGGCGGGCCTTGTTCGGTTTACGATGCCAATGCTCCGGCGGCGGATCAAGGTGTTCTGGAACTCGGCGTGCCTGTTTTGGGGATTTGTTATGGGCTGCAGTTTATCGTGCATCACCTGGGTGGGAAGGTGGTGGGGGCTGCGGCGCGGGAGTATGGACATGCCGAGGTTACGGTGGTGGCGGAGACGCCGCTGTTTCGCGGACTGCCGGGGACTCTGAATGTATGGATGTCGCATGGAGACCATGCGGAGACGCTGCCTGCGGGGTTTGAGCTGACGGCGAAGACGGCCAACGCTGTCGCGGGGATTGCGAATGAGGCACGGAGGATCTGGGCGGTTCAGTTTCATCCAGAGGTTGCGCATACGCGGCAGGGGATGGAACTGCTGAAGAACTTCTGCCTCGATATCTGCGGGGCGAAGCAGGATTGGACTCCTGAGCACTTTATCCAGTCGACTGTGGAGCGCGTGAAGGCTCAAGTTGGCAATGGACATGCGATTTGTGGATTGAGCGGAGGGGTGGATTCGTCGGTTGCGGCTGTTCTGGTTGCGCGAGCGATTGGGGATCGGCTGACTTGCATCTTCGTGAATAACGGCGTGCTGCGGAAGGACGAGTTTGCGAAGGTGCAAACGACGATGCGTGAGCAGCTTAGGCTTAATGTCGTTGCGGTGGATGCAAGCGAGAGGTTTCTGGAGAAGCTTGCGGGTGTGACTGATCCAGAGAAGAAGCGGAAGGTGATTGGGAACGAGTTTATTGCCGTCTTTGATGATGAGGCGGCGAAGATCTTTAAAGCTGAGAAGGGTGCTGGGGCTGAGGTCGCGTGGCTGGTGCAGGGGACTCTGTATCCGGATGTGATTGAGTCGTCGAGCGTGCATGGTCCCAGTCATACGATCAAGAGCCACCATAATGTTGGTGGGCTGCCGGCGGATATGAAGTTGAAGTTGATTGAGCCGCTGCGGGATTTGTTTAAAGATGAGGTTCGGCGGATCGGGCGGGACCTGGGGATGCCGGGGGATATTCTTGAGCGGCAGCCGTTCCCGGGGCCGGGACTTGCAGTGAGGATTCTGGGTGAGGTGACAGCAGAGCGGGTGGCGATGCTGCAGGAGGCCGACGCGATTGTGGTGGAGGAGATCAAGCGGGCTGGGTTGTATCGCAAGGTTTGGCAGAGCTTTGCGGTGTTGTTGCCGGTGAAGTCAGTTGGGGTGATGGGCGACCAGCGGACGTATGCGAATACGTGTGCGGTTCGGGCGGTTGAGAGCGAGGATGGCATGACGGCGGATTGGGCTCTGCTGCCGTATGAGGTGCTGCGAACGATCTCGAGCCGGATTGTGAGTGAGGTGCGGGGGATCAATCGCGTGGTGTATGACATTACTTCGAAGCCTCCGGGGACGATTGAGTGGGAATAGCGGTTTTAACAATTTATCGTTCAGGTCATTCGGTCGTTTGCCAAGTCGGTCGGAAGGTTTCAATGGCACGAATACACCTCAAAAGACTTGGAGCATATTTACTTGCTTCCATATGGTCCCAATGCCTGATGACAAACTCACCTAAGCATTGGTTGTAATCCGGCCCCTGTTTGGCCGTGCTTCCTGGTTTCGGGACTATTCGAGAGCGCGTTGCCGTTCGTCGAGAACGGGCAGCAAGGCTAACAAGAGTCTCTTTTGCATCTTCTAATATCTCGGGTTGGGCCGGAAATATAGTGGAACTAATTCCAAGAAATTTCCCGAAGTTCCTTGCATCTGCCAATATCCAAGCTTCGACTTCACGGACCGCGATCCTAAAAAGAAAATTTGGATGCTTCGGTTGAGTAAGCCAATCGGTCACCAATGCTGTTGGGCAATTGTGTTTATCCAAGTCAGTTAGCAAAAGAAACGGTGTTCCCCTAGCAGCATTATTGAATCCCGGAGCGGTTTTTCTTAGATAACCGAATCCACCATGATTAAAAACTGTCCCCACGCAATATTCTTTCTTCGACCGATCAAGGAGCGTCCTCAAGACGATTTCGCTCAACAAGTCTTCTACGGCTAACTGTATCGGTATTTCGCTCATGAAAACAGTTCAAATTGTTCCAGACTGCTTGGAACGGTATAGGGGAGTGCAGCCTCCCCAATGCTCAGGCCAGCTTCGAGAAGTGCCCTGATTTCCTTCCGCGCCGAAGCAACCTGGGCACGCGTCCCTTCAGGCGATGGGGTCAGGAGGATTACCTCCTCGGCGCCGACGCCTTTATCCGACAACAGCTCCCAGGAATGCGTGGTGACGAAAACTTGGCTGCTTCTCTTTCGGTGCAGTTGATAAAAGAGTGCGGGAAGTCTTTTGACAATGGCTGCATTAAGAGAGAGTTCAGGCTCTTCAAGTAGCAAAGGGGAATCGCCATCCAGGAGTGCCCAAAAAAGGCCGATGAGTCTCAGAGTCCCGTCTGAGAATTGGTCTTCTTGTTGTCTCCCAGCCTTAGGTCTCCAGTGCTCATAAAGAACTTCGAGATGCGGAATTCCCGCTTCATCTTTTGTGTCTGTCAGGTCGCGCATCTGAGGCACTGCTTGTCGCAATGCTGCTTCTATCTTCTTTAGGCGCGAACGTCTGGTTTTTTCCGGAGTTCGAGCAACTAATTCGAGAAAGTTCCTCCCATACGGATCATCTGGTACCGCAGGACTCTTGTATATCTCCGAACTTCTAAGAAGCTGAGGGACCAAGTGGAGATATCGAATAGATTCAAGAAACTTTGCAACTTCCCGAAATTCAGCGTTCGAGTTAATTTGCTCGAGGTGCGTTTGGGTTAGTCTAAGTTCATCCTTTCTGTCGGCGGAATCCGGGCGATCGAGGATTAGTTTTCCGTCTTTCCATACTTTTTCGTACTTAAGAATCGGGAACCGATTGCCACGGACCTGCTGTTCTAGACCGATAGCGTAACGCCAAACTATATCGGTTGCCGGTTCAGAAATTTCTACTTCAATCTCCACGTCAGGATCCTTACGTGCCGATAGGCATCGCACCTTGGAAAGTCCACCCCGCTGGGAAAGACTGCTTTGAAGTCCGCCGCCAGGTTTGGCAATTTCGCGCAAAAAACGTAACGCATCCAGAAAATTAGATTTTCCGGATGCGTTCGCTCCTACAATAAATACCCTGTCGGAGAGTGCGACGTCGATAGCCCGAAAATTACGCCAATTTTTTAAGACGATCCGGGATATCAGCATCTTCGCATTCTAGTCGAGTTCTTTGAAATTGTTACTTCGTTTCGACTTTGTCGTGCCAGGAGTGGGCGCCTTTCAGGGCCTGGTTGACGTTGTTGATGTTTTCTACGCCGGTGGTGTTGAGCCAGTCTTCGAAGGCCTTGGCGCCCTGCTTGGCGTAGATGGCGATGCCGTCCTTCCAGGTGGCGCGGCCGCAGAGGACTCCGTTGAAGGTGGTGCCGGATTCTACGGCGAGCTCGAGGGTCTCGATGAAGACGGGGTTGGAGACGCCGGCTGAGAGATAGATGAAGGGCTTGTGGGTCATGGTGGCGGCGTCGCGGAAGTGCTGCAGGGCTTCCTTGCGGGTGTAGGCCTTTTCGCCCTTGAAGGCTTTGGTGCCTTCGACGAAGGACATCTCGACGGGGACTTCGACCTTGAGGACGTCGACGTTGTAACGGGCCTTGCCGAACTCGGCCATGGAGCCGGAGACGACCTCGGGCTTGATTTTGGCGTAGGCGAGGGATTTTTCATCGCCGCCGTCGGTGGCGTAGCCGACGAACTCGAGGAAGAAGGGGATGTCGTGAGCGACGCACTCGTCGCCGATGCGCTCGATCCAAGCCTGCTTGAGATCGTTGACGGGAGATTTTTCGAAGGGGGTGTAGTAGAGGAGGATCTTGATGCAGTCGGCGCCTGCTTCCTTGAGGCGGCGAACGCTCCAGACGTCGAGGAGGTCGGGCAGGCGGCCGGGGGTGGTGGCGTCGTAGCCGGTCTTCTCGTAGGCGAGGAGGAGTCCCTTGCCGTTGCGGTGTTTGGAGGCTGGCAGGCCGAATTCGGGGTCGAGGAGGATGGCCGAGGCGTGTTTGGTAAGGACGCTGGTGACGAGAGTCTTGAAGACTTCGAGGTCGTGGGCGTCGGCGGCGGCTCCGCGCTCTTTGGCGAGGGACTTCTGGAGGGAGCCACGTTGGTCCATGGCGGCCGCGGCGATGACACCGCGGTGGTCGGAGACCGCTTTAAGTCCTGCGAGTTTTCCTGGAGTCAGCTTTTCCATTGATGTGTCTCTCCTGCGATGCGCTGGTTTTGCGGGGGGGGACCCCCTCCCCATTGTCGGGGCTAATTTATTTATTTCCAGTAGGTTACGAAAATCTACCGGCGGCAAATTCGTCATTGCAAAGGGCTTATAGCTAAATTCGTCCAGCGAAAAGAGTTAGGGCCTTTGCGCCGAGAAACGCCTGACTTGAAGATCACGCTTTTTCGACTCTATATCCAGTATAGCCAATTGGAGCAAACTAAAATGCCAACTCGATC
>Ga0116129_1000075_pt1 | contig 74973 bp, 83 predicted proteins | sample June2015DPH_17_2_FD_89732 | JGI IMG/M metagenome (GOLD analysis project Ga0116129, IMG submission 89732) | Peatland microbial communities from SPRUCE experiment site at the Marcell Experimental Forest, Minnesota, USA - June2015DPH_17_10 | ecosystem: Environmental > Terrestrial > Soil > Wetlands... | reverse complement strand
GTCGAGCAGCGCCAGGCCGCCGTGCAGGCTTCGGGCTTGACGGCGCAGATCGTCGACGTCGAAGCCTTCGCGCTGGAGAACGCCTGCGCATTGATGCGCCACCAGATGCCCGACGGCGGCTTGGACCGCACCGTCGCGGTCGTGGACTTCGGCGCCAGCAGCACCACCTTCAGCGTGCTGCGCGACCTGAAGGTCATTTACACCCGCGATTTCGCCTTCGGCGGCCAGCAGTTGACCGAAGAGATCATGCGCACCTACGGACTCAGCATGGAGGAGGCGGGCCGCGCCAAGAAGGAAGGCGGCCTGCCCAGCAACTATCAACCCGAGGTCCTGGACCCTTTCATCGACGACATGACCCAGCAGGTGAGCCGTTCATTGCAGTTCTACCTGGCCTCGGGCAGCGGCCGCGCACAGCCGGATCAGATCCTGATTTGCGGCGGCTGCGCCAACATCCCCGGCGTGTCGGAAGTGATCTCCAGCCGCGTCGGCGTGCCGGCCGACAAGGGCGATCCGCTCGGCAACATGAAAGTATCCTCGAAAGCCAAAGCCCAGGCGGTGGCGCGCGACGCCACGGCCTTACTCACAGCCTGCGGCCTCGCGCTGCGCAGCTTCGATTAAAGAGCGCCCATGCCACGCATCAACCTACTTCCGCACCGCGAAGCAGAACGCAAAAGACGGCGCACCGAATTCGCCGTCGCGCTGGTCGCAGCCGCAATAGCCGCAGGTATTTTCGTCGGCGGCGGCAAAGTGCTGTATTCCACCTGGACCGACGCCCAGAACGAGAAGAACAATCTATTGAAGAAAGAGATCGTCAAGCTGGATGCGCAGATCGCTGACATCCAGGATCTCGAGAGCCGCAGGCAACGATTGTTGGCGCGCATGGACATCATCGAGAAGCTGCAGCGGCAGCGTCCGGAGATCGTGCATCGCTTCGATGAACTCGTGAAGATCGTTCCGGAAGGCGTGTATTTGACGCAGATCAAGGAAGCGGGCAGGAAGATCGAACTGCACGGCGTCGCCCAGTCGAGCACGCGTGTGTCCACGTTCATGCGCAACATCGATGGCTCCACCTGGCTGGCCAACCCTGAACTGCAGGTGGTCGAGTCCGCCAAGGATTCTCCGACCGCCGGCTCGAGTTTCGTGTTGTTCGCCAACGAAGTCGGCGTCGATATAGACAACACCGGCAACACCGGCAACTCCGGGGTCAAGAAGGTTGCGAAGCAATGAACTTTTTCGATCAACTCCGCTCGTTGGATCCGCGCGACGTCGGCCGCTGGCCCCTGCCCGTGCGCGGCTTTTTCGTCGCGTTGGCCTTCATCGCCGTCACCGGCATAGGCTGGTACCTGTTCGTCTGGGACGACGATCGGCCGGTGCTGCAGAAAGCCGAGCAAGATGAACTGGATCTGCGCGCGCAATTCGAGACCAAGCAGCAGCGCGCCGCCAATCTCGACGCCTACAAATTGCAGCTCGGCGAAATGGAGCGCAGCTTCGGCGCCATGCTGCGGCAGCTGCCGGGCAAGACGGAGGTGCCGAACCTGCTGGTCGACATCTCTCAGACCGGCCTGGCGGCGGGGCTGCAAGAGAAACTGTTCCAGCCGGGCGCCGAGAAGGGCAACGGCTTCTATGCCGAACTGCCGATTCACATCCGTTTGGTGGGCAGCTATCACGAGTTCGGCAGCTTCGTCAGCGGCATCGCGGCGCTGCCGCGCATCGTCACCCTGCACGACATATCGATCACCCCGGTCGACACCAAGAACGGCTACGACAACCTGACCATGGATGTGACGGCCAAGACCTATCGCTACATCGAGGATGAAGGCGCCGGCAAGGCGCCCAAGAAACCGGGAGGCGCCTCGTGAGAAACGCACGCAACGGCGTGGTCATTTGCGCGGTATTGAGCAGCCTGGCGGCCGCCGGTTGTTCCGGCGGCCAATCCGATCTGCAAAAGTGGATCGAGGCCACCAAGAAGAAGCCCGGCGGGCGCATTCAGCCGCTGCCGGAAGTGAAGCCTTACGAAAGTTTCGTCTACAGCGCGACCAACATGCGCTCACCCTTTCAGCCTCAGGGCGCGAGCTCGGCGAACGGCCAGAATTTGCGGCCGGTCACCCGGCGCAATCGTGAGTTCCTGGAAGGATTCTCGCTCGACACGCTGAAGATGGTGGGCACCTTCAAGGTCGGCAACAACTTCTACGGGCTGGTGCAATCCAGAGACGGCCTGGTGCACAAGGTGCAGCCCGGAAACTATCTCGGGCAGAACGACGGCAAGGTGACGGAAATTACTGGCGGAAAGATTAGTTTGCTCGAAATCATCCCGGATGGTCTCGGCGGCTATATAGAGCGACCGGCCTCATTGGCGTTGTCCGATTGAGGCCACAGGGAGAAAGCAGCATATGAGTAGTATTCAGATCCGTACGTCGATACGGGGCGCCGCAGCGCTCCTGCTATTGGCCGTGGTCAGCTTTGCGGCGCGTGCCGCGGATCCGATCAAGCTCGAGTCGATCGACGTTCAAACACTGGCGGGCCAGCAGGTGCAGCTCAAATTGCACATGAGCGGTCCGGCGCCCGAGCCGCTGCCGTTCACCATCGACAAGCCGGCCCGTATTGCCTTCGATCTGCCCAACACGACCCTCGCGCTGGCTTCGCGCCGCATCGACGTGAAGAGCGGCGGCGTCGATACGGTGCTCGCGGCCGAAGCCAACGGGCGTACCCGCTTGGTGGTCAATGTCGACACGTTGTTGCCCTACACCACCAAGGTGGACGGTAACTTGATCGTCGTCACCTTGGGGTCGCAGCCGGGTGCCGATGTCAGCAGGCCCGCCGTCGCGCACGCAGGCGGGGGCAGCGGTGCGACCACCGCCACCGAACGCAGCATTCGCACCATCGACTTCCGGCGCGGCGCCGACGGTACCGGGCGGGTGATCGTGCAGCTCACCGATCCGCGCACGCCCGTGAACGTCCGCCAGGAGGGCAATCAGATCGTCGTGGATTTCGCCGGCACCGCGATGCCGAAGAACCTGATGCGTCGTTATGACGTCATGGATTTCGCCACGCCCGTACAAACCGTCGACGCACTGCGCGTCGAGGGTAGCTCGCGCCTGGTGATCAGCGCCCAGGGCGACTTCGAGCAATTGGCCTATCAATCCGACAACCAATACACGGTCGAGATCAAGCCCTCCTCCAAGCGCACCGCGGGTGCCGAGGAGAAAAAGGAATACACGGGCGAGCGCCTGACCTTGAATTTCCAGGATATCGATGTGCGCTCGGTGCTGCAGTTGCTGGCCGACACCAGCGGCCAGAACATCGTGGTCAGCGATTCCGTCACCGGCAATCTGACGCTGCGCCTGCAGAATGTTCCCTGGGATCAGGCGCTCGACATCGTGCTGCGCACCAAGGGACTCGACAAGCGCCGCCAGGACAACGTCATCATCATCGGTCCGACGGACGAGCTGGCCTCGCGCGAGAAGGCGGAACTGGCCGCGCACAAGGAAGTTCAGGAACTGTCGCCCGTGCATACCGAATTCCTGCAGGTCAACTACGCCAAGGTGACCGATCTGGCCAAGCTGATCAAGACGGCCAGCGGCAAAGACTCCATGCTGTCGGCGCGCGGCAGCCTGTCCATCGATGAACGCACCAACACGCTGCTGGTGCAGGACACCGCGGACAGGTTGCAGGACATCCGTCGACTGGTGCAGACCCTGGACGTGCCGGTCAAGCAGGTGTTGATCGAGGCGCGCATCGTGGTCGTGAGCGACACGTTCGAGCGCGACCTGGGTGCCCAGCTCGGCCTCACCACCCTGAACTCGGCCGGCAGCAATCTGATATCCGTGTCGGGCACCAACCTCGGTTCCGACGGGGTGCTTACTTCCGTGGCCGGCGGTGTCACCGGCGCCGCGGCGCTGACGGCCCAGACCATTGCCAACCGCTATCAGGTCAATCTGCCTGCCTCGAATACCAACGGCAGCTTCGGCGTGTCCCTGTTGTCGGGAAGCAAGTTGCTCGATCTGCAGTTGTCGGCGGCGGAAAACGAGGGTAAGACCGAAACCATCTCCTCGCCGCGCGTCATCACGGCCAATCAGAAGCAAGCGACGATCTTGCAAGGTACGGAAATTCCCTATCAGGAATCCGCGTCGAGCGGCGCCACCACCACGCAGTTCAAGAACGCGGTGCTGTCGCTCAAGGTAACCCCACTGATCACGCCGGATAACCGCGTCGTGCTGGACCTCGACGTGTCCGACGATACCGTCGGCGCCCAGGTCACCAGCGCCACGGGCGGCAGCGTACCCTCGATCGACACGCGCGAAATCATCACCCAGGTGCTGGTCAATGACGGTCAGACCGTGGTGCTCGGCGGCATTCTCGAAATCATGAAGACCAAGTCGGCCACCAAGGTGCCGTGGCTCGCCGATATCCCGGTGCTCGGCAACCTGTTCAAGAGCACGATCAATATCAACGACAAGACGGAGCTTCTGATCTTCATCACGCCGAAAATTCTGCGCGAGGGATCGAATCTCTACTAGCAGCGGTCTGACCATTCCGAGTTCAGATCCATGAAAAACCGCCTTCGGGCGGTTTTTCTTTAAGATACCCGCATGTTGGGAAAGCCAAGCATTTTTCTGGTCGGGCCCATGGGCTCGGGCAAGACCGCGGTGGGCCGCCACTTGGCCCGTCTGTTCCGCTATACCTTCTACGATAGCGACGCGGACATCGAAGCCAGGACCGGCGTGGACATTCAATTCATCTTCGAAAAAGAGGGCGAAGGCGGCTTCCGGGCCCGGGAAAGGGAGTCCATAGAGCGCCTGACCCAGCTCGAATCCATCGTGCTGGCGACCGGCGGTGGTGCCGTGATCCATCCCGACAATCGGCGGGTTCTGGCGGAACGGGGGATCGTGGTGTACCTGGCGACGTCGGTCGAGCAGCAGCTGGAGCGCACCCGCCACGCCCGGCACCGGCCGCTGCTCAACGACACCGATCCCGAGAAGAAGCTGCTCGAGTTGATGCTGCACCGTGCAAGCCTGTATGCCGAAATAGCCGACCTCACGGTATCGACGGACGGGCGGCGCGTGCAGCTCGTGGCCGAAGAAATTCACCTTCAGATGCGCCCGACACGTGTACCCCAGCCCTAGGCTCGTATAATCAGGGCCGTGCAAACGCTTCATGTAGATGTCGGGCATTCCCGCTATCCCATCAGCATCGGGTCCGGGCTGCTGTCCAATCCAAATTGGTTGGGGGCGCAAGTCCCCGCCGGCGACTTGATGATCGTCACCAACACCACGGTCGCCCGGCTTTACCTGGCAAGATTGACTGCCAATTTCCCCGATCGGCACATCGGCGAGTGCATCTTGCCGGACGGCGAACAGCACAAAACCCTGCAAACGGTCGGCTGGGTGATTGACGCCTTGGTCGGCAACAAGCTGAATCGCGACGCCATCGTGCTGGCGCTCGGCGGCGGCGTCGTCGGCGATATCGCGGGATTCGCGGCTGCGTGCTACCAGCGCGGCGTGCGCTACGTGCAGGTTCCCACCACCCTGCTGGCGCAGGTCGATTCCTCCGTCGGGGGCAAAACCGGGGTGAATCACAGCGGCGGCAAGAATCTGATCGGCGCCTTCTATCAGCCGCTGGCGGTCATCGTCGACACCGACTCGCTGGCCACGCTGCCGGAGCGCGAACTATCCGCGGGACTCGCAGAGATCATCAAGTACGGCTGCGTCTGGGATCCCCTGCTGTTCGATTGGCTGGACCTCAATATGCCGGCGCTCAAGGCTCGCGATACCGAAGCCCTGACCTACGCCATCGCCCGCTCCTGCGCGATCAAGGCGGCCGTGGTCGCCAGGGACGAGCGCGAGCAAAACTTGAGAGCGATCTTGAACTTCGGACATACCTTCGGCCATGCGATCGAGGCCGCGACCGCCTACCAGACCTATCTGCACGGTGAGGCGGTGGCTGTGGGCATGCTGATGGCGGCGGATTTATCGCGCCGCTTAGGGTTGATCGATGGCACTTTGCTGGACCGTATTCGCGCCATACTGGCGCGCGCCGGCCTGCCCACCGCGGCGCCGCGCATCGGCGCACAGCGCGCCCTCGAATTGATGCGCATGGACAAGAAGGTGCTCGCCGGCACGCTGCGCCTGGTGCTGCTCGAGAAGCTTGGGGGAGCCTTCATCACCGGCAAGTTTCCGAGCGATGCGCTCGATGCGACGTTGGCGGAGTTTTTCAATTGACCCTGCCCGCGGCTCCGGCGGCCTCTACCACCTACGCAGCCTACGCGGCTGATGACGAGCATTCGCGCGGCAGGCGCTTTCCTGAAGCCAAACCTGCGTACCGCTCGGAATACCAACGCGACCGCGACCGCATCGTGCATTCCACCGCCTTTCGCCGCTTGGTCTACAAGACACAGGTGTTCGTCAATCACGAAGGCGACCTGTACAGAACCCGGCTGACGCATTCCCTCGAAGTTGCGCAGATCGCGCGCACCATCGCGCACGCCCTAAGCTTGAACGAGGATCTGTCCGAGGCGATCTGCCTCGCCCATGATCTCGGCCATACGCCCTTCGGCCATGCTGGACAGGACGCGTTGAACGAATGCATGACGGATTTCGGCGGGTTCGAACACAACCTGCAGTCCCTGCGCGTGGTCGATGAACTCGAGGAGCTCTATGCGGACTTCGACGGGCTGAATCTGACCTTCGAGTGCCGCGAAGGCATCCTCAAGCATTGCTCGCTCAACAATGCCCTGCAGCTGGGGGATGTAGGCGAACGCTTCATCAACCGGGAGCAGCCCAGCCTGGAGGCGCAGCTCGCCAACTTCGCCGACGAGATCGCATACAACAATCACGATGTCGATGACGGCATTCGCGCCGGACTCATCACCGTGGAACAGTTGCTCGACGTGCCGCTGTTCAGCGGCTTTCATTCCGAAGTGCAGGCATGCTATCCGGCGCTTGCCGGGCGCCGTCTCGTCTATGAGATCCTGCGCCGCATGATCAATCACTTGGTGACCGACTTGATCGATTCTTCGCGGGCGCGCCTGCAAGCCTCCGGTGTCCGCTCGATCGCTGAGGTGCGCGCCGATCACGGCCCGCTGGTCGGATTCAGCCAGGCAACGAGCGTATCCAATCAGGCGCTCAAGATGTTCCTGCGCGAATCACTCTACAAGCACTACAAGGTGCGCCGCATGACCGCCAAGGCGCGCCGTATCGTGCGCGAATTGTTCGATGCGTTCTTCGACGACCCGACCTTGATGCCGGACGAGCACAATTCCACGGGCAGTCGTCTCGAGGCGCTGCGCGGTCCGGCGGGGCGGGCCCGCGCCGTGGCGGACTACATTGCCGGCATGACGGATCGCTACGCCATTCTCGAGCATTCGCGTCTGTTCGAGCCCAGCGAGCGCACATGACCGAGCCGTCCGCCACGTGACCGAGCCGCTGCGCAACGATTTGTTGCTGCGCGCTCTGTTGCGCGAACCAACGCCGCGGCGGCCGATATGGCTGATGCGACAGGCGGGCCGCTACCTGCCCGAGTACCGCGCGCTGCGCGCGCGTGCCGGCGGATTCCTCGAGATGTGCACCAATCCGGCCATCGCCTGCGAAATCACCCTGCAGCCCGTCGATCGCTTTCCGCTGGATGCGGCCATTCTGTTCTCCGACATCCTGACCATCCCGCATGCGATGAATTTGGGCCTGGAATTCGAGGCCGGCGAGGGCCCGCGGTTCGCGCGGCCGGTGCGCAGCGCCGCGGACATCGATAAGCTGGGTGTTCCCGACCCAGGCACGGATCTCAAATTCGTTGCCGACGCGGTGGCCTTGGTCCGCCGCGAGCTGCACGGCCGGGTACCGCTCATCGGATTCGCGGGTAGTCCCTGGACCGTGGCTACCTACATGGTGGAAGGCGGCGGCAGCAAGGCGTTCGGCCACATCAAGCGCATGATGTACCAAGCGCCCCACGATCTGCACCGCCTGCTGGGGATTCTGGCCAAGGCAACCATCCTGTACTTGAACGCGCAAATCGCGGCCGGTGCACAGGCCGTGATGATCTTCGACACCTGGGGAGGCGTGTTGACGCCGGCTCAGTACCAGGACTTCTCGCTGCGCTACCTGGCGGAAGTCATCGATGCGCTGACTCGCCAGTCGCAAGGGCGCCGCGTGCCGAACATCGTGTTCACCAAGGGCGGCGGTGCCTGGCTGTCGAAAATTGCCGCCATCGGCTGCGATGCCGTCGGTGTCGACTGGAATACCGACTTGAGCGTGGCGCGCCAGGCCGTGCAAGGACGCGTCGCCCTGCAGGGCAACCTCGATCCTGCCGCGCTGTTCGCGCCGCCCGACGAACTACGCGCCGAAACTCTGCGCGTGCTGGAGAGCTACGGCAGCGGCGCGGGCCATGTCTTCAATCTGGGCCATGGCATCACCCCTGACGTCGACCCGGAGCGCGTCGCGCTGTTGGTGGAAACGGTGCAGGGTTTTCGCCTGGACTGAGGAAAAACCGCTAGCTTGTCGCGCTCGTCGCAGCGCCCGCAGCTGCGCTCGCGTTGCGCAGCTCGTCGCGCAGCGCCCGGCGCAGGATCTTGCCCACGTTGGTCTTGGGCAGCTCGCTGCGGAAGTAAATATGCTTCGGCACCTTGTAGCCCGTAAGTTCCTTGCGGCAATGCGCGATGAGCTGCTCGGCGGTGAGATTTGGGTCTTTTTTGACCACGAACAGCGCCACGACTTCACCGGAGTTCTCATCGGGCTGCGCCACCGCCGCGACCTCCAATACGCCGGGATGCTCGGCAGCCACGCTTTCGACCTCGTTCGGGTAGACGTTGAATCCGGACACGAGGATCATGTCCTTCTTGCGATCCTCGATGTAAACGAAGCCCTTCTCGTCCATCCTGCCGATATCGCCGGTGCGCAGCCAATCGCCGAACATGACCTTTTCGGTCTCATCGGGGCGATTCCAGTAACCGCGCATCACCTGAGGACCGAATACGCAGATTTCGCCGACGCCGTTCACGGGCAGTTCCTTGCCGCCGTCGTCGCGTATCGAAACGTCGGTCGAGGGCAGCGGCAGCCCCACCGAGCCGTTGAATTCCTGGCCGATGATGTTGGCGGTAACGACGGGCGAAGTCTCGGTAAGGCCCCACCCCTGCGTCAGGCTGGTGCCCGTGACCTTGCGCCAGCGCTCCGCAACGACCGGCTGCACCGCCATGCCGCCGGCGAAAGTAACGCGCAGTGCACTGAAATCGATGCTTTCGAATCCGGGCGTGTGCAGCAGTGCGTTGAACAAGGTGTTGACGCCGCTGATGAAATTGAACTTGTGCTTCTTCAGCTCCTTGACGAATGCCGGAAAGTCGCGCGGGTTCGTGATCAACACGTTGAGTGCGCCGAGCGGTAGAAAAGCCAGGCAATTACTGGTGAGGGCGAAGATATGGTAGAGGGGCAACGCCGTGATCACGATGCGCGGGCCGCTGGCTTGCAGCGCCGGTTCGATCCACGCCAGCGCTTGCATCAGGTTCGCCACCATGTTTCGGTGGGTGAGCGTCGCGGCTTTCGCCACGCCAGTCGTGCCGCCGGTGTATTGCAGGAACGCGACGTCATCCGGCACCGGATCGACGGGCTGCAGCTTGAGCCCCAAGCCGACGCCGATGGCGCTCTTGAACGACTGCGCCCCCGGCATTTTCCAGGGCGGCACCTGCTTGCGCACGTGGCGCAACACGAAATTCACGATGAAGCCCTTCGGCATGCCGAGCAGATCGCCGACGCCGGTGATCAGCACGTTCTTCAACTCGGTGCGCGGCAACACTTCCTGAAGCACATGCGCGAAGTTCTCGACGATGACGATGGCCTTCGCGCCCGAATCCTTGAGCTGGTGCTCCAGCTCGCGCGGCGTGTACAGCGGATTGGTGTTGACCACCACCATCCCGGCACGCAACACGCCGAACAGCGCGATCGGATATTGCAGTAGGTTGGGCATCATGAGGGCGACCCGGTCGCCGCGCATCAGCCCCGACTTGTGCTGCAGCCAGGCTGCGAACGCGCGGCTGAGTTCATCGAGTTGCGCGTAAGTCAAGGTCGCGCCCATGTTGGCAAACGCCGGCATGCGCCGGTAGGTCGCCATGGCCTCTTCGATCAACACCTTGAGCGAAGCAATCCGGTCGGGGTCGATGTCGGCCGGCACCCCGGGCGGGTATTGCAGCAACCAATTTCGGTCCACGCGCTTCGGTTTCCTTCAGTCAAGGTCGGCGTGTATAGCATAAACTACAGCAATGAGTTCTTCGCCGGATCCGCACGAGCGGCACATCATCAGTTCCTGGCACACCAACGCCGAGTCGTGGAGCGCCGCGATCCAGGGCGGCAGCATCGCCAGCCGCAGGCTGGCGACCGATCAAGCCATCGTCGAGGCTGTTGCGCGCACGACGCCCGGCCGCGTTCTCGACATCGGCTGCGGCGAGGGATGGCTGGCTCGAAAATTGACGCAGCTGGGCATCGCCGTGGTTGGAGTCGACGCCGTCCCGGCGTTGGTGGCCCGAGCCGCGAGCCGCGGTGGCGGCGAGTTCCACGTGCTGGATTACGCAAGCCTTGCGAATCGGGAATTTCGCTGCCAGCCCTGCGACGCGGCGGTCTGCAATTTTTCTCTTTTGGGCAAGGATTCGGTGGAAGCGATGCTCGCGGCGCTGCCCTGGTACTTGTGCAGCCGCGGCCGCTTGATCGTACAAACCCTGCATCCGCGCGCCGCCTGCGGCGATGCTCCTTACGAGGACGGTTGGCGCGACGGCACTTGGCAGGGCTTCAGTCCGGACTTCAAAGATCCGGCGCCTTGGTATTTTCGCACGTTGGATAGCTGGCTCAGCATGCTGCGCCGCTGTGGTTTCGAATTGCTGGATTTGCGCGAGCCAGCGCTTCCGGGCTCGAGCGCGCCCGCGTCGGTACTGTTCACATGCGAAGCACTCGAGGTGGCGGGATGAGGATTGCTCTTGGGTTGCTGTGCTTGGCTGTCTACATGGATCTGTCCGGCTGCGTGCTCGGCTACGGGTATTGCCTGTTCTTGCAGCCGGTCAAGCACGACTTCTCGGGAGTTGTGCATTTCCGCAATTACCCGGCGCCGGACGGCATCGACAATGTGGCCATTTTGGCGCTCGACAAAACCGCCTATGTATACGCGCCGGCGCAAAGCATGCGCTGCTTGCCGACAAACGAGCTGCAAATGGTGGGGGTGGCCGAGTTTCCCAGGGATGTCGGGGAGAATACGCACGTCGCCGTGCACGGGTCGCTTACCGAAGCGACACAGTCGCGCCAGCACACCGACTTCATGCTGAATGTGAACAGCATATTGCCGTTCGATGCGCGCGAGCGAGGGGAATCGCCGGCGCCTGCTCCCGCGCCCGCGAACTAGGCGGCCGCGGCCCGCGCCGCGGCTATTTTCGCAGCATGGGCTGCAATACCGGCCAGACGTTGTCTAACAAGATCGGCTGGCCTTTCACGTTCGGATGAATATCGTCGGCCTGCATGAGTTCAGGCTGCAGGGCGATGTGGTCCATGAGAAACGGTACCAGCGGCAGTTTGTCGGCACGGGCCAGGTCGCCGTACACGGCTTCGAACTGCGAGGTGTATTGCGGGCCGTAATTCGGCGGTATGCGCATGCCCAGCAAGAGGACCTTGGCGCCTTCGTTGGTCGATAGATCGATCATCTGCGCGAAATTATCGCGCATCTGCGGCACCGGCAGCGCGCGCAATCCGTCGTTTCCGCCCAATTCCAGGATCACGATTTTGGGATGATGCAGTCCAAGTGCCCGCGGCAGCCGCGCCAGCCCTCCGGCGGTCGTCTCGCCGCTCACACTGGCGTTGATGACCTGGTACCCGTAACCTTGCATCTTGAGCCTCGTCTTGAGCAATTCCACCCAGCCCAGCTCTACGCGCGCCAGCCCGTAGCCCGCGCTGATGCTATCGCCGAATACGAGAATCACCGGGGCTTCGGCTTGGGCCGAAACACTCGTCAGCAGCAACGCCAGCAGGAAAAACAGCCGTCTCACGCTCGACTCCTACATGCAAGATCAAATAGTTCTCGAAGCCCGGAATGTCTCCAAGACCGTCGCCAGTCCGGAGGGATCCTTGACCATTCTCGCCGATGTCAGCCTCAGCGTGCGAGCCGGCGAGACCTTGGCCATCGTAGGGGCCTCCGGCGCGGGCAAGTCGACGCTGCTGGCGTTGCTGGCCGGGCTCGATTCGCCGAGTACCGGGCGCGTCTTGATCGCCGGCGTCGATTTGACGCAACTCGACGAGGATGGCCGCGCGGCATTGCGCGGCCGGCATGTGGGGTTCGTGTTTCAGTCGTTTCATCTCATCCCGTCCCTGACCGCGATCGAGAACGTCATGCTGCCGCTGGAACTGGCGGGCAGGCGCGACGCGCGTCATTTGGCGGCCGCCGCTCTGGAGCAGGTAGCGCTGTCGCCGCGCATCGCTCACTACCCCAAACAGTTGTCGGGCGGCGAGCAGCAGCGCGTCGCCATTGCGCGCGCATTCGTCACCCATCCCGCCGTGTTGTTCGCGGATGAGCCCACGGGAAATTTGGACACGGCCACCGGCCTGCGCATCACGGATCTGTTGTTCGAACTCAATCGCAGCACCGGCAGCACGCTCATCCTGGTCACGCACGATCGCGCCCTGGCCGGGCGCTGCGGGCGGGTGCTGGAACTCGACGCCGGACACACGGTGAACTGATGCAAGTCCTAAGATTCGCGCTGCGTAATGTCTGGCGCGACGCCAAATCGGGCGAATTATCGGTATTGGTGCTGGCGCTCACGGTGGCGGTTCTGTCGCTGACCGCGGTCGGTTTCTTCACGAGCCGAATTTCGCAGGCAGTGAGCGCGCAAGCCGCGGAAGTGCTGGCGGCCGATCTGCGTCTCGAATCATCCGCGCCCATACCGCAGCTTTATTTCGACACGGCTCGACAGCACGGCTTGCAGACCGCCAAAATACTTTCCTTTCCGACCGCGATTTTCAACGGCGACGTGAGCCAGCTGGCGGCTTTCAACGCGGTTTCGAGCAACTATCCGCTGCGCGGTCATATGCGTATCGCGGATGTGCCTTTCGGCATGGCCCGCGATACGGACAAGATCCCCGGCCGCGGCGAGGTCTGGCTGGACGCGCGCATCATGGCGCAACTGCAGCTCGAGCTCGGCGCGTCTCTGCGCATCGGCGCAGGCCCGTTTCGGGTCACGCAAGTTCTGGACTATCGGCCTGATCAGGGGGGCGGCTTCGTGAATCTCGCGCCTGCCGCGCTGATCAACTACGACGACGTGGCCGCGACTCGCCTGATCCAGCCCGGCAGCCGCGTCAACTACTATGCCTTGTTCGCCGGCTCGGGCGCCGCGGTGAGCGAGTTCAGGCAATTTCTCGAGGCGCATAAAACGCCGGGCGAACGCATTCAAGACGTGCAGGACTCGAGCCGGCAACTCGGCTCGGCCATCGAGCGTGCCACGCGATTCCTGAATCTTGCCAGCCTGTCCTCGGTGCTGCTGGCCGCAGTGGCGGTTGCCATGGGCGCCAGACGCTATGCGACGCGGCACGTCGATGCGGTTGCGTTGATGAAATGCATGGGCGCCGCGCAGGGCTTCGTACTGTCGATTTCCGTGATCGAGCTGACCCTGCTGGCGCTGTTCGCGGTTCTTGCCGGCGCGCTGCTTGGCTACCTCGCGCAATGGGGCCTTGCGTGGCTGCTGCGCGACTTGATACGCAGCGTTCTGCCGCCGTCCTCGCTCGCGCCTCTGCCCATTGCATTGGTCACGGTGCTCGCCATGCTCATCGGATTCGCGTTGCCACCGCTGCTTCGGCTGAAAAGCACGCCGCCGGCAAGAGTCCTGCGCAAGACGGTGAGTGCGCCGCCGCTGCGCTACGGCATCACCTACCTGCTGGCCCTGGGGGCGCTGTTGGCGATTCTGTGGAGTCTGGTTCGGGACACCGAACTGGTCTTGAGCGTATTTGCCGGCGTGCTCGGCGTCGGCTTGGTGCTGACGTTGTCCGGCTTCGCGCTGGTGCGGCTCACCGGGCGGCTGCGCGGCGGGGTCGGCGTGGCGTGGCGCTATGGGCTCGCCAATGTATCGCGCCGCGGGGCCGGCAGCGTGGTACAGATAGTGGCATTCGGTTTGGGGCTGATGCTGCTGCTGTTGCTCGCGGTGGTGCGCGGCGACCTGCTCAACGACTGGCGCCGTAGTTTGCCGGCCGACGTCCCCAATAACTTCCTCGCCAACATCAGCCCCGATGAGCGCCAGCCGCTGCAGGAATTCTTGAGCTCGCACGGGTTTGGCTCGCCCGCGATGTACCCCATGGTGCGGGCCCGGATGACCGCGATCAATGCTGAAAATGCCGCGACCCTGAAATCGCGCGGTGAAGTGGCGCGCGGCTACATCGATCGGGAACAGAATCTGACCTGGTCGGAGAATTTGATGCCGGACAACCAGCTTACGGACGGCAAATGGTGGACGGCGGCCGACTTCGGCAAGCCGCTGGTGTCCATCTCCTCGGAATATGCCGACGCCCTGCACCTGCGCGTCGGCGACAAGCTCACTTTCGATGTCGCCGGCGAAACACTCGTGGTCACGGTCGCGAGCATCAGGAAAATACGCTGGGATAGCTTCCGCCCGAATTTCTTTCTGGTGTTTCCGCCGCGGTTGTTGGACGGCGCCGCCGGCACCTATATGACGGCCATCTTCCTGACGCCGCAACAGCGGCCGGCGCTGGCCGATCTGGTGCGCCGGTTTCCGACGGTGTCGGTGTTCGACGTCGACGCCATTCTCAAGCAGATCCGCGGCATCATGGATCGCGCCACCTTGGCGGTGCAGTACGTGTTCCTGTTCACGCTGGCCGCGGGAATCGTCGTGTTGCTGGCGGCCGTGCAATCGACCCGCGACGAGCGCCGCTACGAGAGTGCGATGCTGCGCACCCTGGGCGCCAGCCGCGGCACCGTGCTGCAGGGCGTGGCGGCGGAATTTTCGGCGCTGGGTTTTCTGTCCGGAACCTTGGCGGCCTGCGGCGCCAGCGGCATCGGCTGGATTCTGGCGCGCCGGGTGTTCTCGCTCGAGTACAGCCTGGATATTGAAGTTTGGGTCGCGGGTTTGGTGTGCGGGACGATATTGGTGGGTTTGAGCGGCACGCTCGCGACGCGCAGCGTCGTGAACACGCCGCCCATCGTTACACTGCGCGACCCTTGAGCCGCGTCTCGCTTCACTTGACCTCGAGCGTCATCCAGCCCAAGGGATAGGGGCCCCCGCCGAACGGCACGCCTTCGATGCGGATCGTGTAGATTCCCGGCGCCAGTCCCGTGGAATTCAGCGTGATACGCAACTGATTGTTGGAGTCCTTGAGCAGATTGTTGAGGATCAGGGCGCGGCCCTGGTCTTTCTTGTCAACCACCATGCGGAAGGTCATGAGCTTCTTCGCCATCGCCAGCGCGTTCATTTGCGGCCCGGTGTTGCTCGGCTGCGTGTATGCCAGATCGATGTGCACATCCATCAATTGGGGCGCGGCACGGCTCACGACGATGCGTGCATGCTCGAGGTCCGGGCTCCGATCGGGCGTAATGGTCGCGCTGGTTTCGCTGGCCGGCTGCACCAGGGGCCCTTGATTCAAGACGGTGCGCGCCTCCTCCAGGCGATTTTGCAGGATGAAATATTTGCCGAACAGCACCCAGAATGCCGTCAGACTCAAAAGCGTCGCCACGCCCAGTCCGATCAACAGGTACACGGATCTCCACCACGGCGGCTGCGGCTCGGTCAGGTCGACCGGCCTGCCGCAGGCCTCCAGCAACTTGAGGCTGGATTGCGCACGCTCGGACAGCTTGAGTTCGTTCAAGTAGTCGGGATTGTTGCGGCACCAGGCTTCGAGGTCGCGGGCGCCCTTGGGCGGCAGCTTGCCGCCGAGATAACGCTCCAGCAGCTCGTGGTCCTCGATGAACTTGCGATCGAAGCGCGGCGCAAGCGGCGTACTGCCGGTGGCACTTGCGGATGGGATGGTGCGGGCGTTCATGACGGGCATTCCTTTCGCGCACATATTGCCGCGTCTTAACCTCGCAATATGTGAAATGATCGGCAAAGATGCGCGGCCGATCGCGGCATTGAGACCAGCGTCACGCATTCACCGGGATAGCAGCGATTTACCGAGAGCAGCAATTCCCAGCGCAGTTCAGCGGCTCGAAATGGTCTCGTCGATGATATCGCCGACGGCCGCGACCGCGGCCGCCCGGGTGCTCGATTTGCGCCAAACGGCGCCTACCGTGCGCGAGGGAGTCGGCTTGGCGAATTGACGGATGGTGAGGCCGCGCTGGGAGCCGAACGGTGCATCCACGGCCATCTCCGGCAGCAACGTGATGCCGAGTCCGGCAACCACCATTTGCCGCAATGTCTCGAGACTGGTCGCGCGGAAGTCATCGGCCTCGCGTACATCGATGCGGCTGCAGACCTCGAGCGCCTGATCGCGCAGGCAGTGTCCGTCCTCCAGGAGCAGCAGCGTGTGGCCCTTCAGATCCGCGACCTTGATGCTCGACTTCTCCGCCAACGGGTGGTTGTTGGGCAGCGCCACGGTAAAAGCTTCCTGATAGAGCGCGCGCGACTCCATGCCGTCCTGTGCCGCGGGCAGCGCCATGATGCCGACATCCATCTCCCCGTCGCGCAACCGCTTCAACAGCGGTTCCGTTTGATATTCGTAAAGCATCAGCCCCAGGTGAGGCAGCGCCTTGCGGATTTTCTGCATGACGCGGGGCAACAAGTAGGGACCAATGGTGGGTATCAGGCCCATTTTGAGCTTGCCGGCGAAAGGATCGGTGTTGCTGCGCGCCAAGGCGATGATTTCGTCGCCCTCATCGAGCATGCGGCGCGCCCGCACCACCACTTGCCTGCCTACCTCGGTGAGTTGTACGTTCTTTGGTTGCCGCTCGACCAATTTGACCCCGAGATATTCTTCCAGCTTTTTCAATTGGGCGGACAAGGTGGGCTGGCTGACGAAGGTGCGCTCGGCTGCCTTGCCGAAATGGCCGGTGTCGGCGAGGGCTACCAGGTATTTCAAGTCCTTGAGATTCATTGTCCAGCTCGCTTCCATAGGAATAGTCTATCAAAATGATCATTATAATCAATTTCAACAATGTCCTGGCGCTGTTATGATGGCGTCCAGTTTCCACATCTGCTCGAGGAGCCTTCTATGTCATTGATCAATACCGAAGTTAAACCTTTCAAGGCGACCGCCTATCACAACGGCAAGTTCGTGCCGGTAACGAACGAGAGCCTCAAGGGCAAGTGGTCGGTGATCGTCTTCTACCCAGCGGACTTCACCTTCGTTTGCCCGACCGAACTCGGCGATCTGGCCGACAACTATGCGGAATTCAAGAAGCTCGGCGTCGAGATATATAGCGTGTCGACGGATACGCATTTCGCCCACAAGGCGTGGCACGACACGTCGGACACGATCAAGAAGGTGCAGTACCCGATGGTCGGCGACCCGACCGCGGCGCTGGCACGGAATTTCGAAGTATTGATCGAGGAAGAAGGCCTGGCCTATCGCGGCACCTTCGTGATCGACCCGGCCGGCAAGATCAAGATCATCGAGATCCACGACAACGGCATCGGCCGGGACGCGAAGGAGCTGCTGCGCAAGGTCAAGGCGGCGCAGTACGTAGCCGCGCATCCGGGCGAAGTTTGCCCGGCCAAGTGGACGCCGGGCGAGAAGACCTTGTCGCCCTCGTTGGATCTGGTCGGCAAGATCTGAGGTTTCGGTTTCGTTTCTAGAGGACAGCAATCGGTGCGCACGCTTCTTGAGGTAAAGGGGCGTGCGCGCCAAGCGACTGATCAGGTGCACGCCATGCTCGACAGCAACATGAAAACGCAACTCAAGGGCTACCTGGAGCGGATCTCGCAACCGGTGGAAATCATCGCCTCGGTCGACGATGGCGAGAAGTCCCAGGAAATGCTCGAGCTCTTGAGCGACATCGAGTCGCTGTCCGAGTTGGTGAAAGTGGCCGGGCGCGACCCTGGAAAGATCACGCCGTCGTTCGCCCTGCGGCGCCCGGGCGCCGAGCCGCACGTGCGTTTCGCCGGCGTGCCCATGGGGCATGAATTCACATCGCTGGTATTGGCGTTGCTGCAGGCCGGCGGCTACCCGCCCAAGGTGGATCAGGCGGTCGTCGATCAGATCAAGAACCTCGACGGCGAATTCAATTTCGAGACATTCGTTTCGCTCACCTGTCAGAGCTGCCCTGATGTGGTGCAGGCACTGAACGCCATGGCGGCGCTCAATCCCAAGATCCGCCACACCATGATCGACGGGGCGGTTTTCCAGAGCGAAGTCGAGCGGCGCCAGGTGATGGGCGTGCCCGCCGTGTTCTTGAACGGGGAGCCCTTCGGCCAGGGCCGTATGGAACTGCCGGAGATCATCGGCAAGCTCGATTCGGGCGCGGCGCAACGCGAGGCCGCCAAGATCGGCGCCAAGGCGCCGTTCGATGTGCTGGTCGTGGGCGGCGGCCCCGCCGGCGCGGCCGCGGCAATCTATGCCGCGCGCAAGGGCATTCGCACCGGTATTGCCGCCGAGCGTCTTGGCGGTCAGCTCCTCGATACCGTCGGCATCGAGAATTTCATATCGGTGACGGAAACCCACGGCCTTAAGCTGGCAGCCGGGTTGGAGCAGCACGTCACCACTTACGATGTGGATGTGATGAATTTGCAGCGCGCCGAGGCGCTGGTGCCGGGCGATTTGATCGAGGTCAAAATGTTGGGTGGCGCATCCCTGAAGGCGCGCTCCGTGGTCCTCGCCACCGGCGCGCGCTGGCGCGAGATCAATGTGCCCGGCGAGCGTGAGTACCGCAATCGCGGCGTCGCCTATTGCCCGCATTGCGACGGACCCTTGTTCAAAGGCAAGCGTGTTGCCGTCATCGGCGGCGGCAATTCCGGGGTGGAAGCCGCGATCGATCTCGCGGGACTCGTCAGCCACGTCACGCTGCTCGAATTCGACCCGGCGCTGCGCGCGGATGCGGTGTTGGTGCGCAAGCTGATGAGTCTTTCCAACGTCACGATAATCACGCATGCTCAGACCACTGAAGTGGTGGGCGACGGACAGCGTGTGATCGGCATCAAATACAAAGAGCGCGGCGGCGGCGTGTTGCGGGAACTGGAACTGGAGGGCGTGTTCGTGCAGATCGGTCTGGTACCCAATACCGATTGGCTCAAGGGCACGGTGAAGCTGTCGGCGCGCGGCGAAATCGAGGTTGATGCGCGCGGCCAGACCTCCGTGCCGGGTGTATTTGCCGCGGGTGATTGCACCGTGGTGCCCTACAAGCAAATCGTCATCGCGATGGGCGAGGGCGCCAAGGCTTCCTTGAGCGCATTCGATCATCTGATCCGCTCGCCGCTATCGGCGGCCGCCTGATGCATGGCCGCCGGCGCTCACCCGACCAGACTCTCATCGGGCGTAGTGGTGGTGAACGTGGTGCGCCCGACCGTGCATTTTCTGCTGCTGCGCGCTTATAAAAATTGGGACTTTCCGAAGGGCCTGGTCGAGCCGGGCGAACAGCCGATCGATGCTGCCCTGCGCGAAGTGCGCGAGGAAACCACCTTGGACAATCTGTCGTTCGACTGGGGCTTAGGATTCCTGGAAACGGGTCCCTACAACAAAGGCAAGATTTCCCGCTACTACCTCGCGCGCAGCAGCGAGACCGCGGTTCGGCTTCCCATCAATCCTGATTTGGGCATGCCCGAACACCACGAAGCGCGTTGGCTGCAATTCGACCAGGCGCTGCAGCTGGTGACGCCGAGGCTGTTGCCGGTGCTGCGCTGGGCGCGCGGTATCATTCACTTCTAGCCCGGGCTTCCAGCTAACTTCCAGCCGCGGCGTGGAGCATGGCGCAGGCTCACAGGCTGACCGTACCCCGGCCGATTTCCAGCACATCGCCGCCGACGAATATCTGGCGCTGCTCATTCACTTGTAGAAACAGGTGCGAAGGGCGTCCTGCCTGCTCGCCTTGCGAGATTTGCAGTTCGACCGGCAGCCGGCGCTGTAGGCTTAAGCACCAGCCCCCGAAATTGGCGGTCGCCGAGCCGGTCGCCGGATCCTCGAGGATGGCCGTGCCTTGTGCAAAGAAAAACCGCGCCAGCACCCGGCCGGGGCCGTCGAAGGCAAAAACGTAGGCCATGCTCTGGCCATCCTCGCCGGGAATGCCATTCAGCAGCTGCGAGTCCGGCGCCGCGCGCCGCACCGCATCGGTGGATGTCAGCGGCACCACCAGTTGCTCCTTGCCTGCTTTCACCCAGAGCGGCCGCTCGCCGATGTCGCGCGCCTCGAGGCCCAGGGCGGCCGCCAAGGTGCTTGAAGGCGTGTCGAATTCGCGCCAACCAGGACTCGGTGCGGTCAGGGTCCAGCGATCGCCGGCGGCGCGTACCGGAATCATCCCGGCCTGCATCTCCAATTCGAGGCAGTCACCGCCGAGCTTGAGGGCGCGGCACACGTGCGCGCTGCCGAGCGTCGGATGCCCGGCGAACGGCATTTCGTAACTCGGCGTGAATATTCGAACCCGCGCCGCGCCGCGTGTGGACGGAAGAATGAAAGTGGTTTCCGAAAGATTGAACTGGCGCGCCAGGCCTTGCATGGTCTCGGTGCCGAACGTCTCGGCGCTCTCGAACACGCACAGAGGATTGCCGGTCAACGCGCCTTGATTCTGGGTGAAAACATTGACGATGCGGAACGGGTGAGTGGCCATGTTGTGCCATTATCGCACCCGTTCGCATGTCTCCTACCACCTTCGCGGCCGAGCACCTTTGCGGCCGGCACCTTGAGCTTACGGCCGAGCGACCAGGACCGGCGCCGGCGCAACCACGGCCACGCGCGGGCCACCGTACCAGTAACCACGATGGTAGCCGGGAGCAGCGACCACGCAACCACTCATTGCAATAAAACTTATGGGAATCAATAGCTTGAATAAGGTCTTCATACCCTACCTCCTTGGCGAGATTGTGGCTCTCAGGGAAAACAACGTAGGGAGCCTGCCCGGCGCTGACAGCATGAAAAATAGTTAAGGTGCGGCGGGGGCCGTAACGCCGCTCGCAGAATTAAGGTTTGTTCATGCTCAGCTCAGGGTGTGAAACACCTTTTGCACATCGTCGTCCTGCTCGAGCTTGTCGATCAGGGCCAGCACCTCGGCCGCTTGGGCCTCGGGCAATTCGATCGGCACCGAGCAGATGTATTCATGTTCGGCGGACAGAGGCACGATATTGCGGCTTTCCAGTGCCTCTTGCAGCTTGCCGAAGTCGTTGAAGGCGCAGCGGATCACCAGCTGCGGTTCGCCTTTCTCTCCCGTGCTCTCGCCCATTTCTTCCAGCCCGTAATCGATCAGGTCGAGCTCGAGCTCATCCTGATCCTTGACCACGGTCGGATCCAGGCGAAACACCCCCATTTTCTTGAACAGGAAACTCACGCTGCCGCTATTGCCCAGGTTGCCGGCGCCCTTCTGGAAGATATTGCGCAAACTGCCGACCGTGCGCGTCGGGTTGTCCGTGGCCGTCTCGACCAGCAACGCAACGCCGTGCGGGGCATATCCCTCGTAGAGAGTCTCTTGATAATTAGCCGCCTCTTTCCCCGATGCGCGGCGAATCGCGGCATCGGTCTTATCCTTGGGCATGTTGACCGCACGCGCATTTTGCAGCACCCGGCGCAGCGTCGGATTCGCGGCGGGGTCAGGGCCGCCCGCGTGTACGGCGATGGCAATGTCCTTCGCCACGCGGGTGAATTGCTTTGCCATGCGGTTCCAGCGAGCGAACATCGCATGCTTTCTGACTTCGAATATGCGTCCCATGATTTCCCCTCTCTTTACGACGCGCATGGTAGCAATACGCCGTCAAACCGCTAGACTGGCCGCACTTTTCCCCGGATTGTTTCCTATGAGCGAAGTTCCATCGGACTTGACCGAATCCGTGACCTTCCGCAGCCTGGCGCTTTCCGAGGCGGTCTTGAGTGCGCTTGTCGATGTGGGTTACGAAGCGCCCACGCCCATCCAAGCCCAGACGATTCCGGTGCTGCTCTCCGGGGTCGACATGCTCGGTCAGGCGCAAACCGGCACCGGCAAGACCGCCGCATTCGCGCTTCCCGCCCTGTCTCGAATCGACCTCGGACGCCACGAACCGCAGGTGCTGGTCCTGGTTCCGACCCGGGAACTGGCTCTGCAGGTGGCCGAAGCCTTCGTCAGCTATGCGGTGCACTTGAAGGGTTTTCACGTGCTGCCGATCTACGGCGGCCAAAGCTACCAACCGCAGCTCAATGCATTGCGGCGCGGCGTGCACGTGGTGGTGGGTACGCCGGGACGCGTCATCGATCACATGAATCGCGGCACCCTGAAACTCAGCGGCTTGAGTTTGCTGGTGCTCGATGAGGCCGACGAAATGCTGCACATGGGTTTCGTCGAGGCGGTGGAGAGCATTCTCGAGCAGACACCCCCGCAGCGTCAGGTCGCGCTGTTTTCGGCCACGCTGCCGGCGCCGATACGCCGCATCGCGCAAAAGCACCTGCGCAACCCCGTCGAAGTAACCATCAAGAGCAAGACCAGCACCGCGACCAATATCCGCCAGCGCTACTGGATGGTGAGCGGCGTGCACAAGCTGGACGCCCTGACGCGCATCCTGGAAGCCGAGGACTTCGAGGCCATGCTGGTATTCACGCGTACCAAGCAAGCCACGGTCGAATTGGCGGAGAAGCTCGAGGCGCGCGGGTTTTCCGCGGCGCCGCTCAACGGCGATATCGCACAGCGCGATCGAGAGCGCACCGTCAGCCGTCTCAAGGAAGGTCAAATCGACATCGTGGTCGCCACGGATGTCGCCGCGCGCGGTCTCGATGTCGAACGCATCAGCCATGTGGTGAACTACGACGTACCCTACGACACCGAGTCGTATGTGCATCGCATCGGGCGCACCGGCAGGGCGGGCCGCAAAGGCGAAGCCATTCTTTTCATCGCGCCGCGCGAGCAAAACATGCTGCGCGCCATCGAGCGCGCCACGCGCGTGGGTCTCGAACCGATGAATCTGCCGAGCGTCGACGCCGTCAACAAGCTGCGCATCGCCAAATTCAAGCAACGCATCAGCGACACGCTGGACAAGGCCGAGGCCGGCATCTTCCGGCCGGTCCTGGAGCAAATGCAGGCTGAGACGGGCCTTCCCCTCATCGATATCGCGGTGGCCCTCGCCAGCATGTCGCAAGGCACGACGCCGCTGTTGTTGGCGGCGAAGCCGGCAGAATCGTACGAGACGCCGCGCGCCGTCCGGGAACCACGCGATTTCAGGCAGGAGCCGCGGGTCAGGCCGAGCGCCGCGCACATGGAAACCTACCGGCTGGAAGTCGGGGCGGTCCACGGTATCAAGCCCGGCAACATCGTAGGCGCGGTCGCCAACGAGGCCGGCATCGAGGGCGTGCGCATCGGCCGCGTGGACATTCGCGAAGACCATAGCTACGTGGACTTGCCGGAAGGCATGCCTAGGGACATATTTGCTAAATTGCAAAAGGTGCGGGTAGCAGGCCGGGAGCTGCGCATCAGCAGAGCTGCTGAGAAGGCCCCGAAGCCGGCCCGCGATGCATTGAGCCGTTTTCCCAAAAAACACGAGGAGCGAACCATGAGCAAAGGTATGGAGCGGAAGAAGGAGCAAAAGAAGAAGCCTAGCAAGACGCTGGAGGAGAAGCGCGCCGCCAAGAAGGAGAAGAGAGCAGCTCGAGGCTAGATACGCAGCTCGAGGCTAGATTCTCATCATCGCCGGGCGGCTCGCGGGCCAGCACATCGAGGCCGTCGCCGCGAGCCGCTCCGCATGAGGACGGGGTTCCAGGGTAAAATACCTCGCCACATGAAACTCTCCGCGGTCACGGCCCTCATCGGCGCGAATGTACTCATATTCGTCCTCGAACAACTCTCCAACGGCAGCATGGAGACCTACTTTGCGCTTTGGCCGCTGCAGCCCATCGACGGCGCAGTCTATTTCAGGTTTTGGCAGCTGGTCACATACTCGTTTCTGCACAGCACCGACCATATCAGCCACCTCTTGTTCAACATGCTCGGTCTGTGGATGTTCGGGGCGGAGGTCGAGCGCTATCTCGGATCGGGCCGGCTGCTCGCCTGCTATTTTGCATCGGTAGTCACCGCCGCGCTCTGCCAGCTGTTCGTTCCGGTACTGCTCGGGGCCGCGCCCACGCCCACGATCGGCGCCTCCGGCGGTGTCTTTGGCCTGCTTCTGGCGTACGCCTTCCTGTTTCCGACCCGCAAGGTGGTGCCGCTGATACCGCCCATCCCCATGCCGGCATGGCTGTTCGCCACCATTTATGCCGCCCTCGAACTGTTCCTCGGCGTTACGGGAACCGAGGCCAGCGTGGCGCACTTCGCGCACCTCGGGGGCATGGCCGGAAGCATTCTGGTGATCGCGCAATGGCGTTGGGCGAGGAGCGGCAGAGGTTGAACGCGACCATCTACCTTCGCGCATTCACGGCGCTGGCGCTTGCCTGTGTCTTGCAGCCTGCCCACGCCGAGTGGGTCAAGCGGGTGACCGACGGCATCATGGGAACGCGGATCACCGTGGAGCTCTGGTCGGAGGATGAGGACAAGGCCGAAAGCGCCATCGACGCGGTGCTCGATGAGATGCGCCACATCGATGAATCCATGAGCACCTACAAGCCCACCAGCGAGGTATCCCTGGTCAATGCCCGGGCGGCAGACGGGCCCATGCACATCGGCAAGGAACTATTCGATCTGTTGGTTACGGCCAAGCAGTATTCCGTGCTCACCGAGGGCGCTTTCGACATCACATATGCCAGCGTCGGCTACATGTACGATTTCCGTAAACATGTGCGGCCCAGCGAGGAACAGATCGGCAAGGCGCTGCCCGCCGTGAATTATCGGCACGTGCTGCTCGATCCCAAGAATCAGACCGTGCAGTTCAGCCAGAAGGGCGTGCGCATCGACTTGGGCGGCATCGCCAAGGGATATTCGGTGGACTGCGCCATCGACGTGCTGAGGGCGCGCGGTTTTACCCGCGCCTACGTCTCCGCCGGCGGCGACAGCCGCATCATCGGCGATCGCTTCGGCAAGCCATGGATGGTCGGAATCCGCGATCCTCGCAAGGGCGAGGGCGAAGTGATCACGCGCATTCCGCTCACCGACGCTGCCATATCGACTTCCGGGGATTACGAGCGATTTTTCGATGAGGACGGAGTGCGCTATCACCACATCATCGACCCCCATACCGGGCACTCCGCCAGCAAAGTGCGCAGCGCGACCGTCATCGGACCCAACGCTACTCGCACCGACGGCCTGTCCAAGACGGCATTCGTGCTTGGACCGGAAAAGGCGATGGAGATCTACAATCGAATCGAGGATGTCGACGCCATCATCGTGAAGCTGGACGGCACCGTCATCTACTCGAAGGGCATCGAACCGGCGCGGCCGGCAGCGGCGAAACCGGCCACCGTACAGCCTGCGCCGCCCGCGCCGGCGAATTAGCGTCAGTGCGGGCTGATTATCGCAATGATTATTGCCAGGTGATTATCTTGGCCTGCGCGCAGGCCTCGAGGTAATCGCTCACGGTTTCCAGCGGGATGGGCCCGAGTTCCGCGGCGACCGCATCGCGGATCGCACCTACCGTTCTCTTGCCGTCGATGAAATTGACGATTTCATAGGCGTATAGCGAGCCCTCGTTCTGCGTCCTGATCAGCCGGTTCGAATCCGAACCGAACAGCGCGATCTTGGAGATTCGTTCCGCGCCGAGGCGATCCAGCAACACGTCGTCGTTCTGATAGGTGAGCGGGCCGAATTCCGCGATGCGCCGCGGCACGCGCGCCGCCTCGGGCCGCGCACTCCAGGGTGGGCTATTGAAGTCGCTGACGCCGCGCTTCGCTGCCAGGGCTTGGGCCCACCGATCCAGCGTCGCCGACTGCACATCCAGAGATTTGACGGCGAGCCCCGTTTCCCGCGAGTCGGCCAGCGTGAACGCAGCATAACTGCGCAGCGCCCCGATCTCGCGCCGCAGCTGCTGTGCAAGCAAATTGTGCGCTTCGTACCAGCCTTGCCTTGGGTCAAGCCCGGCGTCCTGCACCAGCGCTTGCGCCCGTTCGAAACCCCGGGCGAGGCGTTGCTGCGCGCGCGCGGCAAAAAACGCCAGCAGCCGGGTGTTGTTCGTGCCATCGAGCGCGGCCAGGGCGTAGCCGGACGCGGCGCCGAGCAGTGCGACTCGCCGCAGCTTGCTGGGGTCGATTTGATCGAGCGAATCGTGATTGGTGTGAATGTAGATATCGGGCCAGTCCCGCAGGTATAGGCAAGGCACGGCAATCGTGGAAGAATCGTAGTCATCGTGATCGCTGCCTTCCGCGTAAGGCGTCTCGTCGACGAAGAACTCATTTCTCGTGCCGGGCGCGCCGTCGCGGTCCTCGACGATGGCCTCGCGCTCGTGGCTGCCATCCTCGGCATACACGGTGGCCGCATCGCGTATGGTCTCGGCGAAGGCCATGCCGACATCGGTGATGAACGTGGGCAGAGACCAGGGCGTCTCCGTAACGTGCAGCACGGACTTGTTCTTGAATGGATCGCCGCCCACCATGTCCATGTGCACATCGGCGCGCAGCGAGCGGCGCACATCCGGATGCCGGCTGAGGTAGGCCATGGTGCCCTCGACTTCCGGACCCCAGATGAAGCGCAGGGTGCGCGCCGGCCGCGGCAGTTTCCCCGCCGCGATCAAATGATCGAGCAGGCGCGCCGATTCCAAAATCGTGACGCAGCCGCTGCCGTTGTCGTTCGCGCCCGGTCGTTCGTGATCGAGATGGCAGCTGTAGACGATTTCACCGTAGCGCGGATCGGCGGCAGTCAAAGTGCCCGGTATGGTGGCGCTTACCACCGTCCAATGGCCCGCGCCGACCTCGGCTTGGACGTGTGCACTCAACATCACCGTGCCTGCATGGGTCATTTGCGCACGCAAGCTTGACGCCGTGGCACGTGAAACCATGAAGGCAAACCCCCGGGGCAGCTGCGCGTCCAGATGTCCCCAGCGGATCACGTCCGGATTCAGACCCGACCATGCCGTGGTCTGGTTCGGCATGTCGCTGACGATGCCGGCGGCGCCGAATTTCATGACAGCCAGCGATTGTACGATCGACAGCACGCCGTCGGCCAAGACGATCTTGCCGCGCACGTCCTTGCCGGCGTAGTCGGACTCTGCGGTGCCGGAGCCCACATCGATGAGCGCCGCATCGACGTCCGCGCCGTGGCTGTAATCGGCCAGCCGAATCGGATCGGTGGACCAGTCCGCGATCAACAGGCGTTGCGGTTCGTACTGCCACAGGCTCGCCGACTGCACGGCCCAGGCGAAATGAGAGCGCATCAAGCCGTAATGAATCTGGCCGTCGATTGGAAATTGTTCGGCATGTGCATCCTGCAGCCCATAGGCCTTCGCTTGCTGCAACATGAAATCCGCCGCCTGATCGAATTGCGGTGTCGCAGGCACGCGATGCAGGCCCGTCAATACACGCAGGTTTTCGAAAGGTGAGGTGCCGTTGGCCTCCTCGCGCAGCTCGCTCCACTGCTGTTCGGTCAAAAACGGCTGCTGCGGCCACGCAACACCCGTGGTCGATAGACAGGCCGTCAGCAGGCAAACCGCCGCGAATGGCGAATTTCGTGTCACGGAGACCTCGCTTTTGACGTCTAGAATACCCGGTCGACCATGAGCGGGGCGGATTGGGAATAAAATCGCGGGCAATGGAGTCTTGCCACAGGTATGGATGAGTCGCGAACTCGCTTCGAGGCGCAGGTCCTGCCGCACCTGGATGCGGCGTACCGCTTTGCCCGTTGGTTAACCTATTCGCCGGCGGACGCGGAAGATGTCGTGCAGGAGGCGATTCTGCGGGCGTTCCGCAATTTCGGCTCGCTGCGCGGCTCCGACGTGAAAAGCTGGCTGCTGGTGATCGTGAAGAATTGCCATTTTACGGCGGCCAAGCAGCGGCAGCGGCAGGACACCGTCGCTCTGCCCGACGACGGCGATGTGAAGGACGGTCATGCAATGATTTCTCAGATGCTTACCCCGGAGGGTGCCGCGCTGTTGCGCGATGAAAACAAAACGCTGGAACGGCTGCTGTCTACCCTGCCGGAAGAGCAGCGCACCGTGCTGTGGCTGCGCGAAATCGAGGAAATGGACTATGCGCAAATCGCCGCCGTCACCGGCGTGCCGATCGGTACCGTGATGTCCCGCCTGGCGCGCGCCCGCGCCGCGCTCAAGTGTAAATGGCTGCAAGACGCCGAGGACGGTCCCCATGCACTGCGCTGAATCGCTGCGGGTGCAGGCGTACTTCGATGCGCAGTTGGATCCGCTATCCGCGGACCAGATAGAACGGCACATCGAGCACTGCGCCGAGTGCCGCGCCCTGCTGCAGGATTATCAGCGGGTGCGCGCCAAACTGCGTCAAGAGCTGAGTTTCGAGCGCGCACCGGCAGCGTTGCAGACGCGCATATCCGAGGCGCTGGACCGCGAGACTCGGCAGCAATCGCCGGCAGCGCCGCCGGGCGCGCAGGATTTGGGGCGGCAGGTCCGGGAGCGCGTGCCGGGCTTGGATCCGGCCCGAAGTGTCGAGCCAGCGCGGCGCCCGCGCCGGCCGAGGCCCTTCTGGCTGGGTGCGCTCAGCGGCTTCGGCGGCGCGGCGGCGGCGGCCATGCTGGCGCTGTTCATTCTGCTGCCGGCGCGCCCCGACCCGATGCTCGACGACTTGGTGAACGCGCACGTGCGCTCGCTCCTGCCGGACCATTTGATCGATGTAGTGTCCACCGATCGTCACACGGTGAAGCCCTGGTTCGCCGGACACGCCGACGTCTCGCCGGTAGTGGCGGACTTCGAGTCGCAGGGCTACAAATTGCTGGGCGGGCGCGCGGACTATGTCGACCGGCAGCGCGCCGCCGTGGTCGTTTATCGGCACGGCGCGCATACCATCAATGTCTTCAGCTGGGCCTCGGACAAATTGCCGGCGGTGCAGAGCGCCACGCGCAACGGCTACCACCTGGAGTTCTGGAAGATCGGCAACCTCGAGTACTGCGCGGTATCCGACACCGGCTGGGATGAGCTGCGCGGCTTGGTGCGATTGCTCAAGGACCTGGGCAACTAGTCCCTGAAGTTGTTGAACTGCAGTGGCACGCCCACGTCCGCCTTGCGCAGGAAGGCGATGGCTTCCTGGAGGTCATCGCGCTTCTTGCCCGTCACCCGAACCTTGTCGCCCTGCACCTGAGCCTGCACTTTCAACTTCGAATCCTTGATCAGGCGCGACACCTTGCGGCCCGCCTCGGCGTCAATGCCGTGTCGGCAAATCACCAGTTGCTTGGCGCGCGCTAGATTGACCTCCGGATCCTTCACCTCGAGACAGGCGACGTCGATGCCGCGCTTGGACATCCGCAGCTTGAGGATGTCGAGCATCTGCTTGAGCTGGAAGTCGGCGGGCGCCGTCATGGTCACCGTGGTTTCCTCGAGCTCGAAGCTGGCATCCGTGCCCTTGAAATCGAAGCGCTGCGTGAGTTCGCGGATCGCCTGATCGACGGCGTTGGTCAGCTCATGGGTGTCGATCTCCGAAACCACGTCGAACGAAGGCATGTCAGGTCTCCGCCAGCAGCTGATCCAGGGTGGCCTTCACCTCGACGGCGAACTCGGTGTAGTGATCGCCCGTGGCAGGGCCGGAAAAGCCGGTATGAATCTTGCGCACCACGCCTTTTTTATCGATGAAAATCGTGGTGGGAAATGCGTAGACGCGATCCAGCATGGGCAGTTTCTTGCCGGCATCATCCTTGTCGGAGATTCCGGCGATCAAGGTGGTGTACTCGATGCCGTAGTGCTGCCTGAATCGCATGGTCGCCTCGGCGGCGTGCGGGAAATCACCGAAATGTTCGAACATCAGGGACACGACTTCCACGCCCTTGGCCCGATAGTCGCGGTACAGCGGCTCGAGGAATGCCGCCTCGTCATGGCAGTTCGGGCACCAACTGCCGGCCAGCGCGACGATCATGACCTTGTTTTGAAACTGCGGATCCTTGGAACTGACGGTGTTGCCGGAAAGATCCGGAAAGGCGAAGTCGAAATGCTTCGAACCGCCGCGCATGCTGGTGAGCGAGTAGGCATCCGACAGCGCGGCGTTCGCATCGCGCGCGGCGGTCAGCTTCTCGTGGTACGAAAGACCCGACCACCAATCGCCGACCAGGCCGCCATCCGCGGTGATCTTGGCCTTGTACATAAACACGTGCGCGCCGTCGAAGGTGGACAAGTACAGCTCATCGCCGTGCACCTGCCCGGCCAGGTAACGATGATCGCCGGTGTCGGTGAGGATGGTTCCGGTGACCACATCGCGGGACTGCGTGAACTCGCCGACGTCCTTTTCGGCAACGCCCGCGTCGTCGGTGAGCGTCACGGACCAGCGCCCGGCGACATTGGGAGTATCGGTTGCGGAGCTTGGGAAGAAGCGATAATCCTGGCCGAGCTGCGCCTTGAGCGGCACATGCTGTTGTTTGCCGCCGAGCTTGTCGAGCACGATCTCGCCGTGCAGGGTCGTGCCGCTCGCATCGGCGATGAGCCGGTTTTCATAACCCGGCATCAGGATCTCCAGGTGCGTGCCTGAGATCTTGACTTCGTTCAGCGGCAGGCGCTCGGGGCCGTTGATAAGATAGCCGACCACCGTCGGACCTTGCTGTTCGAGCGCCAGGCCGAAAGGTAGTTCACCGCCCGGCACGGTCAGCACGGCCCGATAGGTGCCCATCTGCACGCCGCCGGCGGAAGTGCCGCGCTGGCACGCGCTCAGGACGACCGCTGCCAGCAGCACGGCGTATGCCGCGCAACGTGAAAGCATTGCATGCCTCGACCGCATCGTTTCGACCTCTGTCCAAGAAACCTCTGTCCAGGAAAACACCCGCGGCGTCAACGATACCCTCGAGCTTGCAGCGAGAACAGTTTCGCATAGCGGCCGTCGGCGGCCATCAGCGATTCATGGCTGCCGCGCTCGACGACACGGCCTTCATCCAGCACCAATATCTGATCCGTGACCCGCACCGTCGAGAATCGGTGCGAAATCACGATGGCGATCCTGTTCCGCGTCAGTTCGCGAAAGTGTTCGAACACCTCGGCTTCGGCCCCCGCGTCGATGGCGGCGGTCGGTTCGTCGAGCACCAAAATATCAGCTTCGTTGCGCATGAATGCGCGCGCCAGGGCGATTTTCTGCCACTGCCCGCCGGACAGTTCGCGGCCGTCCTTGAACCATTTGCCCAGCTGCGTATGGTAGCCTGCGGGCAATTGCTCCACGAATTCCGCGGCCAATCCCTTGGACGCGGCCGCCCGCCACCGCGATTCATCCTCGAATGCGCGCTCGTCGCCGGCACCGATGTTCTCTCCGACCAGCATCTGATAGCGGGCGAAGTCCTGGAAGATCACGCCGATGCGCTGGCGCAAGATGGTCTCGTCCCACTCCTCGAGGTCGAGTCCGTCGAGAAGAATGCGGCCTCGGGTCGGTCGATACAGGCGGGTCAGCAGCTTGATCATCGTGGTCTTACCGGAGCCGTTCTGTCCCACCAATGCCAAACTCTCGCCGGGCCGCACGTGCACATTGATGTCCGACAGCGCGGGCGTGGCGGCGTCCGGATAGGTAAATTCGACCTCCTGGAAGCGGATCCCGTCGCCGGGCACGGGTCCCAGCTTGGTCCGTCCCGAGGCGCTGCCGACCGGCTGCTCCAGATATTCGAATAAATTGGACAGGTACAGATTGTCTTCGTACAAGCCCCCGATCGCCGACAAGGCGGCGCCGACCGCTGCCTGACCCTGGCGGAACAGCGTCAGATACATGGTCATTTGTCCAACCGTCATTGTGCCGAAGGCGGCCGCCGCCGCGATCCAGGCATAGCCGCCGTACAGCGCGGCGGTGCCGAGCAGACCCAAGCCAAAACCCCAGGCGTCGCGGCGCAAGGTGAGGTCGCGATCCTCCTTGTAGAGCCGCGTGAAGATGTCGCGATAACGGTCCAGGAAGCGCCGCCCCAGTTCGAACAGCTTCACTTCCTTGGCGTAATCCTCGCGCGCCAGCACGGCTTCCAGATAGGTCTGCATGCGCGCTTCCGGCGCGCGCCAACGGAACAGCCGAAATGCTTCGCCGGAGAATTTCGCCTCGGCGAGAAACGCCGGCAGGCCGGCCAGCACCAGCAAGACGACCGCCCATGCGGAGAAGCGAATCAGCAAACCACCGAATGTGATCAGGGAGACCGCGTTCTGCAACAGCGCGAACGTGCGCATCACCAGGCTCAAGGGCCGGCTGGATGCCTCGCGGCGGGCGCGCGTCAGCTTGTCGTAGAACTCCGAATCCTCGAACTGCGTCAAATCCAACGTCAGCGCCTTCTCCAGGATCATGACGTTGACGCGTTGCCCGAGTTGCGCGCGCAGCAGCGATTGCGCCAGTGAGATGCCGCGTTGCGCCATGGAGATCGCAGCGACCAGCACTGCCTCGAGAGCGACGAATTGAAACACCTGTGCGAGGTGCGTAGCACCGCTCTGTCGATGCAACTCGGCGGAGTGAATGACCGCATCCACGATGCGCGCGCCGACAAAGGCGACGCCCGCAGGCAGCACGCCGGCAATCAACGTGAGCAACACCAGAGCGATGGTCAGAAGTTTGTTGGTGGTCCACACCAACAGCAGCGCGCGCCTGCTGTAGGTGAACACGCCGTTCAAGCCCAATCGCCAAATGCCGCGCGGCGCAGCGCCCGGCGCACCGGTGTCGTGCGGCGAGTTAACAGTTGTCGAATTGCTCGGAATGATGTGGTTCGGCCCCCGGCGCTATAATGGGCGATTGTCGACACTCAGGTATGGCGGAACTAGCGTGAAATTCAAGTCCTTGCTGGATCGGTGGAAGAAGACGGCGACGCCGCCGAAGACCGCGCGGGAGTACGCGATTCGCTTGAATTTGGACGATGCCGCTCGATTGCACGCCTTGACCGAGCTATTCCCCGGGCAGCCCCTGGAGGACATTCTGGCCGATCTGCTGCGCGCCTCTCTCGATGAAATTGCCGCGGCCATGCCCTACGAACGCGGTTCCAAGGTGATCTCGAGCGACGATCATGGGGACCCGGTCTACGAGGATGTCGGCCTCACCCCGCGATTCGTGGAATTGACCCGGAAATACAAGAAGGAGCTGCAGGCGGCGGCCGCGAAATAGCAAGCTTGAAGTCGCCGGCAAGCTTGACGCTGCCGGCGCAGGAAGGCGATACTGCAACAATGAAGATCGCACTCATTCGTCGCAACGCTTGGTGGTGGCGTGACCCCTGCAAGGAGCGGGTGCTGGTCGCTTAAGGTTAATTAGGTCGATCGATAACCAGAACCCATCTCCGCTCAAGGTCGGTGATGGGTTTTTTTATTGCGCGCGAGAAGATGAAACCACCGTTTGACATTGCCGCAGATCTCGACACGCCGGTGTCGGCGTATTTGAAGCTGGCGCCCTTTCGGCCGCGATTCCTGTTGGAAAGCGTGGAAGGAGGGGAGCGCCTGGCGCGCTATTCCTTCATCGGATTCGGCGATTGCCTCGAGGTGAAGCTGGAGGCCAAAGGACTGATGGTCGACGGCGAGTGGGGTCCTCGTCCGCGCTCCAAGGCCGAGTTCTTGGCAAAGCTGCGCGCGGCGTTGGCGGGCGCACCCGAGCCCAAGCCGAACGTGCCTGGGGTGCCCCTATCCGGCGGTCTGGTGGGCTATACCGCTTATGATGCGGTCAGGTACTTCGAGCGCGTCCCGGGCCGTAGCCTCGACGACACCACGACGCCGCATGCTCACTACGTGGCGCCGCGCTCGATGCTGGTATTCGACCATTTGACCCGCGGCGTGGCACTGCTGCATGCGGGCAGCGAAGCGGAACGCCAAAGCTTGCGCCGCGAAGTGGTTCAGGCGTTGCGCGGCGCGGTGCCCGCCATCATCACGCCGTGCCGCTTCACCCCGGCCGTGCCCTCGCTCACGGCGGATGCGCATGCGGCGCGGGTGCTGCGCGCGCAGGAATACATCGCCTCGGGTGATGTCTATCAATTGGTATTGGCGTCGCGTTTCGAAGGTCGTCACGCGCTCGCACCGTTCGAGGTGTATCGCGCCTTGCGGCTGCTGAATCCGTCGCCGTACATGTATTTCTGCGAACTGGGCGACATCACCGTGGTGGGTTCCTCGCCCGAAGCGCTGGTGAAATGTCACGAAGGGTTGGCGCAACTACGCCCCATTGCCGGTTCGAGGCCGCGCGGCCCGGATGAGGCAGAGGACGCGGCGCTGCATGCCGAACTGCTCGCGGATCCGAAGGAGAACGCCGAGCATGTGATGCTCGTGGACCTGGCGCGCAACGATCTTGGGCGGGTCGCGGTTCCGGGCTCGATCAGCGTCGATCCGTATCGGGTGATCGAGCGCTACAGCCACATCATGCACATCGTCAGCGGCGTCAAAGGGCGGCTGGCGCCCGGGCAGGATGCCTTCGATCTGTTCGCGGCAACTTTTCCCGCCGGAACCCTGGTAGGCGCACCCAAGGTGCGCGCCATGGAGATCATCGATGAGCTCGAGCCGGTCGGGCGGCAGCTGTACGGCGGCACGGTGGGCTATTTCGGCCGCCGGGGCGACATGGATCAGGCCATCACCATCCGGACGCTGGTGTTTCGCGGCGACAGCTACAGCTATCAGGCGGGCGGCGGCATTGTCGCCGACAGCTCGCCGAAGGCCGAGTACGACGAACTCATGGCCAAAAGCGCCGTGTTGCGCCGCGCGCTCGAGCTCGCGGCCGAAGGGCTGTAGCCATGCAGCACAAAATATTGCTGATCGACAACTATGATTCCTTCACCTACAACCTGGTTCAGGCATTCCTGGTGCTGGGAGCCCGGGTCGACGTGCATCGCAACGATGCCTTGAGCGTCGAGCAGGCACTGGACCAGGATCATACGCATTTGGTGATTTCGCCTGGCCCGGGCACGCCGCGAGCGGCCGGCGTCTCCATGCAGATGATCGCAGCCTTCGCGGGCCGTATCCCGATATTGGGCGTGTGCCTGGGCCACCAATCACTGGTGGAAGTGTTCGGCGGCAAGGTGGTGCGCGCCGGCCGCCTGATGCATGGCAAGGTCTCGACCGTGAGACACGATGGCAAGGGTGTGTACGCCGGCATCGAACAGGACTTCGCCGCAGGGCGCTATCACTCGCTGATCGCGGAGCCGGCAAGCATGCCGCCGGTGCTCGAAGTAACGGCGCGCACCTCGAGCGGGGAAATCATGGGCGTACGGCACAGATCGCTGCCCATCGAAGGCGTGCAATTCCATCCGGAAAGCGTGCTCACACCGCATGGTCCGGCGCTCATGGGCAACTTCCTCAAGAGCTGACCGATGCATACCCCACGCCAATTGCTGGAGCAGTTGTTGCAGCGGCGCGATTTGAGCGAAAACGATGCCGCGGCGCTGCTGCACGAATTGGCCTCTGCGGAATTGCCGCCGGCAATGGGCGGCGCATTGCTGGCCGCGCTGCGTGCCAAGGGCGAGACCGTCGCGGAGGTTCGCGGTTTCGCGCGCGCCATGCGCGCGTTGGCGCGCAAGCCGGATCTGCCGGCAGACCTGGAGGCGATCGACATCGTAGGCACGGGCGGCGATGCCTCGGGGAGTTTGAACCTCTCGACCGGCGCGGCCTTGCTGACCGCCGCCTGCGGCATGCCGGTGGTCAAGCACGGCAATCGATCGATATCGAGCCGCAGCGGCAGCGCGGATCTGATCGAGGCACTCGGCTTTTCGCTGCCGCTCGATGAGACCGGCGTGTCGCGCTGCTATCGGGCCACCGGCTTTGCTTTTCTGTTCGCGCCGTATTTTCACCCAGCCATGAAGGCGCTGGCTCCGATTCGCGCCGCACTCAGCGTGCGCACCGTCTTCAATATGCTCGGGCCGCTCACCAATCCGGCCTCGCCGCGCTTCCTGCTGATCGGCGCGTTCAGCGCCGCGACCGCGGAACTGATGGCAGGCACGCTGGCCGGGATGCCGATGGAACGCGCCTGGGTGGTACACGGCGCCGCCGGCTGGGATGAGGCCACGCCGATCGGACCCTTCCTGGTTTACGAGGTGTTCGGAGGTTCCATACAGCGCCGCGAAGTCGATCCGCAGGAATTCGGTATCGAGCGCTGCGAGGCGCGCGCGCTGGCCGGCGGCGACGCCGCGGCCAACCTTGAGGCACTGTTGCAGGTGTTCGACGGCAAGGACCGCGGGGCGCACCTGTCCGCGCTGCTGCTGCAGGCCGGCATGGCCCTGACAATCGCGGGCCGGGTGCAATCGATCGGCGCCGGGATCGCTCACGCCCGCGGCGTCATCGAGAGCGGCAAGGCGCGCACTTGGTTGCGGCAGCTGCAGCAATTCGCGGGCGGCTTGGGCGGCCCGTGAGCGGATTTCTGGACAGCATGGCGCAATCGAGCGCACAACGGGCCGCCGCGGCGGCGTTCAGCGAACCTTTGGCGGCGCTGCAGCGCCGTGCCGCCGCCGCACCCGCGGCTCCGCCGCTGCGGTTGTCGCCCGCGGGGTTCGACATCATCGCGGAAATCAAATTACGCTCGCCCGCCGCCGGACAGCTGGGCTCGCGCAACGATGACTGGCTGGGACGAGCGGTCGCATACGCCCGAGGCGGCGCGGCCGCGGTGTCGGTTCTGACCGAGCCATCGCGCTTCGACGGATCGTTGCACCACCTGGAGCGCGCCGCTGAGGCGCTGCGGCCTCTGGGCGTCCCGGCCATGCGCAAGGACTTCCTGGTCGACCCCTACCAAGTCGCGGAGGCGCGCGCCGCCGGGGCCGGCGGCGTGCTGCTGATCGTTCGCATGCTGACGCCGCAACGCTTGCAGGAGTTGCTGGATGCGGCGGCGCGGTTCGGCTTGTTCGTGTTGTTGGAAGCGTTCGACGGCAGCGATCTGGCGGCCGCGGCGCAGCTGCTGCGCGGCCGTGAGCAACAGCATCCGCCGGTCTTGATCGGCATCAACAGCCGGGATTTGCAGACGCTCGAGGTGGTGCAGCGGCGCTTCGAGTCTCTGGCGCCGCTGCTTCCCGCCGGATGGCCGGCGGTGGCCGAGAGCGGCGTAGCGTCCGCGGATGACGCGACACGGATGCTGCATTTGGGATATCGGCTGGCTTTGATCGGCACCGCACTCATGACCTGCGCCGATCCGGCGCAATTGTTGCGCCAGATATTCGAGGCGACACGGACAGTGAAAACGTAAATGGCTACACTCGGCACCATGTGGATCAAGATATGCGGCATTACCGGTGCCGATGCCGTGGCCGCGGCCGCCGCGGCCAACGTCGACGCCATCGGCTTCGTCTTCGCGCCGAGTCCGCGGCAAGTGACGCCTGGGCAGGCGGCCCAGCTGGCCGCGCTGGCGCCTCCCGGCATATTGCGCATCGCCGTGGCTCAGCATCCGCTGCAGATGAAAGTGGACGAGATATGCAGAATTCTCAAGCCGGATTATTTCCAGACGGATGTCGAGGATCTGCGCGAGCTGAAGATACCGGCGCACGTCAAGGTGCTGCCGGTGGTGCGCTTTGGCCGCAAAACGCCCAATCCCCTGCCGGCGCGCATGTTGTTCGAGGGCCCCTCGAGCGGCATAGGCGAACTCGCCGATTGGGGCCGCGCGTCCGAACTGGCGCGGCAGACGCAGGTCATTCTGGCCGGCGGACTTTCGGCGCAAAACGTCGCCGAGGCGATCCAAGCGGTACGGCCCTTCGGAGTCGATGTCAGCAGCGGAGTCGAGGACGAACCGGGTGTGAAGGATCCGGCGAAGATTCACGAATTCGTGCGCGCCGTGCGGGCGGCGGCCGCCAGCTTGGAGAATGAATCATGAGCTCACGACCGCGGATCACACCGACCGAACCGTTGACGTTGCCCGACGCCAAGGGGCGTTTCGGCGAATTCGGCGGGCGTTACGTCCCCGAGACGCTGGTGCCGGCGCTCGATCGGCTGCAGCACGGCATCGATCATTTCTTGCACGACGGCGATTTTCAAGCGCAATACGCCCATGAACTCAAGACCTGGGCGGGGCGGCCGACCGCGCTGTCGTTCGCGCCCACATTGAGCAAACGCTGGGGCGCGAAGGTTTGGCTGAAGCGCGAGGATCTCGCGCACACCGGTGCGCACAAGATCAACAATGCCGTGGGTCAGACGCTGCTGGCGAAGCGCCTCGGGGCCAAGCGCATCATTGCCGAAACCGGCGCCGGCCAACACGGCGTGGCGAGCGCCGCCGCCGCCGCGCGTTTGGGAATGCCATGCGTGGTCTACATGGGCGCCGTCGACGTGGAGCGCCAGGCACCGAATGTCGGACGCATGCAGCTCTTGGGCGCCACGGTGGTGCCGGTTACCGGCGGCGATCAGACTTTGCGCGCGGCCATCGACGAGGCGCTGCGCGATTGGGTGTCCGATCCGGACGGCACCTATTATTCGCTGGGTTCCGCCGTGGGACCGCACCCCTACCCCTATCTGGTGCGGGAGCTCCAGTCGGTCGTGGGCAAGGAGGCACGCGCGCAAATGCTGGAGTCTGCGCAGCGCCTGCCGGACGTCGCGGTGGCATGCGTGGGCGGCGGCTCGAACGCCATCGGCCTGTTCCACCCGTTTCTGGCGGACTCGGGCGTGAAATTGATAGGCGTGGAGGCCGGCGGCCGCGGCGCAGGCTTGGGCGAGAATGCCGCATCGCTCACCTATGGAACGCCCGGTGTGCTGCAGGGCAGTTATACCCTGATCCTGCAGGATAGATTTGGCCAGGTGCGCGAGACGCACTCGGTTTCCGCGGGACTCGACTATTCCGGCGTGGGTCCGGAGCATGCCTACCTCATGAAAAGCGGCCGCGTGGCCTACGAGTCGGCGACTGACGCCGAGGCGCTGGATGCCTTGTCCGAGTGCGCCATGTGCGAGGGCATACTTCCGGCGATCGAGAGCGCGCATGCATTCGCCGGCGCGCGCCGCTTCGCAAGCCAGCATCCGGGGACGCACATCCTCATCAGCTGCTCGGGCCGAGGCGACAAGGACATGTCGATACTGCAGAACACCCTGCTGAAGCAGGCGCGCTGACAGTGCTGCCGCGCGATGCCATCGCAGCAGCGATTCAATCGGCCGTCGCGCGCGGCCGGCCGGCATTGGTGGGCTATCTTACCGCCGGATTTCCGACACGGCGCCAATTTCTGGAAAACCTTGCCGCGGTGGCCGGCAGTTGCGATGTGGTCGAGATCGGCGTTCCGTTCAGCGATCCCATGGCCGACGGTACCACCGTTCAGCGCGCGAGCTTCGCCGCTCTCGCCGATGGCGTGAACCTGCCGTGGATCATCCAGCAATTGAACTCGGTGCAGCCGCGCGTCGGCGCGCCGATTCTGCTGATGAGCTATTTGAATCCATTGCTTGCGTACGGCTGGCAGGCGTTGCCGCGCGATGCGGCTGCCGCCGGCGTGTCGGGTTTCATCGTGCCGGATCTGCCGTACGAGGAGAGCGCAGATCTGAGCCGGGCGCTGGACCGCGAGGGCCTGGCGTTGGTGCAGATGGTGACGCCGGTCACGCCGCCGGAGCGTTTGGCGATGCTGTGCCGCGCCGCGCAGGGCTTCGTCTACGCGGTGACCATGACGGGCACGACCGGCAAGGCCGCGGTCGTTCCCGATGAAGTGCTCGAGTACATGGATCGAGTCAAGCGTGCGTCGTCAATACCGGTTTGCGCGGGATTCGGCATCCGAGCGCGGCAGCAGGTGGAGCGTCTCGCCCCTCATGTGGATGGCGTCGTGGTCGGTTCGGCGCTGGTGGAAACGCTGGAGCGAGGCGAAAACGTCAAAGCCTTTCTGGAGTCATTGCGCTGGGAGCCTGTCTAGGGGCATCGATGAAGCGAGTATTCCGCGCAGCCTCACTCATCCAGGTCGCGCACGCGCGCAATGTACTGCTGACGGCAGGTATCCAGAGCGAACTGCGCAATCAATACCTGGCCGGCGCTCTGGGCGACCTCCCCATGCTGGAGACTTGGCCGCAGCTGTTCGTCGCGGACGACGATGAATCCGCAGCGCTGCGTGCCTTGGCGCGTGCCGCCGCGGCGCCTACGGGCAAGCCCTGGACCTGCCCGCAGTGCGGCGAGCACCTCGAGCCTCAGTTCACCAACTGCTGGCGCTGCGGTGCGTCCGCGCAGAGTGCATAGCGTGTGCCAGCCGGCGGCGAGGCAGGGCCGCAGCCTGGAATCGAGCTCTGGGGGCATTTTGACGGCCTTATCGCTCAATGGCTTAGAGGGTACCGTAGGACAAATGCCTACGTGAAATAGCTGCAATTCCGAGCCGAGGTTCAGCCCCCAGCCCTGGTGACAAATTGCTGCACAGGTTACAAATCACCGCGTGCACTGTGTAACGATTACACGGGCGCCGTATTTCAAGGAGATTTGTGATGAATAGCGTCAGCCACAACTATGCGGAACGGACTGCGCCTCCGCCGATGCCGACGACCCTCGGACTACTGGGAGAATCGCCCGCCATGCAGCATGTGATTCGCCTCATCGAACGGGTCGGTCCCACGGAGGCGAGCGTATTTCTCACCGGCGAGAGCGGCTCGGGCAAGGAACTCGCCGCGCAATCGATTCACGAGTGCAGCCCGCGCAAGGATAGGCCGTTCGTGGCCATCAACTGCGGAGCGATTCCCGCAGGACTGATAGAAGCCGAGCTGTTCGGCTACGAAAAGGGTAGTTTCACGGGCGCCGTGCGGGCACACGCCGGCGTCTTCGAACGCGCGCATGGCGGCACGCTGCTGCTCGATGAACTGACCGAGATGCCCATGGACATGCAGACGCGCCTGCTGCGCGTGCTGGAGAGCAAGAAGTTCTACCGGGTCGGCGCGAATACCGAGTACGGCAGCGACGTGCGCGTGATAGCCGCGACCAACCGCTGTCCGTTGACCGCCGTGAAGGACGGCCTGCTGCGCCAGGATCTGTTGTACCGGCTGGCGGTGTTTCCCATCGAGCTTCCGCCGCTGCGCAGCCGTGGCGATGATGTCGAATTGCTGGCGGATCGATTCCTGGCGGAGTTGAACGCGCAGAGCGGCACGCAGAAGCGGCTGTCGGCGCTCGCGCGCATGATCTTGAAACAGCACTCCTGGCCCGGCAACGTGCGCGAACTGAAGAACTGCATCGAACGCGCCTTCATCCTCGGCGACAATAACCTGGAATTAGCACCCCTCCTCCAAAGCAGCAGCCAACGGATACCGGACGCGGCCGCCGCTTCGAATGCCCCCGAGCGCGAACGGCTGGACATCCGCGTCGGCTCGCGCATTCAAGACATGGAACGCTCCTTGATCGAAGCCACGCTCGACTACTTCCAGGGCAATAAGCGGCGCGCGGCCGATGCGCTGGGCTGCAGCCTGAAAACGCTGTACAACAAGCTCAACGGGTATTCTCACAGCCAGGAGTGCGCGAACTCCTGATCGCGCATCCACAGGGAGTCAAGCAACGTGTCAAGAGTATTGATCGCTGACGATCATGCAGTGGTTCGAGCCGGGTTCAAACAGTTTCTCGAGGCCGATCCCACGATAAATGCGGTCGGGGAAGCCGCCAGCGGCAACGAAACTTTGGACCTCCTGCGCGAACAAGCCTGGGATCTGGTTTTGCTCGATATTCACATGCCGGATCGCAGCGGGCTGGATATCTTGAGACACATCCAGACCGGGCACCCCAACGTTCGCGTACTGGTCATGAGCGGCCTGCCGGAGCAGCAATACGCGGTCAATGTCCTGCGCGCCGGCGCCAGCGGCTATCTGTCGAAGGACAGTGCACCGGAGGAATTGATGAAGGCCGTGCGCACCGTGCTGTCGGGACGGCGCTACGTAAGCGCGGCCCTGGCGGAGATTCTGGTCGCCGACCTCGACGGCGACCCCGACAAGCCGCTGCACGCGCGCCTGTCGACTCGTGAATTCCAGATTTTTTGCAAGCTGGCTGCCGGCCGCGGCGTGTCCGACATCGCCAACGAGTTGAGCCTGAGCGTCAAGACGGTCAGCACCTACCGCAGCAGGATTCTCGAGAAGATGAGTTTCACGGCCAATGCCGACATCACATCCTACGCGTTGCGCAACGGACTCATTCAATAATCGGCTGCGCGTGAGAATGGTCCTACACCATCACCTGCGAAGTGCGGGGCCGCTTCCGGCGCGAAAAGTCTATAGACTCTTTGCCAGACGCTAACGGCCCGAACCGAAGGTAATAGACAATTACAGGCGCAATGATAATGGCTGATTCCTTGAGGGTCTTGTTGGTCGAAGACTCAAAGGTGCTGACCGAGCGGCTCACGGAAGCCATTCGTCAGATATCGGACGTCGAGCTGATTGGTACGGCGGACACGGAAGCCGCGGCATTGGCGGCGGTGAAACGCGAATCCGTCGATGTGATCATTCTCGATTTGCATTTGAAGCAGGGCACGGGCTTCGGCGTGATGCGCGCGCTGGCGACCACGCAGCTCAAGCCGCGCATCATCGTGTTGACCAATTACGATCTGCCCGAATACAAGAACGCCGCCATCGCCTTGGGCGCCACGCACTTTCTCGACAAGGCGCGCGATTACGGCCGCTTGCCGGAAGTGCTGCACGAAATCTGCGCGGCGCATCTCTCGAAGCCGCATGTCTCGAAACATTGAGTCGACGGCGCAATCGCGCGCCGAAACAAGCGCCGTACCAAGCTGAAGATTGGCGCGAGGAGAGGCATCTCCCCTCGCCGGCTCGAGACCGCCCGCGGTCACGCGGGCAGCAGCCGCAGCAGCGGAATGGTGGCGGTGAGCACGGTCCCTCCGGCGGGAAAACTGCGTATGTTCCAGCTGCCGCCCAGGCCCGTGATGCGGTGGCGCATGGAGGCGAGTCCGTGCGAGAGACCAACTTGCAGGCGATTCGCCGCGATGCCTTTGCCGTCGTCGGACACGCGCATCAGGAACACGCCGCCGTCGATCTCGACGTGCAGTTCTGCGCACTTCGCCTCGGCGTGCTTGATGATGTTGGTCAACGCCTCTTGGGCCACGCGGAACACGCCGATGGATGCATCCGGATCGAATTTCAGCTCTGATTCCGGGATGGTTTCGGTGCAGCGTAATCCTGCTCGCCGGCAAGTCTCCTTGAATTGCCAGCGCAGGGCCGTGAACAGGCCCATGTTGTCGAGCAGCGTCGGGCGCAGCTCCTCCACCACGCGCCGCTTCAAATCGACGCCGGCGCTCAACGATTCGTGTATGCGCTTGAAGCGCTGCTGGATGCCCGGGTCGCTGCTGGGCAGGTGCTGCTGCAGCCAGGATAGATCCATTCTCGCCGCTACCAGGAGACCGCCCAATTCATCATGCAGCTCGCGCGACAACGCCGATTTCTCCTGTTCCGAAACGCCCTGCAGGTGCGTCGACAACGCTGCCAGATCCTTGGTGCGAGCTGCGACTTCGCGCTCCAATTCCTCTTTTCGATCGCGCAGTCCGATCGCTTGATGCGCGCGGCGCCGCATGTCCGAGTACACCAGGCTGGTCGCCACTAGCACCAAGCCGATGTTCAACACTGCTCCGGCGCCGGATACCCAACGCGACAGGCGATAATCGGACTCCCAACCGCGTGTGGCCGCCCCCAGCTTGACCGCTTCTTCCATCCTCATCGCGGCGGAGATCCTGACGATGTTATCCATGGTGCGCCGGCCGGCGTCGGTGCCGGCACTGACGGAAGGCGCGGCGGCCTGCTTCGCATACAATGCGACGCTGTCCTCCAGTTCCCCCAGCTTCTTGCCGGTCAGCAGCCGCAAGTCGCGAAAGTCGTTGCCTCCGTCATCCTCATCGTCACCGTATGACAGATGCACCCGCTCGAGGGCAGCGACCACCGCGGGCACGCCCGCCCGGTAACGCTCGACGTAAGAGCTCTCGCCGGTCAGCAAATAGCCGCGCTGCGCGGACTCGGTATCCGTAAACGTCGCGACGAATTCGATCAGGGCTTGCTGGCGCAATAGCGCGCTGTGCACCCGCTGGTTGGCCGCGTTCAGCCGCGTCTGACCCTCGGCTGCGAGGAAGAACAGCCCCACCAGAAAGCCGATCAGCAGCAGCGGCGGCAGTGCGATATACCAGCGCCCGATCCCCCCTAGTTCCTCGCCAAAAATTTTCATGTAAAGTGCCCGCGATGGCGCTTGGAAAGTCTACCATGTGGGGGCATTCCTACAGCGACGGCCGGGACCAACCGATTTTCACGCGGAGCGCAGCGACACAAACTGGCTTGGAGGTGCAACTATGGAAAACAATTATGATGCGGCAGCGGATGCCTCCGCGGGCGGACAAAAGCTGAGAGACGATATCGGCGCAGGGCTGGATCATGTGAAATCGGCTGCATCCTCCGAGATCAGAAACCTGATCGCGGACGTCGAAGAGCTGATGGCGAGAATTTCCGACTTGAAGGATGCCGATGTCGTGCGGGTACGCGGTAAGGTGCAACGCGCGGTCGACGCCACCAAGCACAGTCTGGCCGATGGTGCGGACGTCGTGCGACGGCGCGCACGGTTGGTGGCCGGCACTGCCGACGACTATGTTCGCGACAGCCCTTGGCAAGCGGTGGGCATCGCGGCCCTGGTGGGCGCGGTCGTAGGTATCCTAGCGACACGCCGATCGTAGGCGGCGGAGGCGTGCGTGCGCTGTGGTCACTGCCGAAGGCGGCCCCGGCGCTACTGCGCCATCTTGCGGCGTATGCCGAGCTGGCGGCCTTGGACGTCGCGCGCGCGCAGCGCGAGATCGGCTCGATCGTCGTCGCCACGCTCATCGCTGCGGTCTGTCTCATGTTCTGCCTGTTCCTTGGATGTCTGGCCGTGATTGCTTACTACTGGGATACCGCTCATCGAGTGGCCGCCATTGCCTGGCTGGCAGGCGGCTTCCTGCTGGTGGCCGCCATCATGCTCATCTATGGTTCGAGACTGTCGCGCGCGCGCACGCCGTTACTCGCCGATTTACGGCGTGAATGGCAGGAGGACCGGGTCATCCTCGAGCGCCTATTGTCCTCTGACGGGGAATGAGGCCGGTGATGGCCGAAGACGCGAATACACGCAAAGCCATTCTGGACAAATTGGCCCAGTCTCGCCAGGAGATGCGCCAGCTCCTCGATCCGCCGCGCAGCGATGCCAACCGCGGCGACCCGCCGCAGAACTCCGGCGGCGAATTTCCGCGCAGCCGCACCATGCGGGCTCTCTTGAGCAGCCGTGGGCTCGGAGCCCTTGGCGCGCTGGCGGGAGGATTGCTGCTCGCCCGACCCACACTGGCATTGCGCCTGCTGCGAGTCGTGCCGGTGGGCGCCGTCGGTAAAATGCTCATCGCGAAGGCCATATCGGGGCTGCGGGCCAAGCGCGAGCGCTGACGTAACTCTAACCCAGCGTTACCTTGCCGTAGTGGTAGCGGCCGTCATCGACCAGCGTGATCTCGCAAACGTCCCCTTCCAGCTCCTGCCCGTCGAGAGTTGTTTGCACGCGTCCCTTGCGCGCGCCGCGCCGGTTCTTGATCTCGATGCGATAGCGCGAGCTGCCATGCTTGAAGGTGAGTTCGAATCCGTTCCACGCACGCGGTATGCACGGGTCGATGCTCAAGACCTGACCGCGTAGATTGATGCCCAGTATGGCTTCGATGCCCGCGCGGTACATCCACCCGGCAGATCCGGTGTACCAGGTCCAACCGCCTCGGCCGATGTGGCCGGGCGCGCTATAGACGTCGGCACAGATGACGTACGGCTCGACCTTGTAGCGGTGAATTCCCGCACGCGTGCCGGCATGGTTGATGGGATTCAGCAGCGAGAACAATTCGGCGGCGCGGTCGCCGTCGCCCAGCAGCGCGAACGCCATGACCGACCATACGGCGGCGTGTGTGTATTGGCCGCCGTTCTCGCGCAGACCCGGCGGATAGGCTTTGATGTATCCAGGATCGTGAGCAGTATGATCGAAGGGCGGAGTGAACAGCTTGATGAGCCCATCGCTGCGGCTCACCAGCTGCGCATTGACCGCCGACATGGCGCGCGCAGCGTGCCCGCGCTCGCCGGCGCCGGAAATGACCGCCCACGATTGGGCAATCGAATCGATCCGGCACTCGTCGCTGGTTACCGATCCCAATGGCGTGCCGTCGTCGAAATAGCCGCGTCGATACCAGTCCCCATCCCAGGCTTCTCGTTCGATCGCCTGCTGCAACGCGAACGCGTGTTTGCGCCACTCCGCTGCCTTGGCGGTTTCACCGCGCCTCTCCGCCAAAGGCGCAAAGCGCAGCAGCGTGGCGTGCAAGAACCAGCCGAGCCAGACGCTTTCGCCGCGGCCGTCCGCGCCCACTCGATTCATGCCGTCGTTCCAGTCGCCCGTGCCGAACAGCGGCAGGCCGTGCGTACCGATGGCAAGACTGCAATCGAGCGCGCGCACGCAGTGCTCGAACAGACTCGCGGCACCGATCGAGGCGGGCGCGGCGAATTCCTCGTGTTGATCGGCTTTCAAGGGACCGCCGGCGAGAAACGCAACCTGCTCGTCGAGCACGGCGAAATCTTCGGTGACTTCCAAGTAGCGGGCCACGACAAACGCGAGCCAGATGCGGTTGTCGGATATGCGCGTCTTGATGCCCTGACCGGTGGTGGGGAGCCACCAATGCTGCACATCGCCGGCGGTGAACTGGCGCGCGGCCGCGCGCAGGATGTGCGCGCGCGCGGTCGCCGGCGCCGAGACGCACAGGGCCATGACATCCTGCAGTTGGTCGCGAAACCCATAGGCGCCGCTCGATTGATAGAATCCGGAGCGGGCCCATAGGCGGCAGGCCAGAGTCTGGTAGAGCAACCAACCGTTGAGCAATATGTCCATGGAACGATCGGGCGTCTTCACCTGCACGACGCGCAAGGTACGTTCCCAGAAGTCCGTCACTTCCTTGAAGACGGCGTCAAGATCCGCGGCTCGGTAGCGCTCGATGAGGGCCGCGGCCGCCGCCGCCGATTGCTCCACGCCGATCAGCAGCTTAAGTTCGATGCTTGCGTCCGCCGCCAACTCCACCGTTGTCTGCAAAGCGCCGCAGGGATCGAACCCGGCACCGGCACGGTTGGAAAGTCGTTCGAGCCCCAGCAGCGCCGCCGGCTCGGCCAGCGAACCGTGGCGGCCGATGAATTCGCCGCGGTCTCCCGTGAACCGCTGCTGCAGTCCGGCCAAGTCCATGAACGCGACCTGCGACGCAAAGTCCGCGCTCCAAGGATTGCGGGCCAGCAGCGCGCCGGTTTCAGGTTCGATGCTCGTGATGATGAAGGGTGCGGCCCGGCTGCGCAAATTACCCAGCACCCACTCGACGTAATGCGTGATCGAAAGCCGGCGCGCCTCGGCGCCGCGATTGACGATCTTCAGGCGCGCAATCTTGATCGGATCCTCGAGCGGCACGAACTGCAGCAGCTGCAGGGAAATTCCGTGTGAGACATGCTCGGTCCTGGTGTATCCGAAGCCATGCCGGACGACATAAGTGAACGAGGCCTCACGGATCGGCAGTGGGGTGACGCTCCACAGATCTCCCGAGCTCTCGTCGCGAACGTATATGGCCTCTGCCGGCGTGTTGCTGACGGGATCATTCGACCAAGGTGTTATCTGATTCTGCTGGGCGTTCAGCGACCAGGTGCTGCCGGTACCGTCGGCGGAAGCAAGAAATCCAAACTGGGGGTTGGCGATCACGTTTACCCACGGCGCGGGCGTCCAGTGCCCGTCGCCGAGCGTCACCACGTACTCGCGGCCATCGGCGGAGAATCCGCCCAAGCCGTTGAAGAACTCGAGGGCCGGCGCTGCGCGCTCCGCATCCAGCTGCGCCGCCGTCTCCGCGGTTTCACGGCGACGTCGGCGCCGCGGCGCCGGCATCGCGGGCCAGCTGGCTTGTTCGCGCAGCGAGCCGCGGCCGGCATCGAAGACGGCACGAGCCGCGGTCAGCAGCAGTATCAGCGTCGCAGCGGGCAGCGGCTGCGTGCGCAGCAGAACGACGTTGCCGCGGGCAAATGCCGCGGCATCGGCGGGCCGCGCCTTGGCCTGCGCGACCATTGCCTCCAGGATTTCCTGCAGCGGCACGCCGCCGTCAGGTTCATCATTCAGAATGACCAAATCGACGCTCAGTCCCTTGCAGCGCCAGTATTCCTGAGCGCGCAGCAGCAGCTCGACGTGCGGTGCGCCCGCGGCGTTCGCCGTACGCACCAGCACGATCGGCAGGTCTCCCGAGACCCCTTGGCTCCACAAGCCCGGCGGTCCCAGTTGATTCTCGGCGAGAATGTCGCGCGGCGCACGCAGCGAGGTGTCGGCATACAGGATCCGATTTGCGATTTCCTGGAATAGCGCCGCGTCCTCGCCGCGGATGTTCAGCTGCCGCAGAGCATCCTGGGCGGCAGCGCCGGCGCCCGTCTTGACTCGATCAAAAGCGCCTGTGTCCGCGAACTTGCCGGCCAGTTTCAGGGCCGCATCGCGGCTGTCGGCAACGCCCGTCCAGAAAGCAACGCGCACCGTTGCGCCGGGCTCGATCCGCACGCGACGCCGCAGCGACAACACCGGGTCGAGCACCGTGCCCACCGTATTCGACAGCGGTCTGGCGTCCACCACCGATACGGCGGCGCGCAGATCGCGCCCGCGCCCCAGGAAGCGCGCTCGGTCGGTCTCGAACTGCACGCCGCCGACAGCGGACCCCTCGAGCGTGCTGAAGTGCGTCGCCCAAACCCGCAGCTCGCCGGCGTCCCGCGGCCTGCGCACTGCCAGCAACGCACCGCTCTCGGCGGCGAATTCGGTCTGCACGAACATCTTCGAAAATGCCGGGTGCGCCGCGTCGCCGGCGGGCGGCGCCAGCACGATTTCGGCATAGCTCGTCAGCTCGATTTCACGGGCGGTGCGCGCGTGATTGGTGAGCGACACACGCCGTACTTCGATGTCATCCTCGCTGCCTACCAGGACTTCCAACAATGTGGATATCGCCCCGTCCTTGCGGGAAATTTCGGCGCGATCCTCATAAAAGTCCACGCCGTAGCTTTCCGGCTCGACGCCGGCGGGCTGATAACCCGCGGACCAGACGCGGCCTTCGTGCACATCGCGCAGGAAGACGTAGCAGCCCCAAGGATCACAGGTGGGATCCTCGCGCCAGCGAGTCACGGCGATATTGCGCCATTGGCTGAAGCCGGAGCCGGCGGCCGTCAACATCACCGAGTAGCTGCCGTTCGACAAAATGTGCGTGCGCGGCAGGCTTTGATGAGGAGAATCGACATGACGCGGCATGTCCGTGCCCATGGTGCTACTCCGCGGTCACTGCGACGTTGACCTTCAAACTCAGGAAATCCGCCGGCACGCCGGTGAAGGAGCCGGTGAGCGGCGCGGCCTGTGCCGCGTCGCGCGCCACTGCCACGCGGATCAGATTACGGCCGCCGATCAGCGCATTGGTGGGGTCGAATTCCACCCAACCTACGCCCGGCAGGTAGACCTGAACCCACGCGTGGGTGGAGCCTCCGCCGACCAGGCCGCCTCCGGCGTCGATCAAGGCCTCATCGTACAGATATCCGGAAACGAACTGCGCCGCGAAACCCAAAGCGCGCGCGGCGTCCATCATGAATACGGCGAAATCGCGGCAGCTGCCGCTGCCGAGCTGCAGCGTCTCGACCGGCGACTGCACGCCGACCTCCTCGCGCCGCTTGTAAGCGAAGCCGGACTTGATTTCGCAAACCATGGACATCAGCACGTCCATGGACTTCAAGCCGGGTGTCTTCTGCAATAACGCCTTCACCCAGCCGTCGAGCCGGTGCTCTGGGTCGGGATAATGCCGGGCTTTCGAGGCGGCGAGATCGATGTCCTCGGAAGCGCTGTAGCTGAAGGGCAGGGTGGCGGCATGCTCGTCGATGACGATGGTGCGCGGCGGCAGGGGAAAATGTTCGGCCTGAAAACTCGACTCGAAGGCGAGATCCGCGGCCGGTTCGGCGAATGTCGCGACGGCGATGGAATTGCCGAACACATCGTGTATCCAGCGCAAATCGGCCGGCTGCGGCGTAATCGTGATGCCGGTATCGAGGAGGCGCAGATCGTGGCTGTCGCGCGGCCGGCACATGAGCCAATGCTGGCCTAGAGCCACCGGCTTCCGATAGCGGTATTCCGTGCGATGCGTGACGCGAAGTACGGTCAACTACGGCACCCGCGGGGGCGAGCATGGGCAGCGCATCCGCGCGCGGTGAATTCGCGCATTCAAGGATTCAATTTCCACAACGAAAGATTCATCACCATCGCAATGCTCACCCAGACGAGATAGGGAAACATAATGATAGCGGCAAGCGATCTGATGCGGGCAAATTCGCGCATGGTCCATGCAATGCTGATCCACAAGGCGACGCACACGAACAGGCCCGCGCCGATGTCGCGCAAGCCGAAAAACAGGGGCGCCCATAGCGCATTCAGGAACAGCTGCAGCGCGTAGGCGACGAGCGCCGGGCCGCGCGCGCGATGATAACGTTCGCGCCAGACGAACCATACCGCCGCGCCCATCGTCACATACAGGACCGTCCAGATCGGCGCGAACCAGCGCTGCGGCGGCAGCCAATCCGGCTTGGCCAGCGCTGCATACCAACGCGCCGCATGCGGCGAGGCCGCCGGCGAGAGAACGTACGCCAGCAGCCCCACGGCGAGCGCCACGGCGACCAGCAGCGTGAGCAGCGGCAGATTCGGCCGTGCATTGCGACCGCGGTAGCTGGTCGAACTCTCGACCGGTATTCTCATTTGCGCCGCGCCGCAATTCTCGACCAGGCCAGCAGCAGGGCGGCGGCGCAGATCTGCAGCCAACCCAACCAGGGCAGGCGAGCGGCCAACGTTATCCACAGCACCCCCGACAGCCACAGCGCCGCGGCTGCCAGCAGAGTATCGTGCCGCCAGGCGCCGTGCCGCATCTGCTCCTGCAGCGCAGTCAAGCTCACTGCCTCGGCGGGCTCATCGCCCACGTCGCGAACGGCGTCGTGCAACAGCTTTGGCACCTGCCGCAAGGCCAGCAACGCATCCGGCCAGTGGCGGCGAATCTCCGCGAGCATGGTGCGCGGGCTGGTGCGCTCGCGCATCCAAGCCGCCAGAACCGGGCGCGCGGTCTTCCACAGATCGAGCTCCGGATACAGCTGGCGTCCCAAGCCTTCTACATTGAACAAGGTTTTCTGCAGCAGGATCAACTGCGGCTGCACCTGCATGTCGAAGCGCCGCGCCGTCTCGAACAACCGCAGCAGAACCTGCGCGAACGATATCTCCTTCAGCGGTTTGTTGAAAATCGGCTCGCACACGGTGCGCACCGCCGACTCGAGCTCATCGACGCGCGTGCCGCGCGGCACCCAGCCGGATTCGATGTGCAAGGCCGCGATTCGCGCGTAGTCGCGATCGAAGAAGGCCAGGAAATTCGCCGCCAGGTAGTGCTGGTCGCGCGGCTGCAGCGTTCCGACGATGCCGAAATCCACCGCCGCATAACGCGGATTGTTCGGGTCATCGACTTGCACGAAGATGTTGCCGGGATGCATGTCGGCGTGGAAGAAGTTGTGGCGGAACACCTGGGTGAAGAATATCTCGACGCCATTCTCCGCAAGTTTCGCGATGTTGGCGCCGCGCGCGCGCAACTCCTCGATCTGGCTGACGATGATGCCATGGATGCGCTCCATGACCATGACGTTGCTGCGGCAGTAGTCCCAATACACGACGGGCACGTACAGCAGCGAGGAGCCCGCAAAGTTGCGCTTCAACTGCGCCGCGTTGGCGGCCTCGCGCAGCAAATCCAATTCATCGAGAATGGTCTTGCGGTACTCGCGCACCACCTCGACGGGCCGCACCGGCCGTGCGTCGATCCAATAACGGTCCGCCAGCTCCGCCAGCGCCGCCAGGACTTCGAGGTCCAGGTCGATGACCTCGCGCATACCCGGGCGCAAAACCTTGACCACGACGTCTCCGCCCTCTTTGAGCGCGGCGCTGTGAACCTGCGCTATGGAAGCCGCCGCCAGGGGAGCGGTTTCGAAGCGGGAGAAAACCTCGCTCAAGGGTTGGCCGTAGATTTTCTCGAGCATCGCGACCGCGATCTCGCCCGGAAAGGGCGGCACGCGATCTTGGAGTTTCGCCAGCTCGTCGGCGATATCGACCGGCAGAAGGTCGCGGCGTGTCGACAGCGCCTGGCCGAATTTCACGAATACCGGTCCCAGCTCCTCGAGCGCCAGGCGCAGCCTGGCGCCGCGCGTGCCACCGGCGCTGCGCTGAAACCACGTCCAAGGCGAGGCGTAGCGCAGCAACCGCACGGGCCGGTACAGATGCGTGGCGCGCACGAAATCATCGAGCCGATGTCTGACCAGCGCACGCTGGATTTGCAGGAGCCTCAAGAGCACGCGCAAACGCATCACACGCTGCCCTGCAGGCGCCGCTGCAAAGCCTTGAGACGCGCCTCGACTCGATCGGCGGTCTCTCGAACCTGATCGACGCCGTGCAGGAATTCCTCGACCTCCGGCCTTGCCACCAGGTCGCGGCTTTCTTCCCTGAGGTATTCGGCAATATTCTCGCCGAGCACGCGGCGCGTGCGCCGCGCCCAGGCGATGGCGCCGCCGGCGAGTCTCGACACGCTGCGGGCCGGCGCATCGCCGATCCAACGCGACAATTCTTCCTCAGGATCCGGGCGTGCGGTGAGAAACAACTGGCGATACAGATTGGCGATCTCGGCGTCGCCGCGAATGCTCAACGCCGGACGCTGCTCGGCCGCGGCGGGGCGCGCTCCCTGCAGTAGGGCGAACAGGGCCCGCGCCGAGCCGCTGATGACGGCGTCGGCCGGCGCTGCTTCGCCCGCCAACAATGCCAGATGCCCGTTCTGTACGGCTGCGCGCACGCTGACGAGGCCCTCCACTTCGATTTGCAGGCTGGTCGAATTCAGGCGGCGCGCCAGCTCCGCCGCCTGCGAAGAGGCATCGATGCTGCGGTTGAACATGGCTTCGGCCGAAGCCAGCCATGGCGCGGTGGCGGGCATGTCAGATCTTGTAGCCGCGATGCACGGCAACGATACCGCCCGCGAGGTTGTGGTACCGCGACGATGCGAAGCCGGCGCCGCGCAGCATGCCGAGCAGAGTCTCCTGGTCCGGGTGCATGCGTATCGATTCCGCCAGGTATCGATAGCTCGCCGCGTCCCGGGCCACGATCTGTCCCAGGCGCGGCAACACCTTGAAGGAATAGGTGTCGTATAGCGGCTTCAATCCAGGCGCCTGCGGGGTGGAGAATTCCAGCACCAGCAGCTGACCACCCACCTTGAGCACCCGATGCATCGACGCCAGAGCCGCCGCCTTGTCGGTGACGTTGCGCAGCCCAAAACCGATGGTCACGCAGTCGAAGCTGTTGTCGGGGAATGGCAAGCGCTCCGCGTCCGCCAATATGCAGGCGACATTGCCCGCGAAACCCGCATCCAACAGCCGATCGCGGCCAAGCTCGAGCATGTGCCGGTTGACGTCGGACAGCACCACGTGTCCGCTCTTGCCGACCTGGCGCAGCAGGCCGGCGGCCAGATCGCCCGTCCCGCCGGCAACATCCAAAGCCTGCTGACCGGCTCGCAAGCCGGTCAACGACAGGGTGAAGCGCTTCCACAACCGATGCGCGCCGAGCGACATCAGGTCGTTCATCAGATCGTACTTCGCGGCCACCGAGGCAAATACCGTGCGTACACGCTCGGCCTTTTCGGTCCTCGCAACCCGCTCGAATCCAAAATCGACCTTCTGATCCGAATCCGCCATAGTGCCTCGTCAACGTCCGACCACATTGTAGCCGACTAACGGCCGCGAGCTTGGCAGCCTCGGCCGCCGCGATGCCTACGCGACGGTTCGGATCCCGCGGACTCATCGGCCCGGGTGCGGCGTTCCGGCCTCGGCGCAGCGTTCGAGGTAGCGCGCCCAGTTGGTTTGGCCGTTCAGGCCGAGCTCGTAAAGCAGGCTCCAGGAGTAAAGTCCCGTGTCGTGCCCGTCGTCGAACTTCAGACGCAGGGCGTAATTGCCCACGGGCTCGATCCCGGTGATACCTACGTTTTGCTTGCCGACCTGCAGCACGCCTTCGCCGCCGCCGTGACCCTTCACCTCGGCGGAGGGCGAGAATACTCGTAGATATTCGAACGTCAACTCGAATCTGGACCCGTCCTCGAACGCGACTTCCAGCAGCCGGGAAACCGTGCGCAGCTTGATGTCGGTGGGTCGGGGCGAGTTCACAGAATGTACCGCGATAGATCCTCGTTCTTGGCGAGCTCGCCGAGATTGCCCTCGACGTATTGCCGATCGATGAGCACGTGAGTGCCGCTGCGATCCGCGGCGTCGAAAGAAACGCTCTCCAGCAGCCGTTCCATCACGGTGTGCAGACGCCGGGCGCCGATGTTCTCGGTGCGCTGGTTCACCTCGAAGGCCACTTCGGCAAGCCGTTGCACGCCGGAATCCGTGAATTCCAGCTGCAACCCTTCAGTTTGCAGCAAGGCCGCGTATTGGCGGCATAGAGAAGCATCGGGCTCGGTCAGAATGCGCACGAAATCGCCGACCGCGAGCGCATCCAACTCGACGCGTATCGGCAGTCTGCCCTGCAGCTCCGGAATCAGGTCGGAGGGCTTCGACATGTGGAATGCGCCGGACGCGATGAACAGCACATGATCGGTTTTCACGGATCCGTACTTGGTATTCACCGTGCAGCCCTCGACCAGCGGCAGCAGGTCGCGTTGCACACCCTCGCGCGAAACGTCCGCCCCGGCGGTCTCCTGGCGCCGCGCGATCTTGTCGATCTCGTCGATGAAAACGATGCCGTTCTGCTCCGCGTTTTCGACGGCGCGCAGCTTGAGTTCATCTTCATTGATCATCTTGGACGCTTCTTCGTCGACCAGCAGCTTCAGTGCCTCCTTGATCTTCACCTTGCGTTGCTTGGTGCGGCTGGCGCCCAGGTTCTGAAACATGCCCTGCAGCTGCTGGGTCATCTCTTCCATGCCGGCCGGCGCCATGATCTCGACGCCGAGCGGCATCGCGCGCACGTCGATCTCGATCTCGCGCTCGTTCAAATCCCCCTCGCGCAGCATCTTGCGAAATCGTTGCCGGGTCTCGCCATCGCGCGGCCCCACCTCGCCGGTGAAGCCGGCTTGCGGGCGCGGCAGCAGAATGTCCAGAACCCGCTCCTCGGCCGCATCGGCAGCGCGGTGGCGTACCTTGCCGAGTTCCTCTTCTCGCGTCATTTTGACGGAGATGTCCACCAGATCCCGGACAATCGAGTCCACTTCACGACCTACATAACCCACTTCGGTAAATTTCGTGGCCTCGACCTTGACGAAAGGAGCTTTGGCCAGCCGGGCCAAGCGCCTGGCAATCTCGGTCTTGCCTACGCCGGTGGGGCCGATCATGAGAATGTTTTTTGGCGTGATCTCAGGACGCAGAGCTTCATCGACCTGCTGGCGCCGCCAGCGGTTGCGAAGCGCAATCGCCACGGCGCGCTTGGCGGCCTTCTGGCCGACAATATGCTTGTCGAGTTCTTCGACGATCTCGCGAGGGGTCATTTGCGACATGCGGGCTAGGAGCCTGACGGGCGCCTATAGTTCCTCGATGGTCAGCTTGCGATTGGTGTAAATGCAGATGTCGGCAGCGATGTTGAGGGAGCGCTCCACGATTTCGCGTGCCGGCAGGTCCGCCTGCATGAACGCCAGCGCTGCGGCCTGTGCAAAACCCGCGCCGGAGCCGATTGCGATCAAATCATGCTCCGGCTCGATGACATCGCCGGTACCCGAAATGACGTAGGTGCTGTCCGCATCGGCCACGCACAGCAGCGCCTCGAGGCGGCGCAAGCTGCGGTCGCTGCGCCAGTCCTTGGCCAACTCGATGGCGGCGCGGGTCAGATTGCCGAACTTTTCGAGTTTCGCCTCGAAGCGCTCGAACAGGGTGAAGGCGTCGGCCGTGCCGCCCGCAAATCCGGCCAACACCTTGCCGTCATACAGGCGCCGCACCTTGCGGGCGTTCGATTTCATGACGCTTTGGCCCAGCGTGACCTGACCGTCGCCGCCGATCGCCACGCGACCATTGCGCCGTACCGCCAGTATCGTCGTGCCGTATATGCGCTCGGGGTGGTGCTGCATCGTATCCTCAAGCTTGGGGTCGATCTCGAGGCGTTTCAAGCGCGGCGGCGCCGCGCCCGCGGGTGGGCGCGCTCGTAGACGCTCGCCAAGTGATTGAAATCCAAATGCGTGTAAATTTGCGTCGTGCCGATATCGGCATGCCCGAGCAATTCCTGGACCGCGCGCAGATCGCCGCTCGACTCCAGCAGATGCGTGGCGAAGGAGTGGCGGAACATGTGAGGATGCAGGTGCGCGTTCAGCCCGCGGCGCCGGGCCCAGGCCGCAACCCGCAGTTGCACGGATCGAACCGACAGCGGCCGGCCGTTGCGGCCCAGGAACACGGCGGCGCGGCCCACGTCCGGCGCCTCAGGAGCCTGCACGGCGCGGGGCCGGATTGCGAAACGGGCGCGATGTTCCAGCCATTTCTCGAGTGCCGCCCGGGCGTGCTTGCCGATCGGCACGATGCGCGTCTTGTTGCCCTTGCCGGTCACGCGAACGGTGCGGTCGCCGAGATCGATGGCCGTCAAATCCAAACCGACCAGTTCGCTGAGACGCAGGCCGGAGGAATAAAACAGCTCCATGATGGCTTTGTCGCGCACCGACAAGGAATCATCGGCGCGAAAATTCAGCAAATGGCCCATTTGATCTGCGTCCAGAGTCGCCGGCAGCCGTTTCTTCGCCTTCGGCGCGCGCACCTCGAGCGCTGGATTGCGCGCGGCCAGCTTCTCCCTCTGCAGATAGCCGAAAAATGTCCGCGCCGCCGACAGGCGGCGCTGCACGCTGCGCGGCGAGAGGCCGCAGGCGTGCTCCGAGGCCGCAAAGGCGCGCAGATGAAGATTCTCCAAAACGTCCCAGCGCGCATGCTGACGACGCTCGCAGAATGCGGCCAAGCGCTCCAGATCACGGCGATAGGCGGCCACGGTGTGGCCGCTCATGCGCCTCTCGAGCGCGAGGTGCGATAAGAATTTATCGATGCATTCGCGCTCGCCCGGATCCACGGCGAGGTCTAGCCGCGCATGAGGGCGTAGGTCACGAGTTCGCCGATCCGCGACAGGAACTCGGTGCTCATGGCCGGATGAAAGCGATCGGCATCGCTCGCGCCGATCGCCAGAATGCCGAGAGAGCCTTTGGCGCCCAACGGTGTGAGCGCCACCGAGCCGATCTCGACCGAATCCTTGCCGAACAGATAGTCGCGCTGCGCGTCGCGCACCTGCCCGCAGCGCGGCTTGGCAGCGCAGAGCAGCGAGTCGAAGGTCCGCACGTCCTCGTCGGCGGCATTGGCGGCGCGCAAAAACCTGCCGGCCTGCGGCTCCAGCGCGCGTGCACCTTCGATGAACAATACCAGCACCGAATGCATTGCCTCGAAATCCTCGCGCAGTGAGGTTTCAACGGCATTGATGCTGTCGAGCAGCGTATGCGCCTGGATCAACCTTTGGCTCAAGCGATGGATGCGATCGGCCAGTGCGTCGTTGGCCCTGGCGACGTCGACGAGTTCCTTGAGCTTGCGCTCCAGCGACTGATTGCGTTCGCGCAGCACCTCCACCTGGCGCTCCACCAAGCTCACGGTGGTGCTCGAATCGCGCACATGCGGCAGCCGCAGTTTGGTCAGCAGGGAGGAGTTGCGTTCGAAGAAATCCGGAAAGGTCTGCAGATAGTCCGCGACACTCGCGTCGTTGACAACATCCTGCTTGATCCCGCGCGCCTGACTCGTCATTGTCCGTCTCCCGTGAATCGCGTTAAATCGACAGAACCCGTGAACACCGTCGTGGCCGGTCCGGTAAGCCACACGTGCTCGCCGATGCCGCCCCACCACACCGTTGCGGTACCGCCCGGCAAATCGACCCGAACTTCGCTTTCCAATGATCCCCAACGCCGCCCGACGGCGACGGCGGCACAAGCTCCGGTGCCGCACGCCAAAGTTTCTCCCGCGCCGCGTTCGAACACGCGCAGCGAAATATGGCACGGATCGATGATCTGCATGAAGCCTACGTTCGCGCGCTGCGGAAAATCCACGTGCGTCTCCAGCCCCCGGCCGAGACTCGCGACCGGTGCGCTGCGCGTATTGGCGACCCGCACAACCGCGTGCGGATTGCCTATCGACACGGCACCGATCTCGTGCGCGCAACCGTCGACCTCCAGCGAGTAGCGCAGCGACTCCCGTGCCGCGCGCATCGGCAACGACCGCGGATCGAAATTCGGAATGCCCATGTCGACCGACACCATGCCATCTTCGCGGACGCGTGCATGCACGTTGCCGCCGCGGCTGCCCATGGTGAGTTCGCGTCCCAATTGCGGCGCGCGCGCATAGAGCAGCGCGGCGACGCAACGCGCGCCGTTGCCGCATTGCTCGACCTCGGTGCCGTCGCAATTGAAAACCCGATAGAACACGCGGCAGTTCGCTTCGCGCGGGGATTCCAGCATCAAGGCTTGATCGAATCCAACACCCAAGTGGCGATCGGCGAGGGCGCGCAGCAGGTTCGAGTCGAAGCGGGCGCCAGCGACGGAGGCGGGGGCGTCGAACACCAGGAAATCGTTGCCCAGCCCCTGCATCTTCAGAAACTCGATGCGCATGCCGAGAGCATAACCGATGCGGCCATCGGCCGCGAGGGCAAAGCGGCGCGAACGATCCAGCGCGCGGGGGTTGCGCACGCGGGGGTTGCGCATTGTAGGGCTTAGGTTCTACCTTAGCCGCCACGAAAATAACCAACAAGAAAAACCATCCCGGGGGATTATGCGTCACATAATGGTTTTGAATGCGAAGGGTGGCTGCGGCAAGAGCACGCTGGCCACCAACATCGCCGTGTTGTTCGCACGCGAGGGCCGCCAAGTGTGCATCGCCGACTATGATCCGCAGCGCTCCAGTCTCGATTGGCTGGCGCAGCGTCCGGCCGATCTGCCGGCCATCGGCGGCGCGCTCGCCTACGATGAGGGGCTGCGCAACGTGGCGCGCAATACCGAGATTCTGGTCATCGATGCGCCGGCACGCGTTCATGGCACGGAACTCAACGAGCTGGTGCGGCGTGCCGAAACCATCCTGGTGCCGGTCCTGCCGTCGAGCATCGACATGAAGGCATGCAGCCATTTCATGAGCGAATTGCTCGAGATCGGCAAGGTAGCGCGCAAACAGGCGCGCCTCGCGGTGATCGCAAACCGAGTGCGCGAAAACACATTGGTATTCGAGGAGCTGGACCAATTCCTGGACAAGCTCAAAGTGCCGTACCTGGGCGCTTTGCGGGAAGCACAGAACTACGTGCGCGCCTACTCGCGCGGCATGGGCGTGTTCGAACTGCCGGAGTATCTGGCGTGGCCCGATTGGAAGCAGTGGCAGCCCATTAGCGAATGGCTGGACAGCAAGCGCAGCCAGCCCGCATGACGCTTTGCGAGTCCGCGTAGTCAACTCGGATCGCGGCTTCCAGGCCGCACGCCGACAGTCGCTATTGGAGGCCGCGCTGGGGGCTTCTTGGAATTTGCCGCACAGCTGCAAGGGCGGCAGCTGCGGCCTGTGCAAGGCGCGCCTGCTGGCGGGTGAGGTTCATTACCCCAACGGCCGGCCCTTGGGATTGAGCGACGCAGAGATCGGCGCCGGCTACATTTTGTTGTGCCAGGCAAGGGCACGATCGGACCTCGAGCTCGAGCTGCACGAGGTTCGCGCGGCGCATGAGGGCGGCGCCAGCCGCCTGCCTTGCCGGATCGAGCGAGCCGTGCCGGTGACGCATGACGTGATGCGCGTGCTGCTGCGCCGGCCGCCGGCCGTGGACTTCGCCTTCAAGGCAGGTCAATACGTGGACATTGTGCTGTCCGACGATAAGCGGCGCAGCTTCTCCATCGCCTCGCCGCCGCACGATTCGCGCCTGCTGGAATTGCATGTACGGCGCGTGGCGGGTGGCGAATTTACGGAATGGCTGTTCGGCAACGGCAGGCGCGAGGACGACGGCCGCGACGTCGCGCTGCAAAGGACCGCCGTGCAAGATGCCTTGATCACGATCGAGGGGCCCTTGGGCCGATTCTTCTATCGCGAGGCGCCGCCGGGCGCCGGGCCGCTGCTGCTCATCGGCGGTGGTACGGGCATTGCCCCGCTTCTGAGCATTTTGCGGCACATCATCGAGAATGGCATCGAACGTGAATTGATTCTGTATTGGGGGGCGCGCGGCCGGCGCGATTTGTATGTGGACTCTGCCATTCTCGAGCTGGGGCGCCGCGCGCCGCGCATGCGCTACGTACCGGTGCTGTCGGAGCCGGAGCCTGGGTGGGCAGGCAGGATCGGATTCGTACATGCGGCCGTGCTGCAGGATTTCGACGAGCTTGGTGGCTGCGAGATCTACGCGGCGGGACCGCCGGCGATGATCGAAGCGTTGCGCAGCGAGTTCCCGCGTCACGGCGCAGCGGCGGATCGTCTGTACTGCGACTCGTTCGATTACGCTCAAGACTCGCTCGAGCGCCAACGCAGCAGCGCCGCAACCAAGTCCTGATCCTCGGCCGACGCGGCCGTCAGCATGGGTGCTGCTAAGCCGCGCGCGCGCAGTCCGGCGGCGATGCGCTCCCCGGGCACGAGCCAACGGGCGGTTTCGAACTGCGCGCGCAGCTCCCCGGGCACCATATCGAGCAAATGGCTGCCTATTTCCAAGCTGGTCGCGGTGATCACCTGCAGCCGACCCGCGGCGAATTCTGCCTGAACCACGGCGAGGGCCGCGGCGCTGGGGGTTGCCGGCGCGCGTTGGTAGACATCGACGCCGAACACATGCGCGCCGCGCCGGGTGAGTTGCTGTTCGAGCAGCTGCCGCCCGTTGGCGCCCTTGATCAGAAGGATGCGCCGCGCGCTGAGATTCTTGAGGCTTGGGTGAGCGAGCAGCGCCTCGGAATCGAATCCGCCGACCACGGCGACCTGGTACCCGGATTCGTTCAGCGCGCGTGCCGTTGCCGGGCCGATGGCAGCCAGCGTCAGATCGCGTCTTTGCTCGAGCAGAGCGCTGCCGAATCGAACGGCATTGGCGCTGGTAAACACGATGAACTCAAAAGTATCGAGCGCGCCGGCAAGCGCGGCGAGGGCGTGCCGGTCGGCGCATGGCTTGATTTCAATGGCCGGCAGCCGCAGCGTGCTGGCCCCCTGCGCCTCGAGCAGTCGGCAAAGGGGCATTGCCTGCTGCTCGGGTCTGGTAACGAGGACGCCGATGCCGTGCAGCGCGGCCACGAATCAGCCCGTGCGCAAACGCTCTAGCAACGCGGCAGCACCCGCCGCCAACAAGCGTTCGGCCAGCAACCTGCCCAATGCGGCGCCTTGCGAGGCGCTGCCTCGAATGGAATCGCGCAGCAGCCGCGAACCATCCGGCTCGGCCACGAGCCCTTCCAGGCTCAGCTGCTCAGCGTGCAGCTGCGCATGTGCGGCGATGGGCGATTGGCAGCTGCCGCCGAGACGTTCGGCAAAGGCACGCTCGGCCTCGAGCACGCGGCGCGTGCCGGGATCATCGAGCGGGTGCAGCAGCTCGCGCGTACGTACATCGGCGCTGCGGCACTCGATGCCGATGATGCCCTGCCCGACGGCCGGCAGACAGACATGGGGATCGAGTCGAACGGAAATGCGTGATTCCAACCCCAGACGCATCAGTCCCGCGCAGGCAAGCAGGATGGCATCGAGATCGCCCGTATCGAGCCGGCGCAGGCGCGTGTCGACATTGCCGCGCAGCGTCTCGATGCGCAGGTCCGGACGCGCCGCGTACAGTTGCGCCTGGCGGCGCAAGCTCGAGGTACCGACGCGTGCGCGCGGCGGTAGATCTTCGAGGCGGGCGACGCCCTTGGCGCCAATCAGCGCATCGCGCGCATCGGCACGCTCCAGTACGGCGGCGATTTGAAATTCGCCGGACATCTCGGCGGGCACATCCTTCATGGAATGCACGGCGAGGTCCGCGCGCCGCTCGAGCATCGCGACCTCCAGCTCCTTGATGAACAGGCCTTTGCCGCCGATCGCCGCCAGAGTGCGATCCTGGATCAGATCGCCCTGAGTAGTAAGCGGCACCAGTTGGATCTCGAGGCCGGGATGCGCGCGGCGCAGCCGTGCGGCGACGTGTTCCGCCTGCCACAGCGCCAGCTTGCTCTTGCGCGTGGCAATCCGCAGCGGCGTCTGCGCGCTCACTTCGACTCGGGCAACTCGGGATAGAGCTTGGTTTTCAATCTGTAAATCGCGGAGATGTCTTCATCGCCGAATCCCTGCGCGATCAATTTCTCGTACTGCTCCAGAGTCGATTCCACCACGGGCAGCGCGGCGCCGCGCAGCGCCGCCATATCGCGGCAGATGCGCAGATCCTTGTCATGCAAGCGCACGCGAAACCCGGCCGGAAAATTATTTTTGGCCATGAAGGGCGCGCGGTTCACGAAATACCAACTGGAGCCCGCGCCTTGACCCAGCACGTCGATGACCTTGTTGAGCGGCAGCCCCTCCGCGTGCGCAAACGCCATGGCTTCGCCGACCGCTTGGATGATGCCGGCACACATGATTTGATTGGTGGCCTTGGCCGCTTGCCCCGCGCCGCTGCGGCCCATGTAAGCCACGGCCTTGCCCATCTTTTCCAAGATCGGCTGGGCGCGCGCGAAAACCTCGGCATCGCCGCCCACCATGATGGCCAGCGTCGCCTGGCGGGCTCCCTCGACACCGCCGCTCACCGGGCAATCGAGAAAACCCACGCCGAGCGCATCGAGCCTCTGATGGATTTCACGTACCGTCACTGCCGCGACCGTCGAGCAGTCCATCACGATCATGTTCGGACTTAAAGCCGGCTCGAGACCGCTGATCACGGCTCGCAGGTCATCGTCGGCGGAGACGCAGCTCACGACCGCCTCGCAGTTGCCCGCCAGCTCCTCGAGACTCTTGAAGGCAATGACTTTGAGCTCGGTGGCGAGCGCCGCGGCCTTGGCGGCGCTGCGGTTCCATACGCCGGTGAGCAGCCCGGCGCGATGCAGGCTTCGAGCCATGTGAACTCCCATGGCACCCAATCCGACAAAGCCTGTCTGCATATTTCGTCTCTAAGTGGCGCTGTTGCAGATGGAGTCGACGTCGGCCTTGGCGTCCAGGCGTTCTTTGTCGATCTCTTCGGATGTCAGGTATTGCCGCTCGCCATCGGCGCCGGTCTTGTAAAGGCGCCGGCCCTCGACCAGATGTTTGTAGCGGTCCTGCGCGTCGGCGCACTGCTTTTCGCGGGATTGCGCGACATCATCGGCGACTTGTTTCTGCGCCGCGCTGCCCGGCGCCGGCGGCTTTGCACTGGCCGGGGCCGCAGCGGCCGACGCCGGAGCGGCCGCCGCCGCTTTCGCGGCATCGGAGGGCTGGCGCGCCACGTGCGTACCGAGCAGCTCCACGATTTCCGCATGCACGCCGTTGGGTGGATTGTCGCCGTACTGGACCTTGCCCTGCGCGTCGACCCATTTGTAGACCACGGCAGAAGCCATTCCGGACCAGGCGATCAATGCCGCAAATAACAATAGGCGTTTCATCGTCCAACCTCGTTTGCAGTTTTTTGCAGTTGCGAGCTACAACGCGCGCGAGCCGGCCTCTCCGGTACGAATGCGAACCGCTTGCCCGAGCTCTGAAACAAAGATCTTGCCGTCACCGATCTTGCCCGTGCGCGCCGTCTCGATGATGGCTTCGACCACTCGATCGACCTGTTCGTCATCGACGGCCAGCTCGAGTTTCACCTTGGGCAGAAAATCGACAACGTATTCCGCACCCCTATAAAGCTCAGTGTGGCCTTTCTGCCGGCCAAAACCTTTGACTTCGGTCACGGTAATGCCCTGTACCCCAACATCCGCCAACGCGGACCGGACATCGTCAAGCTTGAAGGGTTTGATGATGGCGACGACCATTTTCATGCAGTTGAGCTCCTTACGATAGAGGCAAGTCTAGCAGCGGATGAGAGGCATGCTTCACCGCGATGTAAAATTGCTGCGACCCAGCATGGAGTATTGAGCGCTTCTAATGTATAAACGCCTGAAGCGTCTTGCGCCGGGCGCGCGTATATAAAAAAACGGCGCGGGCCCTTTTAAGGAACCCGCGCCGCCGGGATATCGCACCGACGGGGGAGTTGGCTGGCTTGCCGGCGCGAGATGCTCCTAAAACGTCAGAAGTTTGGCCTCGTTCGATGGCGGGCGAGGCCTCTTGAAATCCTCGCTGAATTGTTTCGTTGCGTAATTCATATTTCGTTCGCGCTTTCACCTAAATAGCTGATTCATATGGCTTCCGGTCCGGTCTCACCGGTCCTGACCCGAAGCGCCTGTTCCAGTTCCAGTACCCAAACCTTGCCGTCGCCTGTCTTGCCCGTCCTCGCCACGTTGCAAACTGCTTCCATGACTTGTTCGGCTATCGAATCGTCGACGGCCAGCTCGATCTTTGCCTTCGGCAGAAAATCGACGTTATATTCGGCGCCTCGGTAGATCTCGGTATGGCCATGTTGCCGGCCATATCCTTGAACCTCCGTAACGGTGACGCCTTGAATGCCGATATCCGCTACTGCCTGTCTGACCTCGTCCAACTTAAAGGGCTTGATAACGGCGGTGATCAGCTTCATGCATTTGTGCCCGCTTCCACCCGTTTGTCGGACCGCCTCCACTAGTACTTCCGCGTACTATTGACATGAGTACTGCAGCTTCCGTGCCAGGTCGCGGGCGTCGCTGAATCAACGGGTTGCGCAGCCGAAGCCGCGCAAACGCACCAAGTTGGTGCAAAGAACGGGGTCGCTGCGTTATCGAGGTGCGAGTATTCGATTTTAGAGGGGATATCCATGAGTTTTCTAGATTCAACCGGTTTGGATGATCTGGCGCGGCGCCTGGCGGACTCCGTACCGGAGTCGGTGCGCGCCTTTGGGCGTGATTTGGAGGGCAATTTCAAAGCTGTTCTGCAAGCTCAGCTGAGCAAGCTCGATCTGGTAACCCGGCAAGAATTCGACGTGCAGGCTGCCATCCTCGAGCGCACTCGTATGAAATTGGTGGAATTGGAGACGCGCCTCAAGGAGGTCGAGGCAAAGGTCTCCGCGCAGTAACCGATCGGGCGGCTTGCGTGGACTCTCACAAGGATGTGAGTACGGTCTTGAGCCGCGCTCCGGAAGGCTTGGAGGCGCCCTTGGTTCGCGTCGAGGTCCATCTGGGCGTAGGCCTGCCGCAATTTGCCTTGGTGGGTTTGCCCGAGGCGGTGGTGCGTGAAAGCAAGGAGCGCGTCCGGTCAGCCTTGCAAACCTCCGGCTTCGAATTCCCCGTGGCGCGCATCACCGTGAATTTGTCGCCCGCCGATCTTCCCAAGGAGGGCGGCCGATTCGATCTGCCGATCGCCGTCGGCATCTTGGCGGCGACCCGCCTGATTCCTGCGCGAGCTTTGTATAAGCGCGAATTCTACGGCGAGCTGTCGCTGGGCGGCGAGCTCAGAGAGACCGCCAAGCTGTTGCCGGCGCTGGTGCACGGCGCGCGCAGCGGCAACGAGTTGATCCTGCCCGAGGCGAATGCGCTGGAAGCATCCCTGGTGGGCTGCGGCCGGCTCAAGCTGGCGCAGCGGCTGTCCCAGGTCGTGGTGGCCCTCAAACACGGGAAAGTCGATGGCTTGGGCAGCGTCTCGGCGCCGGTGTCGGACGCCGCGCCGGCCGTTGCGTTTGGCGACCTCGCCGACGTGCGCGGCCAATTCGCCGCCAAGCGCGCATTGGAAATCGCGGCCGCCGGCGAACATGGGCTGCTGTTCATCGGGCCGCCGGGCGCCGGTAAGACCCTGCTCGCGCAGCGGTTGCCCGGGCTGCTGCCGCCGCTCCGCCACGACGAAGCCCTCGAGGTTGCGAGCCTGGAATCGGCCGCAGGCCGCAGGCCCACCGGCGGTCTGCGCCGGCCGTTTCGCAGCCCTCAGCATACCGCCTCCGTGGCCGCATTGATCGGCGGCGCAAACCTGCGGCCCGGCGAATTATCGCTTGCGCATCAGGGCGTGCTGTTTCTCGATGAACTGCCGGAATTTCCTCGCAACGCGCTCGAGGCCCTGCGGGAGCCGCTGGAAAGCGGCGTGGTGGTGGTCTCCAGGCTCAAGCGAACGCGCCGGTTTCCCGCGCAATTCCTGTTGGCGGCGGCGATGAATCCCTGCCCTTGCGGATACGCCGGCGATGTCCGCGGGCGCTGTCATTGCACCGCCGAGCAGGTCATCCGCTACCGCAGCCGTATCTCGGGACCGCTGGTCGATCGCATCGATATGCACGTAGAGCTCAAGGCACTGCCGGCGGAACACTTGGTGGAGGAGGCGGGGGTGGGCGCCGAGAACTCGGCAACCATTGCGGCCCGCGTGGCCGCCGCACGGAGTTTGCAGCTGTCGCGGCAGGGCAAGCTGAACGGCCGTTTGAACGCGCGCGAAGTGTCGCAGCACTGTGCGCTCGGCCGCGACGCGCGGGCGCTGCTGACGACGGCCATCGCACGTCTGGGGTTGTCGGCACGAGCTTATCATCGCGTGCTCAAGCTGGCGCGCACCTGCGCGGATCTAGGCGCAGCGAGCCATGTTGGATTTGCCGATGTGGCGGAGGCGATAAAGCTGCGCGCGCTCGACCGGCCTACTTGTTGAGCGACACCATGTAGTCGACGACCTTGCGAATGAAGTCGTCGGGCCAGGTGGTGCCCCCCTTTGGCGGCATGTTGCCCTTGCCGCCGATGGCATCCTTGTACAAGGTGTCCTTGCCCTGTGCGATGCGCGGTCCCCAGGCGGCGTGATCGCCGATCTTGGGCGCGCCGTTCACGCCGGTGGCATGGCATGCGGAGCAGACGGCCTGAAAGGCCGCCTCGGGCGTCGCCGGTACGCTGGCCGCAGGTCCGGCAGCGGCGGGCTTGGTCAGCGCCGCCAGGGCCGAATTGTCCTGTCCGGCAATGGCAACGTGCGCGAACGGCTCGGTGTTCTTTTGGACGTTTTCCATGGCCAAAGGATCCTCAAGGACTTCACGTCCCTGAGTATCAGCGCCGATGGAGCGCGCGACCGCGAACAGGACGATGGCGAAGGCGATGAGGATACCGAGCACCATGCTGAAGGAATTGAAGAACTGGGTATCTGAGGACTCGGACTGGGACACGGTAACTCGCTGAAAACTGGTGGAAAAAAACTCGCGGGACGGCGACAGTATAGCGATGATGGGGCCATCAAGAAACACCCCATGGAGCAAATACCGTGCGCACCTACTATTTTCTGCTGGCGCTTGTCGGTTTGGTGCTCCCTTATTGTTACTTCCTGCCCTGGGTCATGCAGCATGGATTGAACCTTCCGCTCATGTGCACCGAATTGTTCTCGACGCGAATCGGCGCCTTCTTCGGCATCGACGTAATACTGTCCGCGCTCGCCGCAATCGCTTTTATACGGCGCGATGGCACGCAGCGGCACATGCGATTTCTGTGGCTGCCGATCGCCGCGGTTTGCCTGGTCGGCGTCAGCTGCGGCCTGCCGCTTTTTCTTTTCATGCGCGAACGTGAAATACTCAGGGCGTCAGGGCGGTGATTTACACGGGGCCCGCACAGGCTCCCAGGTAAAGCGATACGCAAATGGCCGATCAGAACGAGTTTCGCAGCTTCCGGGAGTTCTATCCGTTTTATCTCAGCGAACATGCGAACCGCACCTCGCGCCGCTTGCATTTCACCGGAACCAGCATCGCTTGCGTGTTGCTCGTCGCGGCGCTGGCGACGAATCTCCATTGGCTGGCCGCCGTGGCGATCGTGCAGGGTTACGCGTTCGCGTGGGTCGGGCATTTTTTCTTCGAGCACAACAGGCCCGCGACGTTCAAACATCCGGCCTTCAGCTTCATGGGAGATTGGCGCCTGTGGTGGGAGATGCTGACCCGGCGCATGCGCTTCTGAAGAGCACCGTGACGCCGACCGCTTCGCCGTTGCCGATGCTGGCCCGCTACACAGCCTGGGCCAACGATCTGCTGTACCTGTCACTGGCCGGGTTGCCGGAATCGGAACTGTTGAAAAAACAGAAAATCGTTTTTGGCAGCATGCTGCGCACGCTGAATCATGTCTACGCCATGGACCTGGTGTGGCAGGCGCACCTCGAGGGCCGAGCCCACGGATTCGTCAGCCGCAACCCGGGAATTTGCCCGCCGTTCGCCGAATTGCGCGCAGCGCAAGCGACGCTCGACGCTTGGTACGTCCGCTATGCCGATGCTCTTCACGGGACGGCTGCGGCGGAAATCGTAGATTTCGAGTTCATCGGCGGCGGCAGGGGCAGCATGAGCCGCGGCGATATCATCATGCACGTGATCAACCATACCACTTACCACCGCGGGCACATCGCCGACATGATCTATCAGATCCCCGCGCACCCGCCCACCACGGATTTGCCGGTGTACTTGCGGAATGCCGGTCGCGCACCTTAACTTCCGCCGCCATTTCGTATTGCTCGCCTGTGCGTTCGCCGTGATCGTCATCCTGGCGCAATTGAATCCTTTCGGCTCATCGTCGCTGCTGCCGAGCGCCGCGATCTACGGCGCGCTGCACGCCATCGCGCTGTCGGGCGCATTGGACTTCGGCGCGACCTTGGCGCGCAAAAGTCTCTTCATCCTTTTGGCGGCCGCTCTCGACGTCGCCGCTTTATATATCGGGATCTTCAGCTTAGGCTTGTTCAGCACCCTGCCCCTGGGACTGAACGTACGCGTCTGCCTCGCGCTCGGGGTTTGCTCGATGGCCGGGGCGATCTGCTACGGACTGCTCATCCGCTTCTTCTGGTTGCCCGAGCTCACTCCCCGGCCCATCGCGCGTATCGCACTGGGCTGCCTGATGGCTACTCTGCTGGCGCTGCTGCTCGAAAACTTGAGCGGCTTGACCAGTCTGTGGGGGCTGGCCGCGGTGTGGTGGTGCGCGTTTTCGAGCGGGCTATGGGTTTTCGGGCGAACGCACCCGCTCGGGCCGCACGCCGACGCCTAGCAGCCTCGCCGGCCATTGCCGCAGCCATGCGCTCGAGTTCAGCAGCCGTATCGGCCATGGCACGCCCACGCCCGCGCCGCGCACCTCGCCGAGTATCCTCGGCTTCAGCACACGATTCTGAATCGTGATCTGCAGCCGCTGTATGACTTTCACCGCGAACAGCCGACGCCTGCGCACTGCGTCGAGATCATGTTCGGTCAAGCCGCCCGACTTGAGTTTCACCGCGAGTAGATTGGCCGCTGCGACCGCATCCTGAATCGCCAGGTTGATGCCGACGCCGCCGATCGGCGACATGGCGTGCGCCGCGTCGCCGATGCACAGCAAGCCGCTCTTGGACCAGCGGATCAAGCGATCCACCGACACGCTGAGCAGCTGCACGTCGGCGAACGACTGCAGTTCGCCGACCCGGTCCGAGAGGAAGCGCGCACCGTCGACGATGGATGCGCGGAACGATTCCATTCCTGCGGCCTGTATCCGATCGTAGCCGCCCTTGGCGATGACGAACGCGCACTGCCAGTAGTCATTGCGGTCGATGGTCACCAGCATCTTGTCCACGCCTAAATGCCCGAGTATTTCGCTCGGATCGGAACTGCGCTTCGATACGCGGAACCACAGCACATCGATGGGAGATCCGAGGCTCTCGACCTCGAGACCGGACGCTGCGCGCACGATGGATCGCCGGCCATCGCAGCCGACGACCAGATCGGCGTGAATATCGAACGCCCCTTCGGGGCCGCTTGCCCTGACGCCGGCGACTTTGTCGCCGGCGAGCAGCAGCTCTCGGGCCTCGGTCGACATCAAGATCTTCAACGCCGGATAGCGCCTGCCGCTGGCGGCGAGGAAATTCAAGAAATCCCATTGCGGCATCAAGGCGATGAAATTACCCGGCGCTTGCAGGCCGCCGAAATCCGCGACCTTGAAGGTTTCCCGGCCGATTTCCACGGAGAGCGCGCGCAGTTTGGAGTGCTGAAGCTTCAGGAATTCATCCAGCAGCCCGAGCTCGAGCATGATGCGCAGGGTCGAGGGATGAACGGTATCGCCGCGAAAGTCGCGCAAGAAGTCAGCATGCTTTTCCAGCACCACGGTGTCGATTCCGGCTCTGCCCAGAAGGTAGCCCAGCATCATGCCGGCCGGTCCGCCGCCGGCAATGCAACATTGAACTTTCACGGCTACCTCCCGTACCGGCCCGCGCCGTTTCGATTACTATTCATGCAGGACAGCGATGAGGTTGACGATGCAACTCACAGAAGGGGGCTGCCTGTGCAAGGCCATCCGCTATGGTATATCCGGCGTCCCCTTGTCCTCCATCGTCTGTCATTGCACGACCTGCCGGCGGGCGAGCGCGGCGCCCGCGGTGGCGTGGCTGACCATCGACAGGGGTCAGTTTCATTTTTTGTGCGGTTCGCCCCGAATTTTCCAATCGTCCCGCGATGTGGTGCGCCGCTTTTGCGAGATTTGCGGCACGCAGCTTACCTACGAGACCGCGGGCAGCCCAAATACCATCGATGTCACCACCGCGTCGCTGGATACTCCCGACTTGTACCCGCCGACCATGGAGGTTTGGCTGGAATACAGGCTCGCCTGGCAGAAGTCGGATGAAACCCTGGGACATTACCGCGGCGATTTGAGCGAGACGCGCGGCGAATGACGCGGCGCTTGATCAGCTCGGATTTGCAATTCGAGAAAGATATCGGCTATTCGCGCGCGGTCGTCGACGGCGAGTGGGTGTTCGTGTCCGGTACGACCGGATTCGACTACGCGGCGCATGCAATTTCCGACAGCCTGCTGGATCAAACGGAGCAGTGCCTGAAGAACATACGGGCTGCGCTGCAGCAGGCGGGCGCCGACATGACCGACATCGTGCGCGTCACCTATATCCTGCCGAAGGCCGAACGCTTTCCCGACTGCTGGCCGGTGCTGCGCAAATACTTCGGCGCGATCCGGCCGGCGGCGACCATGATCAGCGCCGGCCTCGCCGATCCGCGCATGCAAATCGAAATCGAGGTGACGGCGCGCAAAGGCGCGGCGTGACGGGTCGGGGATGACGAGGGGTTGAGGATGACGGGGATTAAGGATGGTGAGAGCTTGATGATGCCGGACAGCAGCAACACGCCGATCAATTATGAAGGCGGCTGCGATTGCCGCCAGGTGCGCTATCGGATGATAGGCAAACCGCTCATCGTGCATTGCTGTCACTGTCGCTGGTGCCAGCGCGAGACCGGCGCCGCCTTTGCGCTCAATGCCATGATCGAGTCGGACCGCCTGCAACTGCTGAACGGCGAGGTCGTGGTCGTCGAGACGCCCTCCAACAGCGGCAAGGGCCAACGGATATCGAGGTGCCCGAGGTGCTACCTGGCGCTGTGGAGCAACTACGCGGGGGCCGGAGAAGCCCTGCGATTCTTGAGGGTCGGTACGCTGGACGATCCTGATGCGCTGACGCCCGACGTCCACATCTTTACCGCTTCGAAGCAACCGTGGGTGGTGCTGCCGCCCGGAGCAGCGGCGTTCGCGGAATACTACAAGAGCTCGCAAGTGTGGCCCAAGGAAAGCCTGGAGCGGCGCGCCGCGGCACTGGCGAAATCCGCGGCCGCGCGCTAGGGTAAGCATCGACCGGTATGTCGCTGGTCGGGTTTACCGGCTGATCGCGTCCACCGAAGGATATCCCGTGCTCGGCGTCCATGACTTCTGGCTGTTTGTGCTATCCGCATTGCTGCTGAACGTCACCCCCGGTCCGGATACGCTCTACATCGTCGGGCGCAGCGTCGGGCAGGGCTTAAGGGCCGGCGTTCTTGCCGCGCTGGGTATCGGCACGGGCGCCTTGGTGCACGTGAGCGCTGCGGCGCTCGGCTTGTCGGCAATTCTCTCGGCCTCCGCCACCGCCTTTACCCTGGTGAAACTCGTTGGCGCGGCTTACTTGCTGTACGTGGGCGTGGGGCTGATAGGCTCGGCCGGCGTGCCTGCGCGGCCGGCCGCCGCCGAGAACCGCGAACTCAGTATGCGCAGCGTTTTCCTGCAGGGATTTCTCACGAATGTCTTGAATCCCAAGGTGGCGCTGTTCTTCCTCGCGTTCCTGCCGCAATTCGTCGCAGCGGATGCGCCTTCCAAACCGCTGGCATTCCTGCTGCTCGGCGCGATTTTCGATTTCAACGGCACCATTTGGAACCTCTTTGTGGCGTGGTCCACGGCACGCCTCCGCAGGATGGCGCCAAGCGCCGCGTTCAAGAGGTGGTTCAATCGATGCGTCGGCGGATTGTTCATCGGCGTGGGCATTCGCCTGGCGCTGGCGCGCGAGTAGCCGCATGCAGACGGTCTTTCAAAAACTGAACCTGACGACGCAGAAGAAAATCGTGATCTGCAACGCGCCCGAGTCGTTTGCGGGCGCGCTGGTCGGCGCTGCGCTTCAGGCGCTCGCAATTCGTCAAGGCGAGAAAGGCCAAGTGAGCTGCGGCCGACCACCGGTGTCGCCAATTCGGCGCACCGAAGAAGCGTGTTGCTAAGATATGTTAAGATGGCGCTCCAGGAGCCTTGGATGAAAGTCATGTTCGTCGTTATCGCGTGGTTCTTGTTGTTCGTGCTGTGCTGGCCGCTTGCCATCCTGGCCCTCGTGCTGTGGCCTCTGTTGTGGTTGCTGTCGCTGCCGTTTCGCCTGCTGGCCATTTCATTCGACGCGGTGTTCGCGCTTCTGCGAGCGGTGCTGTTGCTGCCGGCCCGCGTGCTTGGATACCGCGAAACTTCGGCGCGTCACCGGTAGTTTGGCCGCTTGATACCCGCGCAGGATGCGCTGATTTTACTGCGCGAGGGTAATCAGCGCTTCGTGTCCGACGCGAGCGACCGCGATTCGATCACTCGCCGCGTGCGCCGGCTCGATCTCACCGCCGGCCAGGAGCCTTTCGCCGCCGTTCTGGGCTGTTCGGATTCGCGTGTTCCGGTGGAGATCGTGTTCGACCAGGGGCTCGGCGATCTGTTCGTGATTCGCGTCGCCGGCAACATCGTGGCGCCCTCCCAAATCGGCAGCGTGGAATTCGCCGCGGAGCAATTTGGCACCCGCTTGGTCGTGGTACTCGGACATTCCAGGTGCGGGGCGATCCTGACGACGCTGGAGCAGCTGCGCAGGCCTCCGGAGAATCAATCTCGCAATCTGCATTCGATCGTCGATCTGGTCCGGCCCGCCGTGCAGGGGTTGCTCGAGACCGACCTGGCGCAGGATCACGACGCCTTGGTGCGGCAGGCGGTTCGCGCCAACATCCGAGCGTCCGTGCAGCACCTGCGCCATGGATCGGACATCATCGAGAACCTGATCCAGAACGCCGGACTCATGGTGGTGGGTGCGGAGTATTCGTTGGAGACTGGCATCGTCGATTTCTTCGACGGGCTGACGCCGGGCGCGCCATGACTCCGGAGAGGTTCAATGAGAGGGGCGCCGGAAAACTGCCGGGCCATCTCGGTATCGTCATCACGCATGCCGCGGCGTCCGAGGTGAGAGCCGAAATGGCTGTCGTGCCGAGCTTGATGGCGCCAAACGGCTATTTGCATGCGGGCAGCGTGGTAACGCTGGCGGACACCTGCGCCGGATACGGATGTGTGTGCGCGTTACCCGCGGGCGCCGCGGGTTTTACCACCATCGAACTCAAATCGAACCATCTCGGTACCGCGCTCGACGGCACCATCCTTGCGGTCGCCCGGCCGGTGCATTTGGGCAAAACGACCCAGGTTTGGGACGCGACTGTCACCCATAGGGAGTCCGGCAAAACGATCGCGATTTTTCGCTGCACGCAGCTGGTTCTATACCCGAAGCCACCGTGAGCCGATGCATCACACGCTGAATTTGCGGCAGCCAACCGCCCCAGGTACCATCTCCAGCCCGCGCCGCGCCCGTAGCTCAGCTGGATAGAGTACTGCCCTCCGAAGAAGTCAAGCAGAGGTTCGAAACGGGCGGATAATCCTGAAGAGTCAGGAACTTGGAGAGGGTCACTTCGAGGCCGTGCCGGCGGAGTGACCAGGGCGTGACCAAGAGCCGTTCGGCGGCACCTCGACAATCAGATAAGATTCTAAGTACGCGCCCGTAGCTCAGCTGGATAGAGTACTGCCCTCCGAAGGCAGGGGTCACTGGTTCGAATCCAGTCGGGCGCGCCATTTCAATGAAATCAAATAGTTACGAGCGCCTCAGTGTTGCGTTTTAGTCACAAACGCACTCCCTTGGTCACTCCTGGTCACTCCATACTCGTGCTCGACGCGCGGGCGAGTTGACACAGGGAAGGATTGGCGGCGCGCCGATCAGATGACGCATCCGGCGCGCCTCACGCCGGCTGAATTCGGCAGGCATGCGTCCCAGGGGGATCGGTTTTCCCTTTGTCTTTGGAGCGGTCCAGATCGTCCGTGGTGGCGGCCAGTCTCTAGGGACGGCTGTAAATGGCTCCGCCGACTGTGAAGCTTTTGCTATTGCCCCTTGGCTTGGACCACTATAGTAAAAAAGGTAGTGCGTTCAACAACATCGGGAGGGTAGCGCCAGGAATGGCCAAAATAATAGCAATAGAGACGCGGGAGGCTTCGATTAAGCGCCGCCTCCGGCGGCACCTGGCCAAGCTAGGTTTCCACAAAAATTCCGATGGGCTGCTGGAAATAGCGGGTTCTGGTAAGGATGTCATCCGATCGCTGCACTCCAGCCAACGTTCCGACCGCTTGGCCCAAAATCGGGACTTCATCAAGGAACGCTCTGCGGATTTGTTCAAGCATTTCGCGACAGGCCGAGAGGTTCAGCCCTCCAAGATATCGCCGGTCCTTCAACGTGTGCGTTCGGAAACCAAAGAGGGCGATCTCTTTCGTCTTGCGGCCCTCACTTGGTCCGTTCCGGTCTCCAACGGGTTCGGCCGCCGTATCCGCTATCTAGTCTGGGATGAGCACAATGAGAAGCTGATTGGACTGATCGCCATCGGCGATCCCGTATTCAATCTGTCCGTCCGGGACAATCTGATTGGGTGGGATACGGATGACCGCGGCGACAGACTAGTGAACGTAATGGACGCCTAC
>Ga0116129_1000074_pt1 | contig 75071 bp, 66 predicted proteins | sample June2015DPH_17_2_FD_89732 | JGI IMG/M metagenome (GOLD analysis project Ga0116129, IMG submission 89732) | Peatland microbial communities from SPRUCE experiment site at the Marcell Experimental Forest, Minnesota, USA - June2015DPH_17_10 | ecosystem: Environmental > Terrestrial > Soil > Wetlands... | reverse complement strand
TTGCCGATATCATGCACCAGCAGCGCGAAGCGCACCAGTTCCTTCTCCTGAATCTCATCGAACAAGCCGGTAAAACGGCCGTCTTTCACCGCTTCCAGCATGTCGATCGCGACCAGCGTGTGCTCGTCCACGGTATAGCGATGATAAAAATCGCGTACCACTAAAAATTCGATGTTGCGCCACTCCGGCAGCACTGCGGGCAGCGCTCCGCACTCCTGCATGGCGCGCAATCCATAGGACGCATGGGGCAGCGCAAGCAGCGTTTTCCAATCCGCCCACGTGACCGCGGGAACGAAGCCTTTCAACCGGTCCACCGTATCCGGAGCGAGCCGCAGTAGGTGCCGCGCCACGAAAATAAACAAGCTCAAATCAGCCGGCAGGATGTTGCTCGAACGCAGCAGCACCTGCTCCCGCACCACGCTGAACTCGCCGGTCGATAATCGCGAACGCCATTCGTGAAAGCGGCCCAGCAGGCTGCCCGGCTGCTCCGCGGCACGTTCGATGGAGCCGCGCACGGCGCGATCGACGAGGCGCGCGTGGCGATAGTAATCGCGCATCAGCTCGGCGGGATTTTCCCCGAAGAAATCCTGCGCTTCGAAGTTGAGAATGTTTTGATCGCGTCCGGAAATCTCATGCAGGCGAATGCGCACGGCGGCCAGAAAATCGAGCGCGCCTTCCAGGCCTCGCGGAACATCGCGCGGATGCAGCATGGCCAGCCAGCGCACGATTTGCAGATCGCGCAGGCCTCCGGGCGAGTCTTTCACATTCGGCTCCAGGTGATAAATGGTGTTCTGAAACTTCGCCCTCCGCGCGATGGCGAGCTCCGCAAGCTGCCGTGCCACCGCCTCGCCGCGCCGGTCTAAGAATGTGCGGAATTTCTGATCGAGAAGCTCGAACAGCGCGGCATCGCCCGCCAGCCGGCGGCGATCGAGCAGGCTGATGGTCAGCTCCGCGTTCTGCTCCTGCTCCGTGACGCACTCGGCGACAGTGTGAACGGATTGGCTGGGGCGCAGGCCGGAATCCCACAGCGACCGGAGAAAACTCGACAGATGTTCTTTGACGGACGCCACCGGCGTTTCCGCGTCGATCAAGATGAGAAGGTCGACATCGGAATAGGGAAACAGTTCACGGCGTCCGAATCCGCCCACGGCAACCAGCGCCAGGCCGGAAGGAAAATGCGGTTCGATCGCGTCGGCGTAGGCCAGCCCCACCTGCTCCTCCACGGCGGAAGCGCGTGCGGACAGCGTTTGCTGGATTACGTTATCGCTCACAAATTCGGACTCCGCTTCCCGCGGTCACGGCTCAGTCGACAGGCTCGCTGCGGCCGCGAGCGCGATAGCAACGTCCTGCTCGCCGGACCCGCCGGAGACGCCGACCGCGCCTAGAATTTCGCCTTCCACGCGAATCGGAACCCCGCCTTGGAACGCACAAACCTCGGGCAGGGAGAGCGCGTGTTGCGCCAGCCCGGCCGGCATGGTCTTCACAAATTCCGCCGTCAAATGAGTCGCCATGCGGTAGCGGGATGCGCCTTTGGCCTTCATGATGGACGCCTCCGATGCTCCCGGCGGCGCTGCATCTTGCGTTTCCATCGTCAAGATAACTCCCGTCCGGTCCACTACCACGACGGACACGGCGACACCCGACTGCGAGGCTTGGAGCAAGGCGTGATCGCGCACTCGCTTCGCCCCCGCGAGCGTAAGGTTGTGCCACGTTTTACGAATGTCACTCATGAACTACAATGCCGATTCGCCACGATCGTCGTTGCGGATGCGGATGGCATCGGCAACGTCAAAAACAAAAATTTTCCCGTCGCCGATCTTTCCCGTATGCGCGGATGCCACCAGCGTTTTGATCACTTCGTCATAGCGGACGGCGGGGATCACCATTTCCAGCTTGATTTTCGGCAGTAGATCGACCTGATATTCTTGGCCGCGATAAATCTCTTTGTGTCCCTTTTGGCGCCCGTGGCCGCGCACTTCGGTAATCGTCATGCCGTCGATGCCGATCGCCTTGAGGGCTTCTTTCACTTCTTCGAGTTTGTGAGGCTGGATAATCGCTTCGATTTTTTTCATTGTCGTACCTAGATTGTAAGACCGCTCCCTATGGTCACGGCTCGGTTGCATGCGTCGGACGGGTCGGCGCTATGCCTCGAAATTATATCCTTCCTCGCCGTGCATGCTCAGGTCGAGCCCTTCTATTTCCTGATCCTCCGACGCGCGCACGCCGACTACGGCGTCGCAAATTTTCAGAATGACGAACGTCCCCACAATCCCCAGGCCCGCCGCGATCGCGCAGCCTGCCAACTGGTTCAGCACCTGCCCCGCATTCCCATCCACCCACCCAAGCGCTTTGCCGTTCATCAGATCGTTGATTTCCTTGGTGGCGAACACGCCGGTGAGCAGCGCGCCCAGCGTGCCGCCCGCGCCATGGACTCCAAAGGCGTCCAGCGAATCGTCGTAGCCGAATCTCTTCTTCACTGCCGTCACCATCAGGAAGCAGAACACGCCGGCCGCCGCGCCGATCAATAGCGCGGGCATCGGCTTCACGAATCCCGAGGCGGGCGTAATGGCGACCAGCCCGGCTACCGATCCTGAGATCGCGCCGAGCACGCTGGGCTTCCCGGTGTGCGCCCATTCGGCCACCATCCAGGAAAGCGCGGCAGCGGCGGCGGCAAAGTGCGTCGCGACAAATGCGCTGGTCGCAAGCGACGATGCCGCCAGCGCGGATCCGGCGTTGAAGCCGAACCAGCCCACCCATAACAGGCACGCGCCCACGGTCGAAAGCACCATGCTGTGCGGACGCATCGGCTCATTCGGATATCCTTTGCGCTTGCCTAAATAGAGCGCGCACACCAGCGCCGAAACGCCGGACGTGATGTGCACCACCGTGCCTCCTGCGAAATCGAAGCAGGGGATTTTTCCACCCAGCGCCGCGTTCAGCAACCCGCCCTTCCCCCACACCATGTGCGCCATCGGGAAGTAGACCAGGAACATCCACAGCGTCATGAACAGCAGCAGGGCGGAGAATTTCATGCGCTCGGCGAAGGCTCCGGAGATCAGCGCTGGGGTGATGATGGCGAACATTAATTGGTAGATCATGAACGTCTGCTGCGGAATGGTCGCGGCGTAATCGGCGTTGGGAGCCGCGCCGACGTTGTGCAGGAACGCGTAGTTGAATCCGCCTATAAACGGCGTGCCTTCGCCAAACGCGAAGCTGTAACCGATGAAGGCCCAGATCACGGTGACCAGCGCCATCAGCACGAAGCTCTGCATCATGGTGGCCAGCACGTTTTTGCGGCGGACCAGGCCTCCGTAAAATAAGGCCAGCCCGGGGCCGGTCATCATCAGCACCAGCGCGGCACTGACCAGCATCCAGGCGTTATCGCCGGCGCTTTGGGCCGATTTTGCGGCTTTGTCTAAATCAGAAAGTCGTTTTTCAAGATCCGCCGGTTGTGCCGAGGCAAGCGCGGTCAAAAGGAAAAAAGTGGTTGAGAGGTAGCGCGACATGGTTGATACTCCCAAAGAGTAAACAAACCAGTATAGGGGACGATGGCGCGCCCGCCAGTCAAACCTTTTGATCGATGCGATTGAAGTTTTCTATATCGACGGTAACCTTGGGGCGGCCTTCGATCTCGGCAATCTTCTCGCCCAGCGCGGATTGCAGCAGCTCGACTCCCAGCAGGAATTTGCTGCCGGCGCGGACCATATGTTTCACCGCCGCGCCGCCCGCCAGGCCGAGACGCTCCGCTCCCACTTGGACAACGGTGCCGGGCCGAATCGGATATGGCGATTCGATGCGCAGGCCGGCGTGGGAGATATCGATACACCGGGCCATCGCGTAGCGCGACTGGCCCTGTTCCTCCCATGAAATCCGAACAGGATTGATGTGGGAGATGCGCCGATGGCGCCGAATATTCTTCTCGGCAGACATGTTTCTTATGATAAATCGGCAGAAAAGGATGGGGACGATAGGGACTCCCGATGCTCCGCTCCCTGCGGTCACGGCTCGGTAGAATTGTAGACGGCCATTGGCTCTCCCTGTTTATCGACCACATATTGGAGGGCCGCTGAAACATCCGGCCGGTTCCACAGCCATCGGGTACTGCCGTGCCGCGCCCACCGTTTTCGGTCAGCGCTGTCCAGCCCAAGCTGATTCAAACGCCGGCTTGCGTATGATTTGAGGTCGTTCATCACTCTCTCCGGCCGAGCCTCCGCCTCTATGACGATATGAACGTGATTCGTCCGCACATGCGCTACGAGCAAATGCCAATCGCAATGAGCGCAACGCTCCACCATGGATTCAAGCACCGCCTGCCGACGGACTTCATCCAAGGAGTACGAAGGTTGATCCATCTGGGAGCGCGCCGAGGCCGTCCATTTTGTGTCGCCCTCCACGAAGCGGCTTCCGGGCATGTTGTGAGCTCGATCCACGGAGCCCTTCGGATCGCCATGCAGGTGGCATCCATAGCAAGCGAACGTGATCAGATAAGTTATCGATGCCCCGCGTGTCACCAATTCTACCGAGCCGTGACCGCAGGGAGCGGAGCTTGATTTCCTCCAGGTCCCTCACCGTGACCGCAGGGAGCGGGGTACGATGTCTTTGATGCCCTACGAGGATCCAATCGACGACAATCGGCGGTACTGGCTGGAAGATGACGACGGCGGCGGTTTTTTTGACGATGGCGGAGGCGACGATGACTCCGGCGACGATCAAGACGATCAGGGTGACCAAGACGATCAGGACGACGATTCCGGCGACGATCAAGATGATCAGGACGACGACCAACAGGATGGTGACGATCAACAGGACGGTGACGGCGATGATAATGGCAATAACGATGACGACGGCGATGACAACAACGACGACGACGTCAACGATTCCTTCTCCGACCCCGACGATCTAGTCGAGCTCGACGACGACACCGCGCCTCCGGCCGAGGCTTTCCCCAACGCTTCGGAAGACGATTTTCAGGAAGACGACGGCAACTGGACTGAATCCGACTACGATAAGTCCGCTCAAAATCTGTTCGGCGATCACGAATATTTCGGCGACACGCAGGCCACGCAGCTTGCCGCGCAAGGCTACCAGGAGTTCGCCGACCCGGGTTTCATGCGCGGCCTGGATCAAGTGGTGCCGGGCGCGTCGAATACCGTCAATCTTTACCAGCAGGACGGGCGTCTGCACGCATTCGGATTCATCGAAGCGGCCGCGCTTTCGCTGTTGATGGCGCGCTATACCGGGATCGATTTCAGCCACATGGACGTCAGCGTGCCGCAGAAAGGCGATATCGCTCCGCCGCAGCCCTTGCCGCCCGCGCTGGCTGCGGTCGAGCCGAAAGACGCGGTCGATTTGCGAAAATTCGCGACACCGATCGGAGATCAGGGACAAACGTCACGATGTTCGGCGTTCGCTTGGACGCATGCTACTGAGCTGGTCACAAACATGAAGACCGGCAGCTCCCCGCGCTTGTCGCCAAGCTTCACGATGCTCGAATTTCAGCGCATGCAGGGCGACGCGCAGGATTTTAAATACGCGTACTCGGGCGGCGATGGGACCACCGGAGGGCCGGATCCAGGGCATTTGCTGACGGAGCAGGGCACTTGCCGGCAGGAGCTGTGGCCGGATTCGAGCGAAGTGCCGGTGACATCGGAACGCGTGCTCGCGGCCGACGCGGCGAAGCATGTGCTGCCCGCGACCCCGCTACCGATTTCACTCGAAGATGCCCGCAAGGTGCTGAGCGCCGGCTGTCCGGTGCATATTTCGATCAATACCGGCGCCGGATTTTCCGACATTGGCCGCGACGGCATGTTCAACGCCGCCGAGTCGCCCAGCGGCCAGCACGGGCGCCATGCGATGCTGATGGTCGGATACACTGGCAATTTCTATATCGTGAAAAATTCCTGGGGAGCCGAGTGGGGCGACCAGGGCTACTGCTATATTCCGAAAAAGGTTCTGGAAGCCTCCGATCCCGAACTGATCGCAGTTTTAGTCAAGAAGGATGAGGAACAAAAATGATCTCCCGTCGAACATTGTTGGCCATGGCGCCGGCTGTGATTACAACTTGCAAGAGTGAATCGAGATATCCGATCGTCGGGTCGGGTGAATTTCAATACGAGATGATTTCCGATTGGGGGGAGTTGCCGCAAGGGTTCGCCTACGGCAACACCCACGGCGTGTGTGAGGATTCCCAGGGGCACATTTACATCCATCACACCGTCAATAAGACCAGCGAAAAGCATGACACGATGGTCGTTTACGACGCCGATGGAAAGTTCGTCAAGAGCTGGGGCGCCCAGTTCGAAGGCGGCGCGCACGGCCTCCATATCCATAAAGAAGGCCGCGACGAATTTCTGTATCTGTGTGATACCAAACGCGGACTGGTGGTCAAGACCACGCTGGCAGGCGAGGAAGTTTTCACGCTGCGGTATCCGAAGGAATCGAAAGAATACGCCGCCGCGCCGATTAAATATAGTCCGACTAATCTGGCCATTTCGCCTAACGGCGATATTTATGTGGGCGATGGCTACGGGTCCAGCTATATTAATCAATACAATAGCAAAGGCGAATATATTCGGACATTCGGTGGAAAAGGGAAGGAAGCGGGGCAGTTGGATTGTCCGCACGGGCTAACGGTGGACCTGCGCGGTAAGGAGCCTTTATTGCTGGTGGCGGATCGAGGCAACGCGCGGCTGCAATATTTCACCCTTGACGGAAAACATGTTAGTTTTGTTGGCGGTACAAATCTCCCGTGTCATTTTAGCGAGCGCAAAGGGGTATTCGTGATTCCTGATTTAGGGGCGCGGGTGACGCTGATCGACCGGGATAATAAGGTGATTGAGCATTTGGGCGACGATTCGGCGAGCGAGTGGCGCAAGACTCGGGTGATGGCTCGGGATGCGTTTAAACCGGGGAAATTCGTCGCTCCGCACGGCGCTGCTTTCGATCACGCGGGCAACATTTTCGTAGTTGAGTGGGTAGAAGTCGGGCGGGTTACAAAACTGCAGAAAGTCTAGTGTTTGTAGTGACGTGCGAGCACGAAAACGGCGGAGTAGACGTCCAGCGCGGCGAATAATCCGATCAGAACTCCCATCGCCTTCAGGACCCGTTTCCGGCCGGCCAAAATCAGCATGCCGGATGCGAGTAAAAGCGCTTCAGCGACGATCAGCGCGTAGAAATACCAGCCGGGGGTGAAGGAGATGCCTTTCGACAAATAGATGGTCACCGTCTGATACGAGATCCCGGCGATAAACAGCGCTTCGAGTGATAATAGAAGCGCTAATTTGCGCTTAAAGCGTCCCCACGGAGCTCGTAAGAGGGCATAAATGACCATAATCAGCACCACTGCGAAAATTACTTCGAACACCCGGTACATCCAGCTTTTGACGGTATAGAAGCTCCAGGCGCCGTTCCAAATATGGGTCCAGAGAGCGGTATCGATGGCCGATAGCCAATGCACTTTCGGGAAGGCGGCTAGCTTCGCTGACCATCCCAGATTCTTCGCGGCGACGTCCATAATCTCGCCGGTCAGAGTGCCGGTCAGACGGAAATTGCGGGCGTACCACCAGCCTCCGATAGCGATCGCGACGGCGAGCGAAGTAAAGCGGCGGCGCAGAATCAGAATGGGAAGGAAAGCCAGAAAGTAGGCTTTCGTCAGGAGTCCGAGGCCGAGGGCGACGCCCATCGTGAGCCCCTTCGATCTTCCGAGCAGCAGCCATATGAGCCAGGAGGCGATGGCGATGGCCAGGCTTTCGTTGCCGATTCTGGCAATATCGATCATCAGCTCCGGCATCACGGCGATCAGGGCGCAGACGCTCAACGCGATGGCGCGGCTGTAAAACAGTTGGATCGCCGCCAAATATGCGAAAGGGATTACCAGCGATGCGATCAGGATGCTCAAGAGCCGCAGCCAGTAGATGCGGATCGGCATAGGCTGGTTCAGCAGGATCCGGTTGGGCGCCGAAAGGATCCAATAATAGAGCGGCGGCTGCTGGGCCTCGAACAGTTTTAGGGGCTCCGCTGCCTCATGCTTGATGAATGCGGATTCAACCGACTGATGGATTTCTTCGCTGACTCCATCGGAAGTGCGGGGCAGAGATCCGTGGTAAAGGCGCAGATGTTCGATGAAGGCGTAATGCCCCCATTCGTCATAACCCTCCCATAATGGAATGAGTTGGCAGTAAAACGCGCCGCGGATGACGAAGAGCAGCCAGATGACTCCCAGAGACTTCGGCATAGTGGATCATAACATTCGGGAAATTCTTGCTCAAACTTTTGCCTATTGTGGCCGATGCGTACTTTGTGAGCAGTTCTACCATTACGCCGATCACGATGAACCTGACGGGGCAGTATGCCACCGATTTTCAAGCCATCCTTAATAAAGCAGTGCAGACAGCCGAGGTTCCGCTGACGGAGCTGCAAGAGCAGGATTCGAATGTGCTGGCGGAGAAAACGGCGCTGGGCTCGCTCCAAAGTACAGTGGCCGCGGTCACCAGCAGCCTGACGGCTTTGGGAACGGATGGGGCAACCGGGGCGCTGAGCGCCAGCAGTTCCAACGATTCGGCGGTAACCGCGACCGATTCCGGCGCGACGGCTCCGGCGACGTACACGATCAACACCGTGACTTCCGTGGCCACGGCCGCTTCGGAGACCTCGCTGACCAGTTATACCGACTCCGCTTCCACGCCGATCACCACCGGGACGACGACGCCCGGCGAGATGCAATTGATGGTGGGCTCGACGCCCTACAATTTCGCGCTGACGAGCAACAACCTCACCGGTCTGGTGACGCAGATCAACGGATTGAATGCGGGCGTCACGGCTTCGATTCTGACTACCTCCGGCGGAAACTATCTGTCGTTGCAGGCGAATTCCACCGGAGCCACTACCCTCGCATTGAACGACGATTCCTCCGGTACGGAAACGAACATCGTCTCGGCTACTAATCAGGGCACGAACGCGGTGTTTCAGTTGAACGGCATCAATATCAGCCAGGCGAGTAACACGGTCAACAACGTGGTTTCCGGGCTGACGTTCAATATTGTTGCGCCTTCGACGACGCCGGTCACGCTCACGCTGGCGGCCGATCCGACGCAACTGACCAACGATTTGCAGACGTTCGTCACCAACTACAACTCGCTGGTAGCAGCGGTGCAGGCGCAGACGGGCGGAACCGGCGGAGCGCTGGTCGGCGACTCGACCATTAATCAGTTGCAGCAGGCGATGCAGCATTTGACTTCCTATTTTTCGAGCACCACGGGCAGCGTGCAAAGCCTCTCCGACCTGGGCGTCACGTTTAATGGAACCGATGGAACGGCTACGCTTGACCCGACGGTGGTGGGCGCGATGGGTCCCACCGAACTCACCGATGCGTTGAAATATGTAGGCTCCACCACCACCGGCCTGGGCGCGTTTTCGGGCACCTTCGATCAGTTCAGCAATTCTGTTACCGGGCTGATTCAGACCGAGGCGCTGGGCGATACAAACTCCGACGCTAACCTTCAGAGCCAGATCATATCAACGACGGCGAGCATCAACCTGATGCAGCAAAACCTGGCCACGCGGATCGAGCAGAGCGACGCGCTGGAATCGAGTTATGAATCGCAGCAGACCGAATTGACGGCGAGTCTGCAAGGGCTCGACCTGGTCCTCTACGGAAAGCCGTCTGGAAGTTAATGACACTGGAACAAACGACCGAGCTTATTCTCGCCGCAGCGGCGGCGCTGGATCCAGCGGCGCTCGAAGAGGCGGGCCGGGAGAGGCAGGCGGCGATTGCCCGGCTCGGCTTGCTGAAGCCCACACTGGCGCTGCGCGATGCCGTTGCCTGCTCCCTCGCGGCGGGCGAAGCAGCGAAGCGAGCCCTGCGGGCGATCAAGCAGCACACCCGCAATGAGAGCCGCCGATTGGCGAACATCGAGCACGGATTCGTACGCGCGCTGCACCCGGCGGCGAGGCATCGGATCGACTGCAAGGGCTGAGGCAGAGTTAAAAAAGAGGCGGACGAGGGCGTTGGCCGCGGACCTAGGGGGCCGCCCCATAAACGCTAACTTAAGACAGAACTGTTAGTTTGCAGGTCCAGCAAACAGCAACAGATTCCCATCCGGATCCTTGACGACGAAATTCTTGGCGCCCCAAGGCTGCTTTTTCAGCGTCTGGTGAAAGGCAACACCAGCGGACTGAAACTCAAGAAACAGCAGCTTAATCTCGTCCGCTGTAGCGACGGTCATCGATACCGACAACAGATCCTCCCGATCGCGGACCGTCGACTCGATTACTGTTCGCTCGACGCACCTTAGATTGAGACGCGCCGCGTCGCGACCCACCTGTGCATAGTAGGGAGGTCTGCCGTAACTGAATACAAGCGTAAAGCCTAACTTCTCACGGAAAAATTCGCATGATCTCTTGATATCGGTGACGAACAGTTGCGGCTCTGCACCGACAATCGTTGCTTTGGATGGCGATGGTTTCACCTTGAGCGACGTGGTCGAAAGTCCAGTTTTCAGGGCTTGCCAACTATCGAAGCCTTGCTGTCTTGCGACCATTTCTTGCGCATCGCTGAGCTTAAAGCTCGCCGCAAGAATCTCGGAGTCGGGCATATTCAGGAAACGCGGCAAATGCCCGCGGATTTGTGCGGCGACGGGATAGTGGCGTTCGCGATGCCACCGCAATATGAGCTTGGCTTGCTTTTTGAGGTTCTCCAGATTGGGCATGTAGGTCTCCACGATGAGATCGTAGGTGGGCATGGCCCTTCGGCGATCTGCCGTTGCTTCCTACATGCGCAGATTTTAGTATCTGCGACGGTGTCAGTAGTTGTCAATTGAGAACGACGCCGCGCTACACGCTGTTGGGCCGCAACTACAGATCTTTGTCGTATCACACGCCATCTGGAAACTATTTGGTCTTAAGTTTAGCGCTTATGGGGGTCCACCCCCAATGATGCGCAGACCCATTTTTGGCGATTTAAGCTCGTTTATGCTACTCTAAAACGGTTATGTCCAGTATTCCAAACGTCAAGCGGTACCGCATCACCAGCCCCGATGGAACCACCACGGCGAGCCTGATGGCTGTCCTGCCCAAAAGCGTCGATGTGAACACCTATCTTTCTGAAGCTGCCCAGCGTTTTGACTGGAAAGGCTACCAGGAAGCCCAGGCGAAGCAGTTCAAGGTCCGCGTCGGCCAACAGAAGCAGAAGAAGGCGAAGTAGCCTTTTCCCTACGACTTACGGAAGCCGGGCCCGAAGTGTGCGCAGGCTCCGGATGGCCTCCGGAGCCACATCTTTATCCGGATCCGTCGACAATGTTTCCAGATACGGCAGCGAATCCTTGTCGCCGGAGCGCGCAAACACGGTACATAGCTGGATCTTCTCGTCTTTGGTCGCTTGCGTGAGCAGAGGGTAGATGGCCATGCGAACTTTCAAATCGCGCGCCAGTTCCGTCAAATAAGCCAGCGCGACTCCCTGATAAGTCCTCACGTTCAGCGTATTCACCAGATAGCGCAGAGGGGCGAATTCCGCCGTATCGAGATTTCCCAGCGAGACCAGCGCAAAAGCCGCCGCCAGCCGCGGACCCATCTTGTGTTCGTCTTTAAAAGCTTTATCGAGCGCCGGACGATCGGCCGGATTCTGAATGCGTCCCAGGCCTTCAGCCGCCGACGATCGCATATTATCGTCTTTATCTGATAGGTAAGTCACGAAAACAGCGTGGTCGTCCGGCGTTCCCAGCATCGCCAGCGTAGTGAGCGCGGCGCGCCGAACCTTCGCGTTTTTCGCGTGTTGGAGCGCTTCGCGAACGTCCGGCGCCGCTTCCCGATTCCGCAGGATTCCGGTGGTTGAAAGCGCGGCAATCTGAATCTTTTCTTCGAGATCGCGCAACAGGAAAGTAATGCGCGGAGCCGCCGCCGGATCGCGGATTTTTTCGAGCGCGGTCAGCGATTCGAACATCACCGAATCGTCTTTCGAATGAAGCGCTTCAATCAGATCCGGAATCGCCGCGCGTCCCCGCAAAATGCCGATCGCTCTTGCCGCGTTGGCGCGGGCATCGGTCCCGGCGCCGGTGCGGACCAGTTTCCCGAGCGCCGCGATCACCTCCGGGCGCACCTCGACATAAGCGTCGATCACGCGGTCGTTGGAATCGCTAAACTTTGCCTTGATGGACGTTCCCACGCGCTGCAAGGTGCCGCTGAGACCTGTTTTGAGGTAGCCGGGCAGGTACACATTCACCAGGCCGTCGGTGGCGCGGATCTCGATTTCGGGATCCGGATCGGTGCACAGCTTGACCAGCGGGTCTACCGTTTTCGGCCCCCCGATTTCGTCCAGTGCTTTCACCGCTTCAATGCGCACGCTGATGTCGTTATCGCTGACATAAGGAAGAAGCTTGGGAATCGCATCCTCCCCTTGTTTGGCGAGTTCGTGGGCGGCGCGGGCGCGCTGCTTCACGTCCTGCTGCGCGAAGGCAAGAGACGCGATTAATCCGAAAGTGAGTAACAGTTTCAACGAACAAACTCGACCGTCACGCGATGCGGGATGATCCCGGCGTCAAACCCCATGTCCAGCAGCTTTTGCGCCGCTACGGGCACCAGTTCCCCGCAATCGACCGTGTAATGATTGACATACATACCCACGAATTTCTCCGCCAGAGCCGGCTCCATATCGCGGGCAAACTGCATCGCGTAGATTAATGCTTCCTCGCGATGATCCAGGGCATATTGAATACTTTCACGCATCAGCCGGCAGCATTCGGTTCCCACTTCAGGCGACAGATCGCGCCGCAGGACATTTGCGCCCAGGGGAAGAGGCAAATCGTACTTATTCTTCCACCAACGGCCCAGATCGACAACATTATGAAAACCGCTTTTCGAATACGTCAGTTGCGCTTCGTGAATCACCAGGCCCGCGTCGGCGCGGCCCGCTTCGACGGTGTCGAGAATCTTATCGAAAGGAACCTCTACTGCCTCAAAATCAGGCTGCATCAGCCGCAGCGTCAGATAAGCAGTGGTCAGCTTGCCGGGGATCGCGATCCGCTTGCCCTTCAAATCCTCCAGCGCCGTGGGATGAAGCGCGACCACCATGGGTCCATACCCATCGCCGACGCTCGAGCCGGAGGCCATGAGTTTGTACTTGTCGGCAATAAACGGATAAGCGTGGTAGGAGACGGCAGTCAGCTCATACTCACCTACGCGGGCTTTCTGATTCAGAGTCTGGATGTCGTCGAGGACATGCCGGAACTGGACGAGCGAGGAGCGGATCTTCTTAGTGGCAAGCGCGTAGAACATATACGCGTCATCAGAATCCGGGCTATGCGCACAGACGATTTCGGTGGCAGCGGTAGTAGTCATTCAGGGGTAAATTCGATGATAGCAGGATCAGAACAATAGTAAGGCCGGACCAGGGGGTCTGGGGTGGACGGGGGGCGTCCGCCCTACAAAACATGTTAAGGCAAGAGCACGGAGTAGTACATCTCCTAATCCTTTTGTCGTGGTGGTAGCTAAAACTCCTAGCGTTGATCTGCGTAGATTCTTCTGAATATTTGGAATTTCTCCCGATCTATATAAGGAGGCCCCAAGTGAATCTCTTGATATTTCATTCGAGCGGATTGGGCTGCGCCTTTCCGCTGGAGGCGGTGCGGGAGGTGGTTCCGATGGCCCGGCTTTCTTCGCCACCGGGTTTGCCGTCGGGACTGGAGGGCTTTCTAGATCTGAGAGGAACGGCCATTCCGATTGTTCGTCTGGACCGGCTTTTCAATCTTCCGGAGCAGCGGCCCGGCCTTCATACGCCGATGATCGTGCTGCGCGGTGTGTTGGCGCCGATCGGCATTCTGGTGAACTCGGTGCGCGGCATTGTGGAGGCGCCTTCGGGGGGGCTGCTCGAAATTCCGGAAGATCGCACCTTTCAGGGTTGTGCGACGGGCGCGATGGAACTGGATGGGGATCTGATTCATGTACTCTCGCCGACGGCGCTGCTGGCTGCGAATGAAGATCGTTTGCTGGCCGACTACAGCGCCATGTCCCAGGCGCGCCTGGTTCATCTAGAGGAGAGCAATTGACCGCGGCAAGACAAAAGATGGAAGCGGTCTGGCGGGAGCGGGCTAAGCGGCTTTCGCAAAGTCCTGTTCTGGCGGAAGGTGGACGGGACTCCTTACCGGTGATCGTTCTGGGGATCGGGAAGGAGCGCTACGGGGTGGACCTGGCGGATGTGGCGGAGGTTTTGCCACCCCTTCGCTCAACCCCGGTTCCGGGAGCGCCGGCGGCGTTTTCAGGAGTGATCAATGTTCATGGCGAGATTCGGCCGGTGATGGATCTGCGGCGCTTTCTGGGCATTGAGGCGATCGGGAAAGACGGCCTTACGCGGGTGATCCTGCTGCGCCTGCAAGGGCGGGAAATGGGCCTTGAAATCGATAGCGTGGAGCAAATCCGGTGGATCGAACCGGCAGAATGGCGGGCGGCTGGAAACGGCGGCGCGGGATGGTCCGGGCACATTAAAGGATCGACGAAGGACTTGCTGATGCTACTCAGCACGGAAGCACTCTTTGCGGAGCTACAGACAGGAGTCACCACTTGAAACTGACGATCGGGAAAAAAATCGCTTTAGGCTACAGCCTGGCGATGTTGTTCATGGCCATCACGGGGGCGGTGGCGTACCGCAGCACGGACCGCTTGCTCGATGCCAACGAATGGGTGGAGCACACGTTCCTGGTGATCGGGAGCGCGGAAGACATCCGGGCCAATCTGCTCCAGCTCGAAAGCCGCTCCCGGGCGTACCTGGTGAATGGCGATATGCGCTTGCTCGACTCGCTGGCAGAGATCCGGACGCAGATGGCTGAGAGTCAGAAGAAAATCAAATTCTTGACAATCGACAATCCGGGTCAACAGATCAAAATCGACTACCTGGACCGGGTGATCGAACACCGGGTCGACGACTTGACGCGGGTCTCGAATATCCGCAAGGAAAAAGGCCTTCCGGCGGCGCAGGCAGCCATGGACCAAGGCAAAGGCACGCCCGCCACGGCTGAGATCATGAACCAGGTGGTCGAAATCGAGAACGTCGAACGCGGTCTCCTGACGGAGCGGAAGCGGATCGCGCAGGAGGAGGCAGCGAGCACCAAGAAAATTATCCTCATGGGAAATTTACTGGGGTTTGGATTGACCGCCCTGGTGGGATTCGCCACGCACCGATCCATCACCCGTCCTTTGGCTGAATTTCAGCAATTCGTGACCGCGGTGGGAGAAGGCGATTTAACGCAGCAATCCGCCCGCGAAGGGGGAGACGAGCTGGGAAAACTCGCCCACGGTCTGAATCAGATGGTCAAGCGGCTGAGGGATGTGGCGACGCAGACGCGCGCGGCGACGGAAAATCTGGATACCGCGACGATGGAAATTCTGGCGTCGGCAAAAGAGCAGTCGGCGGTCTCCGGAGAGCAGGCGGCGGCGTACCAGGAGACTAACGTAACCATTCAGCAAGTCAGCAAGTCCGGTCTCCAGATTGCGGAAAGAGCCAAGCAGGTGACGGTCACGGCAGAGGCCGTATCGATCGCCAACACTTCGGGACTGGACGCGGTTCAGAAGGCCAACCAGACGGTGGAAGCGATTCATGAACAAGCCGAGGCAGTGGCCCAGAACATTGTGGCCTTGAGCGAAAAGACGCAGATGGTGGGTGATATTCTGGCCACGGTGAACGACATCGCGGAGCAATCGCATCTACTGGCGTTGAACGCCGCCATCGAAGCAGCCGCCGCCGGGGAACACGGCCGGACGTTTTCGGTAGTGGCGGGCGAAATCAAGAATCTGGCCGACCAGTCGAAGGCGGCGACGGTACAGGTCAAGACCATTCTGGGAGACATTCAGAAGGAGATCAACACCTCCGTAATGTTGACCGAGGAAGCGGTGAAGCGGGTAGATCTGGGCAAGCACCAGGCGGATGCGGCGGCCTCCGCCATTCGCGACATGGCGGCCAATATCGACCAGAGCGTGCAGGCGTTTCAGCAGATTGTAGCGGGCACCAACCAGCAGCAGATCGGCTTTGAGAACGTGATGCAAGCCTTAAAAGATATGAGCCGGGCGAGCGAACAGGCAGCCACCAGCAACCGCGCTACGGAGAAGGCCGCGGCCAACCTGACCAGCATCGGCGCGCAACTGCGCACGGCGACAGAGCGGTACCGCCTTTGACCGCGATTCAACAAAAGCTTGCGGCGATTTTTCAGGGCGAGCATGCCGAGCATCTGGAACATATCCGCTCCATCCTCGCGTTGTTGGAACACGTCGTGGAGACGAAGGGAAGAATCGAGCTCGATGAAGCGTTCCGGCGCGCGCACAGTTTAAAAGGCGCGGCCCGGGCGGTCGATCTGAATGCGGTGGAGGGGTTGGCTTCGGGTCTGGAAACTTTGTTTTCCCGGGTTCGCGAAGGGACCATGCCGCTGGACCGGCAGATGGCCAGGGTGATCCATCAGGCCCTCGACGCGAGCGAGGAGTGCGTGGGGGCATTTCGGGAAAACCGGATTCCAGAGGAACCGGCCGCGGCGCTGCGGGCGATCGACGACCTGCTGGGGATCGAGAAGCCCGCGGACGAAGAGCGGGCCGGGAAAGGGACGGAGGGCGCGCCGGTCCCGATGGGCTTGCAGGCCGCTGAAATGGTGCGGCTGCCGGCGGAGAATCTGGACCGGCTGGTGCGTTCGACGGGCCAGATTCTTACGGAGAGTCAACGGCAGGCGAGCGTCTCCGCGGAACTGGACGCGCTCGAAGGCCAGGTGGGCGAAATGGCCACCGAATGCCTGCGATTCCGCAAGGCCTCCGCCGCGCTGCGATGGCGCCTGGCGAGCCAACCGGGCTACTCCGCCATGATCAAGCACCTGGGATTCATCGAACAAAAAGTACGCACGCTGGCCGCGCAAACCAGCACGGCTCGTCTGCTGCAACAACGCAGCGTGTGGAGCACCAGGCGTTCGGCGGAACAACTGCAAAGGGACGTGTGGGGCGCTCGCATGGCTCCGGCGGAGGACTTGTTTGAAGGCTTCCGGAAGATGGTGCGGGACTTGGCCCGGGACGAGAACAAAGAGGTCGATTTCCGGTTGAGCGGGTCCGGTGTAAGGGCCGACCGGAGCGTGCTCCAGGCGCTGAAAGATCCGGTGATGCATCTGCTTCGCAACGCCATCAGCCACGGCATCGAAACACCGGCGGAGCGCGTGGCCAAGGGAAAAGCGCCGGTAGGATCCCTCATCCTGCGTCTGGATTCGCAAAGGGGACGCCTGATCATCGAATTGGAAGACGATGGCCGGGGCGTGGATTTGAACAAGGTGGCGAAGGTGCTCTCCGAGGATGAGCCGGGCGTCCATTCCGCGGAAGAACTGGCCCAAGCCATCTTCCGGCCGGGCTTTTCCACTGCGGCGACCGTCAATCACCTGTCGGGGCGCGGGATGGGGCTCTCGGTGGTTTACGAAACGGTACACCGCTTACAAGGAGACGTGGTTTTAAGGACAAAGGACGATCCCGGCGCGTCCTTTCTGCTATCCGTCCCTTTATCCGTGTCGACCAGCCACTTGCTGCTGCTCTGCTGCGCGGACCAGATCTTCGGGATTCCCACTCACGGGATCGAGCGCCTTTACCGCATCCGGCTGGACAAGGTGGAGACGCTCGAAGGAAGACCGGTGGTGATGCTGGAAGGGAAACCAGTCCCGTTATATGGATTAGCCCATTTATTGCGTATCGGAGACGAATCTCCCACGCTGCGCGGCGACAGGCTGCCGGTGATGGTTTTGAAATCCGGCGCCAAGCGCTTCGCGGTATGGGTGGATGAGTTCCTGACGGAGAGAGACGCTCTGATCCAGGAACTGGGAATGCGCCTCCCTACCACCGGCAACATTTCCGGAGGCGCGATCTCACGCGACGGGACGGTTTTCGTGGTCCTGAACCCCTCCGGGCTGGCCGCGACTTGCATGCCGTCGGCAATTTCTCAGATTCCGCGGATTGCCAAGCCGGTAGTGGAAACGATGGCTTCAGGCATTCTAGTCGTGGACGATTCGATCACTTCCCGCTCGCTCGAGAAAAGTATCCTGGAGGCGCATGGCTACCGCGTTCGCGTGGCGGTGGACGGCCTGGAAGCTTTGGAAATGCTGCGGATCGAAAAGGCCGACCTGATCATTACCGATATTCAGATGCCGCGGATGGACGGGTTTGCGCTGGTGGCGGCGCTGAAGGCGGATAGCCGGCTGAAAGAGATTCCCGTGATCATCGTCAGCTCGCTCGAGCGGGCCGAGGATCAGGAGCGTGGTCTGCTGCTGGAAGCGGACGCGTACGTGGTGAAGCGCAAATTCGATCAGACGGAGCTACTGAATGCGATCCGGCAAATGATATGAAAAAAATCCGGGTCATGATTGTCGAGGATTCGGCGGTCGTGCGCGCGCTGCTCGAACACATCATAGGACGGGACGCCCGCCTGGAGGTCTGCGCGATCGCGGCCAGTGCCGAGGATGCGCTGCGAATCCTGGAGCAGATCTCGCCCGATGTCATTGCGATGGATATTCGCCTGCCCGGTATGAACGGGCTCGAAGCAACGCGGCGGATCATGTCGAAAAACCCGGTTCCTATCGTCGTGGTCGCCTCCAGCATCGAGTCCGATGCGATTCCCATGGAGGCGTTGCGGGCGGGCGCTTTATCCGTGCTCGAAAAGCCCGTCGGGACCACGCATGCCGATTATGAGGCAGTGGCGAAAAGGTTGTGCACGCAATTAGTGATCATGAGCCAGGTTCATCTGATTCGCCAGCATGCCAGGCGCGAATGCCTTCCCATGGAGGGGGGGATTACGCGGAGTGCAAGCGGGGCGCATGGCCGGTTTCAGATGGTGGGAATTGCCTGCTCCACCGGTGGTCCCGGCGCGCTGGTGCAATTGCTGGGAATGCTCGGATCCGATTTCCCGCTGCCGATCCTGCTGGTGCAACACATGACCGCTAGCTTTCTCGACGGGTTCGCCGCCTGGCTGGACGCCGTTTGTCCCTTTGAGGTAACGGTCGTGACCGGCATTTGCCGCCCTGTTGGCAAAGTGCTGTATCTGGCTCCGGCCGCGCAGCACTTGCGATTGGACGACGGGAAATTGTGGCCGGAAACGGGCGAGCCGGTATCGTTTCAGCGTCCCTCCGGCACCGTATTATTTCAATCCATGGCGAAGGATCTGGGGGCCGGCGCATTGGGTGTGGTGCTGACCGGAATGGGCGACGACGGCGCTTCCGGCCTGCTGGATATTCGCCGGGCCGGCGGATATACGATCGCCGAGGATGAGTCGACAGCGGTGGTTTACGGGATGCCGGGAGCGGCCGTGCGATTGGGAGCGGTTTCCGAATCGTTGCCGCTGCCGGCGATTGCCCCGAGAATTTTGGAATTGGTCCGAAAAGCGCCAACTAGATGACCGGAAATTTAATCGCTTCTCGATTTTTATGAACTCTTGGTACGCCGCGCCCTCAGGCGTCCCGTCCTGAAAGTTGTGCTGCTCTTCGGAATCTCTTCATCGTCGAGTCTTGTGGGGCGGCCATTCTTGGCGGCAGCCGCGTTTCAGGCGGCTTTTGTGGATTGTCGAAAAGGTAAATCACGTGCTCAGATATTGAACGGGAGCATCGAATGGCGGCAACATTTCGCAATGTGTTGAATCTACTCTGGCGCCAATACGAGCAATTCGCCTTGGCCAGCAGAACCATCCTTGCCGTCACACACAATTTTAGTTGCCGAACCAGCCTCCGCGTTCTCTCGCTGGAGCAAGGATGGCGAATTTTGTTTGCTGACTCGCTCGAAGACGCCCTTCGTCTTCAACATTTGAACAGCGTTTCGATCCTGGTTTACGACCGGGATCTGCCGGGTGTCGAATGGCGGCACGGCCTGCGCACCTTGCTCACTTCGAAAGAGCCGGTTTTCCCCATCGTCATTTCGGATGTTCTGGATTCCCGGCTCCGCTTCGAAGTCCTCGCCTGCGGGGGCTATGATTTGGCGCAAAATCCCCTCGATCCCAAAGATTTCGTCGCCCTGGTCAATGGAGCCTTAGCCTTAGCGAAATCAATCGATTCGCTGGAGCCAGGACTCTGAAATTCGGGGAAAATTGAGCTGCTGGCCGGCCTGGGTGGCGCGCGCCTCCAGGTGTGCCGGGGCGACACTCGTGTCGCCGCTTCGACGACCGAGCTGCGAGACAATGCGATATATGGACACTCTAATCAATACATCCGAATTTCAAATCGGCGGCGATCTTCCTGTGCATCGCCTTGGCTTCGGCGCTATGAGAATCACCGGTAAAGGAATTTGGGGCGAGCCGCAAGATCGCGACGAGGCTCTCCGCGTCCTCCGCCGGGCTGTGGAACTGGGAATCAATTTTATCGATACCGCCGATTCCTATGGCCCCAAGGTCAGCGAGCAAATCATAGCCGAGGCTCTATACCCTTATCCGCCCGGCCTGGTGATCGCCACCAAAGCCGGCTTCGAACGCCCCGGTCCGGATCAGTGGAAGATGAACGGCCATCCCGCCCATCTCCGCTCCGCGTGTGAAGGCAGTCTGCTCCGCCTGCGCCTCGATCGGATCCCTCTCTATCAGCTTCACCGCATTGACCCCGCCGTGCCGGCCGAGGATCAACTCGGCGCGCTCAAGGATCTCCAGGCGCAAGGGAAGATTCAACACATTGGTCTTTCCGAAGTAAGCGTCGCGCAGATTGAGCACGCCCGCACCATCGTGCCGATTGTTACCGTGCAGAACCGCTATAGCGTCGCCGATCAAGGGGCCGGGGACGTCGTCGATTACTGTGAGCGCGCAAATATCGGCTTCATTCCCTGGTTTCCATTGGCTGCGGGGAAATTGGACAAACTTCACCGCACCGCCGCCGCCTTGAACATCACAGCCTCGCAACTCGCCCTAGCCTGGCTGCTCTGGCGCTCCCCGGTAATGCTACCCATCCCAGGCACCTCAAGCGTGAAACACCTGGAAGAGAACGTCGGCGCTGCATTTCTCAAGCTGGACGCCAGCACCTTTGAGAAGCTATGAAATTAGACTGTTCTCTACAAGAGACTGCACTCAGCCCAAAGTGGGGCGGTCCCCCTGGACCGCGGCCGACGCCCTCGCCGGCTCTTTGCCATGCAGAGCCTAAGTAGCCGGAACCGGTACAGCAGCAGCCTTCTTCTTAGTGGTACGGCGCTTCTCCACGGGAGGCTGCCGGTCGCTCTTTTTCAGATTCGGCAGGACGATTGCCAGGACGAATTTCTTCTCCCCATGCTCATCGAATTTGATCACGATATATTCGTCGCTGCACGATAGCACGCTTCCCAAGCCGAACTTAGGATGCTCGACTTGATCGGCTTGCTTAAAGGGTGGTTTGGTGGCCATTTGAAAACGGAATCCTTTAGAGAACCGGGATCATTCCCTAATCTATTGTAACAAAAGGCGGATCAATATACCACATTTCGACCTAACAACAGATCGGGAACAAATTTCCCCTTCCCGGCGTCAAAGCAAACAGCAGCCGGGAACCTGCTATTTTGGAATCAGTAGTGGCGGATAGCGTAGTTGGCCTCCAACTCGACATTTTAGCGGCGCTCCGCACGCGGGAGGAGGACTCCGCTCTGCTCGATGGTCTTCGCAGAGGTCAGGAAACTTCCTATGAATCGCTGATTCAGCGTTTCGAACAGCCAATCTATAACATTATTACTCGTCTGCTGGACGATCCAGCCGACGCGGCCGACGTGGTGCAGGAAGTCTTTTTGAAGGTTTTTCGCAATGTCGCGTCTTTCCGGGGTGAAAGCTCCCTGAAGACCTGGATCTACCGCATCGCGGTGAATGAGGCGCGCAATCAGCGCCGCTGGTTCAGCCGGCATCGCCGTCAGGAAGTAAATTTGGAAGTCGAGGAGCCAGCCGATTGCTATCAGGGCGGCCACCATACCTGCTACCAGAACTTTCTACCGGATCCCGGCCGTTCACCCTTCGAAGTGACGCTTGATCACGAGACATCCAGCTTGATTGAAGCCGCGCTCGCCGAGGTGAATCCTAAATTCCGCGCCGCCCTGGTACTGCGGGAAATTGAAGGCATGAGTTATGAGGAGATTGGCGACATTCTCGAAATCTCGCTCGGAACTGTAAAATCGCGCATCCTGCGAGGCCGGGACGCGTTGAAAAAACATCTGGCGGGCCGGCTGGAACCGGCCATGTCCTCGGAATGGCAGCCAATCGGATTGGCAAGGGAACTGTAAATCGTATGACACGCGATCTCGACGACTCGGCAAGTCAGGTTCTTCGCAGGCTACCCGCTCGCTATCCTCCGGTCGGCCTGCGCACGTCGTTGCGCGTGATCGCTTCGCGGGAGCGCCAGCGTATTCTTTCGCGCCAGATCAATTGGCGTGACCGTTTGAATTTATTTTTCAAAAATCTGATGCGCCCCCTGGCGTTGCCCTTGGCCGGCGGTGTTTTTTCCACCGTGGCCCTGTTCAGCATGTGCCTGATCCCGATGTATCCGGTGCGCGGCGACGATTCTTCGGATATCCCGACTGCGTTGACGACCACGGCAACGGTCAAGCAAATGGCGCCCATTGGCGGAACCTACGGCGACGTGGTGGTAGACGTATCCGTCGATGAGGCGGGCCGCATGGTCGATTATAAAATCGTCAGCGGCTTCAACGGTCTGACTACCGCGCAAGTGCGCAGAAGTTTGGAAAACCGGCTCATCTTCACCGAGTTTACGCCCGGCACGCAATTCGGCCAGCCGATGTCCGGCAAGTTGCGGATCATTTTCCGTAACAGTGATGTCGACGTTAAAGGCTGAGGGTTAAAGTACAATAGCCCAGTGGGTCGCCGCCTCGGCCAGCATTTCCTTTTCCGAAAATCAATTCTAGACCGCATCGCGGAGGCCGCCTGCGGCCCCGGCGTTCCTTTAGTGGTCGAAATCGGCCCCGGTAAAGGAGCGCTCACCGAGTCCCTGCTGGAGCGAGCGGATAAGGTGGTCGCCATCGAACTGGATTCGCACCTGGTTCACTACCTCCAGCAGAAATTCCGCGACCCGATCGCCGCGGGCCGGCTCGAAGTGATCGAAGGCGATGTTCTCAAGACGGATTTTTCGGGCGCCGTGATCGCCGGTAATTTGCCCTACTACATCACCTCGCCAATTCTCGAAAAAGTTTTCACCCTCGGCGAGGGCTGGACCCGCGCTGTTTTCTTAGTCCAGTCCGAAGTCGCCGCGAGATTGGCGGCGGAACCGGGAAATCGCGATTTTGGGTATTTAAGCGTGCAAACCCAGGTTCATGCCCATCCCGAGGTTCTTTTCGCGGTCCCGCGGGACGCCTTTCGCCCTCCTCCGAAGGTCGACAGCACGGTGGTAAAACTGGAGCGCCGCAGCCTTCCAGAAATTGAAGATCCCGTTTCTTTCCTTAAATTTGCATCGCTGTGCTTTCGCCACAAGCGAAAGACCTTGCGCAACAATCTGGCGCCCCTTTATGAGATCAATTCCTTGGACGAAGGCCGCTTGCGAGCCGAGCAAATGAGCATCTCCCAGCTTGCCGCGCTATACGCGAAAATATGCTCATTTAAGGCTCCTTAGGGCGCTGCATATGGTGGGTTATGCGCGATTAGCGCGGGATGTTGTACACTTAAGGGGTCGGTTGGAGGTGGGTCTTCTCAAGTGCCCTGCTGACCAATTTCGGCCGGTCAGTTCTGCCTTTCGCAGAAAAGGCGTTCTGCGGTCTGTTTCCTGACGATTGCCGCGTTTGCGGCGATCCCCTCCACGAAATTTCACGTATCCCCGTATGCAGCAAGTGCTTGCATGAGCCAAGTGCGCTGGCAGCGGATTATTTTTGCGTGGATTGCAAAACTCCGTTTTTAAATCACTTCCCGCTCGATGACCAGGGGCGCTGCTCGCTTTGCCGTCTGGGGCTGACGGGCTTCGATACGGTCTACACTTTCGGCTCTTATCAAGAGACGCTGCGGAAGCTGATTCATCTCTTCAAGTACAGCAAAGTACGTCCTTTAGCGCGGCCTTTGGGAGCGCTTCTGGCGAGGGCGATCCCACGCGAGCATCGTTTCGACCTGATTATCCCGATGCCTCTGCACTGGCGGAAACGTTGGAGCCGCGGCTATAACCAAAGTGAGCTGCTGGCAAAGGAAATTGCCCGCTGCTGGGGTGTGCCGGTGGCAAAAGTGGTGCGCCGCGTGAAAGCCACCGCGCCTCAGGCGGGGCTTAGTAATTCCAAACGCCGCCTCAATGTGCGCGCGGCGTTTCAAATACGCAAAGGCAGCGATATAAAAGGTTTGCGGGTGCTGCTGATCGACGATGTGGTGACCACCGGAGCCACCGCCAGCGCCTGCGCCAACGTTTTGAAGCGAGCCGGAGCCAGCCACGTCGCAGTGGCCGCGGTGGCGCGTACGGATCGACGAATTTCTCTGGAGACCACATGATCGCCAATCATCAGGAACGCGTGTTGCAACGCCTTCATAAACCTGTTCTCGTATTGAATTCGAGCTACGAACCGATCAACGTGTGCGCGGCCCGCCGGGCGCTGGTGCTGGTGCTGAAGGGCGTGGCATCGGCGGAGGAGCACGCCAGTGCGCAGGTCCATTCCGCCCGCCAGGCGATGCGTGTGCCCAGTGTAATCAGGCTGTTGGAATACCGGCGCATTCCACATCAAACACGGGCGCTTTCGCGGAAAAACATTTTGATGCGCGATCGTTATACCTGCCAATATTGCTTGCGCACGTTCAATTCCGGTGAGTTGACGCTCGACCATGTGCAGCCGCGATCGCGCGCTGGAGAGACCACTTGGGAAAATTTAGTGGCCTGCTGCCATCCCTGCAATAATCGCAAAGGCAGCCGGACTCCGGAAGAAGCGGGGATGCGTCTGGCACGCGCGCCGCGTCCGTTCAGCTTGCATACCAGCCGGCATTTGATGCGGTTGCTCGGGAAAAGCGACGATCAGTGGCGGAAGTATTTGTTCTATTAAATGCGCATTGCGATTGTCTCCGACATCCACGGGAACCGGACCGCTTTTGAGGCTGTGCTAGCCGATTTGCGGGAAGCTTCTCCTGATTTGATTTTTCACGGGGGCGATCTGGCGGGCAGTGGATCGAGCCCGGTGGAAGTTATCGACCGGATTCGCGATCTGGGATGGCAAGGCGTCCTTGGCAACACCGATGAGCTGCTTTTCCGGCCGGAGTCGCTCACGGAGTTTATGAAGCCGTCTCCCCTTTTGATCGTGATCGAGGAGATGGCGGCGGCGACTCGGGAATTGCTGGGAGAAGCCAGGCTCGCGTGGCTCCGCGGGCTGCCGTTCCGGCAAATCGAAGGCTCGGTGGCCCTGGTACATGCCAGTCCTGAGAGTTGCTGGCGCGCGCCGATGCCGGAGGCTGACGATGCGGAGTTGGAAGCAGGCTATTCGCCGCTCGGCAAACCGATCGTGGTTTATGGGCATATTCACCGGGCATTCGTACGAACGGTCTCATCGATGACGGTGGTGAATACCGGCAGCGTGAGTCTTTCTCATGATGGTGACCCTCGGGCTGCCTATCTGTTGCTCGATGATTCCAAGGCGCAGATCCGGCGCGTGGAGTATGACGTGGATCGGGAGCTGAAAGCGCTTGCTGAGTGCGGTTTGCCACACTCGGGTTGGGTGGCGACGATGCTGGAGAGTGGGCGGCCAGCTCTGCCATAAGAAATGCGCAGGTTGCGAGCGCAATTTCTTCTTAATTTCGGTGATAGAATCACTACTTGTGCCGAAATTTAGGAACCATTCGATTCAATTTGAAGAAATTACGGCTACTGCGGCAACGAAGTCGATCACTGGTCCAGCGGTTGCTTGCGTTGGATGGATCCCCTTTTATTTCGACGTTTCAGAATTGCCCGAGTGCGATCTCCTGCATCATAAAATGGCGGAGCCTGTTTTGGGCTTCCAAAGCGCGGCATCCATACTTTTATTTAGCGGCAATTTTTGTGAATCCGGTTCCGGAAGCGATTCTCCAGCCAGGTTCGGCGGACCTGCACAGTTTATTGATTTCCTCGAATCCAAGGAATTCAGAGGCGCGCTTGCCCTCGATGATGTGGAATTGATCGTGAATAAAGCCGGCACTCCGCTTCGCGTCAGCTTCAAGTCACTGCGTAGGCCTGGATATACGCCGATGCGAGTGAGGGTGGGGCGGCAGGTTCTCACCCATCATGATGGAGCTCGCGGGAGTCACCCCGGGGATGTGGAGGATGTGAAGGTCGAACCGGAATCAGATGGAGTCACGATCCGAATAGGGTTGCGATTTAAGATCGGCCGGGTTGGCGAACTGGCAGGTTACTTTTTTACCCACAGATGGGCGCCTTCGGCTTTGATAACCATGGAATACCGAATTGATAGTTCCGGACAGAAGACTGCAAAGGTTTGGGGCTCACTTATTCCCAGCCAATCGATTTACGTCGGTTGGGCGAAGCGCGCCCAGCACAATATGGTGGGCAACAGTTCGGATGAGATTGACAGATTTCTGGATGCGGGTTCATGCCGCGATGCTCCACGGCGCCTGTTTTTCGATGAGACAATAACATAGAGCAATAATTGCAATAGCGCTCCCAAGGAGAACTGCTAGTCCTTAGAGGGGAATGACTTAGCAATCTTAGGTGCAGCGGTTGCTGAATTGCATCATCAAATATGGTGTGCAGGAGATATGGTGTCCGACCGAAGAAGAGTCGATGGACTTTATAGACGTTTCGCGGTGGGAAGGTGTTGCGATGGAAAAGAATTTTGAGTTTATTAATGTGAGGCGGCTGACGCCTGGGCGATTCAGCGAGGACATGATGGCGAAGCTTAATGAAGGTCTTCATATCGATAGCTTTGAGATCGAAGTCCGAGAAGTCGAACTGGGCGAAGATCCCTCGATAGAACAACTAAATGTTACGTTTTTTGTTGGAGTTCCAGGCGAAAAACCGAATCGGGAAGCGAAAACGCGCCACCAGGGAGCTACCCTATATTTTACGTTCACATCCGCTGCTTCCATTGATGAAAATCTACAAGGGTTCGAGGAGTTTGTCCGGCAGCATGCAGTGACCGCATCCTCGCTTCCGGAGCGCTATCACATCGCCAGTCCCAAGGTCAGCGGAGCGCGGTAGACCCAGTTCTTCGGCGATTGTGGGCCTGTTGCTTTCAGCCACAGTGGTGGTTCTTGCAAGCCCAGCATGCGAATTATTACGTCCTTCAAGAAGAAACCGTTAAGCTTGTAATTTCGGAACTCTTTTGCCGTCTTCCTCGTAAGGACGATCATGAATTATCTTTGGCAGGATGTTCGGTACGGGGCTCGGATGCTGTGGAGCAAGCCGGGATTTACGGCGGCGGCGGTGCTGGTATTGGCTTTGGGGATCGGCGCGAATAGCGCGGTGTTCAGTCTGGTGAATGCTTTTCTATTGAAGCCGCTCCAGGTGCAGAAGCCGGAAGAGCTTACCGGGCTCTACAGCCGCGACACGAAACATCCGGACGAATACCGGGCGTTTTCCTATCCGAATTACGTCGATATCCGTGACCATAACCAGACCTTTGCTAGTCTCGCGGCGCTGAACCTGGCAATGATCGGCATTCAGGAAGGCGGCAGCACGCGGAGGGCGTTCGCGGCGGTGGTTTCCTCGAACTACTTTTCCATGCTGGGCGTCCCGATGCTGAAGGGACGGTCCTTCCTGGCCGAAGAAGAGAAGCCGGGGGGCGAATTGACCGCGATCGTGAACTATACATTCTGGGAGAAAAAGGGAGCGGATCCGCAACTGGTTGGTAAGCCCGTGCGAATGAATGGCCACCTGTTCACGATCGTGGGCATCACGCCCAAAGGATTCACCGGCACCACGGCGCTGATCAGCCCCGAGATTTTTGTGCCGCTGGGTGTTTATGGGCTGGTGATGAACGACTTTGACGGACAAGTCAAGCCGCTGGGGGCGCGCGATAACAATGCGCTGATGGTGATGGGCCGCTTCAAGCCGGGCGTTACGCCGCAGGCTGCCGATGCCACGCTGGCCGTTGTGGCGTCGCAAATGGAGAAGGCATATCCGGCCGAGAATAAGGACCAGGCGCTGCTGGTGCGGCCTCTCTCACGCACGGGTTACTCTACCGCTCCGGAGACCGGCGGCTCGCTGCGAGTACCGGCGACGATGCTGCTTTCGCTCGCCGCCGTGGTGCTGCTGATCGCTTCCTTGAACCTGGCAAACATGATGATGGCGAAAGGGACGGCGCGCAGGAAGGAAATCGCGATCCGCCTGGCGATTGGAGGCAGCAGGCGGCGCATTGTCCGGCAACTGGTGACGGAGGGATTACTGCTGGCGCTGCTGGGCGGAGCGGTGGGACTGGCGGTTGCTTCCTGGAGCACGACGCTGCTGATTCAATCGCTGGCCGGACTGGCTCCGTTGGACATTGTCTACGACGCTCGACCGGACGCGCGGGTGTTGGGGTTCACGCTGTTGTTCTGCGCGCTGAGCACGGTGGTGTTCGGGCTGTTCCCGGCCTGGAAGCTATCGAAGCCCGATGTGTGGATCGACCTCAAGGAGAATACCGGCGAAGATGTGGCCGGGCGCAAGCGGAGGCTATTCTCGCGCGGCAATATGCTGGTGATGGCGCAACTGTCGCTCTCCTTGATGATGCTCGCCGCGGCCGGGTTGTTCGTGCATAGCGCGGTGCGGGCGGCTAACATTCAGCCGGGATTCTCCCTGGACAATGAGGTGCTGGCGGAAGTGGATGCGAGCCTGATCGATTACGATGAAGCACGCGGATACCAGATCTACGCGACCTTAAAGGACCGTCTGCGGCAAGTGCCCGGGGTGCAAGCGGTGGCGATCGCGGCGACCGTTCCGTTCGGGACGATGAGGCTGGGCAAGAACATCACACCCGCCGGCATGGCGGTTTCAAAAGAGCATCCGGCGCTGGACGCGCGATACAACATGGTGAGCGAAGATTATTTTCGAACGCTGGGGATTCCGATTCTGCGCGGGCGGGCCTTTACTGCCGCGGAGAGCTCCAGAGGGTCGAAGAGCAACACGGCGATTATCGACAAACTGACGGCCGATAAACTCTGGCCGGGCGCGGATGCGCTGGGCAAGCACCTCCGCATCGATGGCGCGAAGCAGGATTTGGAAGTGGTGGGGGTGGTGGGCGATATTCGCGAGAACATTATTGGCGAGGGTTTGGGCGCTCATCTCTACGTTCCTTTTGGCCGGGAGTATCAAGCTAATGTGCAATTTCACGTGAAAGTGGCGGACGAACGCATGCTCGAAACCATCGGGCGCGAGATCCGCGCCACCGACGAGCGGCTGCCGGTGCTGGCGTTAAAGACCATGCGCGGGCATCTGGATTCCGGTTTCGACATCTGGGTGGTTCGAACGGGCGCGCACATCCTGGAGATCTTCGGCGCGGTGGCTTTGCTGCTGGCGGTGATCGGTTTATACGCGCTGAACGCCTATACGGTGGCGCGAAGGACGCGCGAGATCGGAATCCGGATGGCGCTGGGAGCGGATACTGCCTCGACGCTGCGCCTGATTCTTGGCGAGGCGTTCAAGGTGACGATGGTAGGAGTCGGAGTGGGGCTGCTGCTGGCGATCGGAGTGGGGCGGCTGCTGGCGGGCTTTCTCTATGACATAAGAAACCTGGATCCGCCGGTCCTGGGAGGCGCGCCGGTGCTGCTGACGCTGGTTGCGTTATTGGCCTGTTATATACCGGCGCGAAGAGCGGCACGGGTGGATCCGTTGATCGCGCTGCGATACGAGTAGGGCGAGTAGTGTAGTGTCCGGGAATTAGCGGGGCAGCGGATTGGTGGTCTCCCCAAGTCTGGTTCTCAGCATCCGGCTCTCATATCGTCCATGTTTTCGCGAAGGCCGACGCGGGCGTCGGCCGCGGACCAGGGGTCCGCCCCACCAGAGACTTGAGACCTGTCCAGCTAATTCCTGGACACTCGTTTGAGTTTCAGAGTTGCGGTAGACTTGCAAAGCCGCCTAAAAGGACGGCTGCCGCCAGAAATGGGGGCCCCACAAGCCAATGTGCCTCCACGCACAAACGCCTATTAGGCCAGATCCGAAGCGAGAATGGGGAGGCGGCGGACGCGCTTGCCGGTGGCGGCGAATAGGGCGTTGGTGACTGCGGGGGCGATGCCCGGGGTGCCCGCTTCGCCGATCCCGCCCGGCGCGGCCGTGCTGGGAACGATGTGAACCTCGACGACCGGCATTTCATCGATGCGCAGCACTTCATATTGATGAAAATTTTCCTGCTCCACGCGGCCGCGGTCGATGGTGATGCCGCCTTTGAGCGCCGCCGTCAATCCGAATACAATGGCGCTCTGGATCTGCTGCTCGACGCCGGACGGATTCACGACCTGGCCGCAATCGACCGCGCACACCACGCGATGGACACGAACCTTCCCGCCGGCCACCGATACTTCAGCGATCTGCGCGGTGAAGCTGCCGATGTTGTTCACCACTGAAATGCCGCGTCCGCGTCCCGCTGGAAGCGGCTTGCCCCAGCCGGCTTTCTGCGCGGCCAATTGCAGCGCGGCGCGAAGACGGGGAACCTCGGCGAGCATCCGCAGGCGAAGCTCCAGAGGATCCTTCCCGCCCGCCGCGGCCAGCTCATCGAGGAACGATTCCAGGAAAAAAGTGTTCTGCGAATATCCTACGGAGCGCCAGTAGGTGACTGGAATTCCAGCATCGACGGCGTGATAATCGCAGAAAAAGTTCGCGATGCCGTAAGGCATGGTGGTGACGCCTTCGACGCCGGTGCGGGCCACACCGTCGCGCAATCCGGCAAAAGGCGGGCACGCAATGCGAGCCGTGAGCGCGAGCGGCCAACCCTCCGCATCGAGTGCGCCGGAGAAGCGGCAGGCCGATGCGGGCCGGTACATATCCTGCTGCAAATCGTCTTCGCGCGACCACGTCAGCTTCACAGGGACGCCGGCGGCCTTCGAGACCTCGACCGCTTCGCCGATGAAATCGACCTGCCCGCGGCGCCCGAAGCCTCCGCCCATGAACTCGGTATGGACCTGCACGTTTTCGGGTTTGAGGCCGCTGATTTTTGCGGCGGTATCGCGCGCGGGAGTCTGCATTTGGGTGGAAGCCCACACTTCGCAGGTGTCCGGGCGAACGTCGGCCACGCAGTTGAGGGGCTCCATGGGCGCGTGGGCGAGAAACGGGACCTCATAAGTGGCGTCGATGCGTTTGGCGGCTGTGGCGATCGCGGCGGCGGCGTCTCCATCCTTGCGCGCGACCGCGCCCGGCTGCTGGAGCTTATCGGCGAAAATCCGGCTGAGGCGCGTGCTGTTCATGGCGGCGGTGGGGCCTTCGTCCCATTGAATGGCCAACGCGCGGCGGCCCTCCATGGCATTCCAGGTATTATCGGCGAGGACGGCCACGCCATTCGAAATCGCGATGACTTTGTGTACGCCGGGAACGAGCATGGTCTTCGAGGCGTCGAAGCCGGCGACCTTTCCGCCGAACACGGGACAGCGCGCCACCACTGCATAGAGCATTCCCGGCCGCCGCACATCGATGCCGAAGGTCGCGCTGCCATCCGTTTTCGAAGGGGTGTCGAGCCGCTTGGTGGCCTTCCCGATGAGCCGGAATTGCCTGGGCTCCTTGAGGGTCACGTTCGCCGGGAGGGGCAGCTTCGAAGCATCTTCGGCGAGGCTGCCATAGCTGAGCTTCGCGCCCGAGGAGGTGTTGATCACCCAGTTGTTTTCGGCGCGGCAGGCGGAGCTTTCGACGCCCCATTTCCTGGCTCCGGCTTCGATCAGCATCTGGCGCGCGGTGGCGCCGGCCTTGCGAAGAGAGTCCCAGGAGCTGCGGATGCTGGCGCTGCCGACGACGCCTTGAAAGGGTCCATACTCGCGGCTGACGCCTGGGAATTCGGTGCGGATTTTCTTCCAATCGCACTCCAGCTCTTCGGCCAGCAGCATGGAAAGCGAAGTCACCGTTCCTTGTCCCATCTCGGCCTTGTGAATGAACAGGGTGACGCTGTCGTCGGGGCTGATGCGGACGTAGGCGTTGAGCTTCGACGCGTCTCCGCCGGCGGCCTTCAGATAGAAGCCGACGAGAAGGCCGCCGGCGGTGCGAAGAAAGCCGCGGCGATCCAGTCCAGCGGCGCTCATGCCTCACCCCGGTGGATGGCCGCGGCGCGATGTACGGCGGCGCGGATCGCCTGATAGGTTCCGCAGCGGCAGATGTTCCCGCGCAAGGCTTCGTCGATATCGGCATCGCTGGGATTGGCGGTCTTTTGAAGCAGCGCGGCGGTGGTCATGATCTGCCCGGATTGGCAGTAGCCGCACTGCGGGACATCCTCCTCGATCCAGGCGCGCTGAACCGGATGGCTGCGGTCGGGGGAAAGCCCTTCGATAGTGGTCACGTTTTTCCCGGCGATGGCGGAGACGCGGGTGGTGCAGGATCGCGTGGGCTGGCCGTTGATATGCACGGTACAAGCTCCGCACAGAGCCATTCCACAGCCGAATTTCGTGCCAGTCAGACCGAGGGTATCGCGCAGCACCCACAACAGCGGCATCGCCGGCTCGACGTCGACCGTCCGCGGGTGCCCGTTCAATATAAAGCTGACTGCCATGATGAATTTTCCGGCTCCTTACCCGAAGTATACAGCGCCTTCCTGTGATTCGACGCCGGTTCCGGAGCTGCGGCATCAGAAAGTGGGAACGGGGCCGTGAGGGTGTTCCGCCAGCGACTGGGCCTGCTGGCGGGCCGGCAGCCACTTGTCAAGGGCATCGGCGAGACGCCTCAAATCGACCGGTTTGGCAAGATAATCGTCCATCCCCGCACGCATACATCGATCCCGGTCCGACGCCATGGCGTTGGCGGTAAGAGCGATGACCGGCGTGCCTGGATGAAGGGATGCGCGAATACGTCTGGTGGCTTCATAGCCGTCCATCACCGGCATCTCACAATCCATCAGCACCAGGTCGTAGGCTCCGTGCTCGACCGCTTGGACGGCCTCAGCTCCGTTGGGGACGGCGGTCGCTTCAAATCCCAGCTTGCGCAGCAAGGCGAGAACAACTTCCCGGTTCACGACATGATCTTCGGCAACCAGGATCCGCGCTGGCCGCGCGGTTCGAAGCATCCCGCGGCGTGCGACTAAGAGTCCTTGCTGGCTCGCGTGTAGCTGCTGTCCGGGAACGGCCGGCTCGAAAACCGCGGTGAACGAAAAGGTGGAACCGTGGCCTTCCCGGCTGTCGACCCGGATCGATCCGCCCATCATCGCGACAAACTGCTTGCAGATCGCCAGTCCGAGACCTGTCCCGCCGTACTTGCGCGTGGTGGAGGCGTCCGCCTGGACGAAAGGAGAGAAGATATCCGCCACCCGGTCCGGTGGGATCCCGATGCCGGTATCGGTGACCGAGAAACGCACGGTTGCGGGTTCGTCTAACGTTACGTCTAGCCGTACTTCGCCGTGCTCGGTGAATTTGACGGCATTCGCGCAGAGATTCGTCAACACCTGGCGGAGGCGATGCGCATCGCCGCGAAGGAGCGGCGGAATTTCGGGTGACACGCGCGCATGAAGGAGCAGCCCTTTCTCACTCGCCTGGACACGCAGGAGCTGGACGACATCCTCAATGATGGCGCGCGCGTCGAAGCTGAGATTTTCGAGCGTAATCTTGCGGGATTCGATTTTAGAAAGGTCCAGGATGTCGTCGATGAGGGCCAGCAGAGTGCGTCCGCTACCACTGGCCACGGTGGCATAGCGGCGCTGCTCAGCAGTCAGGCCGGTTTCGAGGAGCAACTCGATCATGCCGATGACGCCATTCATCGGTGTGCGGATTTCGTGGCTCATGTTGGCCAGAAAACGGCTCTTGGCCTGATTGGCCACGTCGGCACATTCGCGCGAGAGAATCAGCTCCGCCTCATAGCGTTTCTGCTCCGTGATTTCTTCCGCGATGCCGACCACACGAAGCAGTTGCCCCGCTTCGTCGCGAATGGGGAAAGCGCGGTCGCAGATCCATTTTTCCTGCCCATCGGGTGTTCCGATCCGATATTCCGATTTAATGGGGTCCCCTTGAATTTGCCGGGCAAGTACTCCCTCGGCGCGCTCTAGATCGTCCGGATGAATCGCCTCCATCCAGGACTTCGGGTTCTCGTAAAGACTCTGGCAGGTCCGGCCCCAAACCTGTTCATAGGCAGGGCTGACATAGAGAATCTCGCCGCCCGCGGCCGGGGTCGCCATCCAAAAAACTTCACGAATATTTTCGGCGAACTGGCGGAACTTTTCCTCGCTGCTGCGCAAGGCTTGTTCGACTTGTTTACGCTCCGTGATGTCCGGGCAGAGGCCGACGTGTCCCAGAAACTTGCCATCGGGCGAAAAACGCGGCTCAGCGTAGGTCGACACCCAGCGCCATTCGCCATCGGCGCGGCGGAGCCGTGTTTCGCTTCGCAGAGGCGCTTGTTCCCGCACGGAGCGGTCGCAGGCTTCGAAGTATTCCACCGCATCGTCCGGATGAACGAGGACCTGCCAGTTGAGCCCCGCCAATTGTTCGAAGTTGGCGCCGAAGAACTCCCGGTAGGCGCGATTAATGAACTCGAGCCGGCCTTCGCCGTTGGTGACCCACATCATGGCGGGACATCCGTCGGCCATGATGCGGAATCGATCTTCGGTCTCCCGCAGATTCCGCTCATTCCGCAAGCGCTGGCTGATGTCCCTGATGATGGCGGCGGTTCCCACCATTTCTCCCGCGGCATTCCTGATGGGGGACACGCAGATCGAAACGTCGATCGTACCGCCGTCCTTGCGGACGCACATGGAATCAAAAGGGGCAACGTTGCGTCCTTGCTGGATGGCTCCAATGATGATGCCGACTTCAGAGCGGCGGTCCGGCACCGGAAGAACTGCGGCGTTCCGGCCAACGATTTCCTGGCTGGTATATCCAAATAGAACTTCGGCGCCCCGGTTCCAACTGACGATGGTCCCGTCGAGGCATGTGCCGATAATCGCGTCGTCGGAAGATTCGACGATGGAGGCCAATAGGGCGCGCGCGTCCTCCGCCTCCTGCCCGTCGAGGTTTTGCTCGACAATGTCGTGGTCCGCGCGCACTTCCAGTTAGTCCTCACGATGCTTATCGCCCGGTATCAGGAATTTTTGAGGTCATTTTGACCCTTCCAGGTGGGAATAATCTGTAGCGGGGGTAACTTCGGTCGCTCTTTCAGCGTAAAATATCTTGAATCGAAAATGATGGCTCAAGGCTCATACGTCAGGTAAAACGCGAACGAATGTCCAGCCACGCCAATCCTCACGACCTGGAACACTATGTAACGGGTCAATTATCGACCGAGGACTCCTCTGTCGTCCACAAGCATCTGGAAGAATGCGAAGAATGCCAGCTCAAACTGGCGGAGTTTGCGCTCCAGACACAATGGAAAGGACCGGAACGTCGAAGCGAACCGCGGGTGCCGGTCAATTTCCTGGGACGGCTGAAGCTGCTGGACCCGGTGACATCCGTCGGTCCTCCCCATGACGTACAGGTCGTCGAGATTTCGAGGAAGGGCCTCAAGGTCCGTACTCCCCGATACTTGATTCCGAAAACGCTGGTGCAGATTCGATTCAACGGCAAAACGTTGCTGGGACAAGTGCGGTATTGCATCAGGGCGGAGCCGGAATATTACGCCGGCATTGAGGAAGTCCCGGACTTCCCATCGGCGTAGCTCATCACACTTTTTCTCGTAAAATATACCCCGCTGCGATCAGTAACGCGGCCTTCATCTATTCGTGATAAACGACTGCTACACTCGGCTCCGCGGTACCAGGAGAAAAACAAACGATGAAATCTAATTTGCCGATGTACAGTGCGTTTTTGCTGCTCACGGCGCTGGGTGCGCAGGCCGGCCCAGTGCTTATTATAGGAACACCGGGCGACAGTCTTCTCTCGACGCCAACCGGCCCATCGCCGAGACTTGCGAATCTAATTAACTTCGACGGACTCACCCCTTTTTCGACCTTTAGCCCCTCGACGTTCCTCTCCGAGGGTGTCAGTTCCATTTCCAGTCCCGATGGCCTGCTGGTCGAGCCATTCAGCACGCAGAGCGCTCCGAATGAGTTGTTCGATGACAGCTCCGATGGCAGTGCGAACATTACCATCGATCTCACCGGCGGCACCAACGCCATCGGCATCGGGATCGCGGATTCCGATGGCGAGGTCGTCCCTTCTTTAACCATTACGCTACAAGCTTTGGCTCAAAATGGCACTGCTTTGGGCTCGGCGTTCGTGATCAATCTTGCCAACACGGAAAACCTGATCAACACCGGCAACGGCTACTACGTTCTGGCAGATACCACCAACGACATTTTTGGTCTCCAGATCACGCAAAGCGTTGGAAATGCAAACTTTTCCGGGCTGGCGATTGACGATCTGGCGACGGCTCCGGAACCGTCCAGCTTTCTGCTTCTGGCGGCGGGCGTGGCAATCTTCGCGTCCTTTAAGTTGCTGAAGCGAGCCTGACCGGCTTCCTTTACCGATTCCAAACAGGAGAACATAATGAGACCCTTTCTTTCAGTTACCACAAGTGTGACTTTATTTATGGGCTTGCTCGGCAATCCGTCCATGGCGAGCGCCCAACCCCCGACACCCACTACGCCGATTCAGCACGTCGTTGTCATTTTCGGCGAGAATGTTTCCTTCGATCACTACTTCGGAACCTATCCGACCGCACAGAATCCTCCCGGACAGCCACGCTTCACCCCTCTGCCGGGCACGCCGGCAGCGAATGGCCTGACGACGGCTCTGCTAACCAACAACCCCAATTTCACCAACGCCGCGAACGGCTCGGGCGCTGCCAATCCGTTCCGCCTGAATCGCGATCAGGCTTTGACGTCGTCGCAGAACCATAGCGATGGTCCCGAACAGGCGTCGTTCGACCAGTTCGCGATGGACCTGTTCCCGTCGAAAACGGGAGCCGCGGGTGGAACCCCGGTTCTTTATCCGCCGGTGGTCAGCACGAAGGGCATGGTGATGGGCTATTTCGACGGCAACACGGTTACCGCAATGTGGAACTACGCGCAGAACTTCGCGTTGAGCGATAACTCCTACAACTCGCAGTTCGGACCGTCGTCGCCGGGCGCGGTCAATCTGATCTCCGGTCAGACGAACGGAATCAGCGCATCCCTGAACGGTCCCTCGAGTGACGAGATCGCGGATGGCAACGGCGGCTTCACGCTGGTCGGCGATGCCGATCCTCTGATGGATGTCTGCTCCAGCTCCACCACATTTCAGGTGAGCCTGAGCGGGAAAAACGTCGGCGATTTGCTCAACACGGCCGGACTTTCCTGGGGCTGGTTCCAGGGCGGCTTCGATCTTACGCAGACCAATCCCAACGGGACCACCCTCTGCAAGAGAAGCACGGTATCGCCCATCACCGGTTTGACCGAGGCTGATTACGTACAGCACCACCAGCCGTTTCAGTACTACGCCAGCACGCGGAACCCCGCCCACACGCGTCCCACCAGCATGGCCACCATCGGAATGCCGGGTGACGCTGGAAATCATCAGTACGATACGCACGACTTTTTCGACGCTCTGGCTGCCGGAAATTTACCGGCTGTGAGCTACCTGAAGGCGCAATCTTATCAGGATGCTCATCCGGGCAACTCGAATCCTCTGGACGAACAGGCATTCGTGGTGAATGTAGTCAACACCATCGAAGCTTCTCCGTTCTGGAACAACACCGCGATCATCATCGCCTACGACGATTCCGACGGATGGTACGATCATCAGCCGGCTTCGGTGAGCGGCACTCCTTTCATCGGCAACGGTTCCTTTACGACGCTGGATTCGATCTCCGGAACGAATGCCTGCGGAGTAAGCGGCACCACTCCGCAGCTTCCCGGACCGAATTCCGGTGGCCTGCCTGTACAAGGCCGATGCGGCCCCGGCGTTCGGACCCCGTTATTGGTTATCTCTCCCTGGGCCAAGCCGAACTTTGTAGACCACACTTTGACCATCCAGAGTTCCATTCTTCTCTTTATCGAGCAGAATTGGAGCTTGCCACCGATTGGCGGCGGATCCTTCGACGCCATCGCGGGACCGATTAACAACATGTTCGACTTCAGCCAGTCGACTCCGCAGAATCCCAACAAGCCGGTACTCTCGCTGACGACCGGCGTACCGCAGCAGTAACAGTAAAAGGACGCTAGCACTGTTTACACGACGTACGTTTCTAATCGGCGGCGGTCTTGGTACCGCCGCCGCGCAGATGGCGCATCTGCCTCCCATGCCTCCCGCGCCCCCTCAACTGGATCTCGACCGGCTGACCCCGTTTGTCGATCCCCTTCCCATCCCCGAAGTTGCCAAGCCGCTGGGTAAACGCGCACAGGTTCCTTTTTACAAGATTCCGATTCAGGAATTCTTTTCTAAAATTCATCGCGACGTGCAGCCGACGCGCTTCTGGGGCTACGGGAACAGCGTTCCCGGACCGACCATCGAGGTTCGTAGCGGCGAGGAAATCCTGGTCGAGTGGCCCAACCGTTTGCCGGCCAAACATTTTCTTCCCATCGACCACAACCTGATGGGCGCCGAAAAAGGCCGCCCCGAATCAAGAACCGTCGTTCATGTTCACGGCGCGAGAGTCCCTCCTGAAAGCGATGGCTGGCCGGAGAACTGGTACGCGCCCGGCAAATCCGCGACATACCGCTATCCGAACAAGCAGGAGGCGGCACTGCTCTGGTATCACGACCACGCGATGGGCATCAACCGGCTAAACATTTGCGCGGGCATGGCCGGCCTCTATGTGATCCGCGATTCTTTCGAAGACGGGCTGAATTTGCCGAAAGGCGAGTGTGAAATTCCGCTGGTGCTGATGGATCGTATGATCCGCGCCGATGGCCAGATTTACTATCCCGTGACGCAGTTGCCGGACGCCCCGTGGGTGCCTGAATACTTCGGAAACGCAGTCCTGATCAACGGCAAACTGTTGCCTTATCTCGATGTGCAGCCGCGCAAATACCGTTTCCGCATCGTGAACGCGTCGAACGGACGGTTCTATTTTCTGTCGCTGGAAAACGGCGCGCCGTTCCACCAGATCGGATCGGACCAGGGGCTTTTACCGGCTCCTGTGCCCGTGACCCGGCTCACGATCGCACCCGGAGAGCGAGCCGATGTCGTGGTGGATTTTGCGGAACATCGCGGCCAGCGCATCCTGCTCCAGAACCTCAGCGTGACGCTGATGCAGTTTCGCGTGGCTGCGGACCGCGTGACGGACCCCAGCGCGCTGCCCGAGGCGCTGCGGCCCGTGCCGCGAACCGCCGAGGCCAGCGCGATCCGCACGAGAATACTCACTCTCGAAGAAGTGGACAATCTGGTCGGCGAACCGATGACCCATTTGCTCGATGGCAAGCGCTGGCACGAGCCTGTATCGGAAAAACCGGTGCTCGACACCACCGAAATCTGGGAGTTCCTCAACACCACCGACGACGTGCATCCTATCCATCTGCACTTGGTTCGATTCCAGATCCTGGATCGCCGCACATTCGATGTTTCCGCTTATATTTTCAATAATAAGAAACTGGTCTATACAGCGGACGCCGTGCCGCCGGAGCCGAATGAAGTGGGCTGGAAAGATACCGTGAGGGCCACGCCGGGAGCCAGTACCAGGATCATCGTGAAATTTGAAGGCTACACCGGCCGTTATGTCTGGCACTGCCACATTCTGGAGCATGAGGACAATGAAATGATGCGGCCCTATGAAGTGCTGGCTCCCGCGAAGAGGTAGTAAAATGCGGTTTGCGACAATATAAAATCGCCGCGATTCCAGGAGACGGAATCGGCAAGGAAGTGATCCCCGCGGGCCTCGCTGTGCTTCGCGCTCTTCAGGAACAGGTCGGCGATTTCGAGCTTCTGGTCGACGAATTCCCCTGGGGCAGCGACTATTATCGGCAGACCGGTCTGATGATGCCTGTCGACGGTTTGGAGCAACTGCGCGCGTACCAAGCCATCTATTTTGGCGCGGTCGGAGATCCGAACCTGCCCGACGATGTGACGCTGTGGGGCCTGCGTCTGCGGATCTGCCAGGGCTTCGATCAGTTCGCCAATGTGCGCCCGACGCGGATTCTGCCTGGAATCGCTTCTCCTCTCCGCGACGTCGCCGAAGGTGACCTGGACTGGGTCATCGTTCGCGAGAATAGCGAGGGCGAATACGCGGGTCACGGCGGGCGCGCGCACCGCGGTTTTCCCGAAGAGGTGGCCACGGAAACGGCCATCTTCACGCGCGCCGGTGTGACGCGGATCATGCGCTTCGCCTATGAGTTGGCGCTGGCGCGACCTCGCCGCAGGCTGACAGTAGTGACCAAATCGAACGCCCAGCGGCACGGCATGGTTCTGTGGGATGAGATCGCCGCCGAAGTCGGACGCGAATTCCCTTCGGTCGAAACCGACAAGATGCTGGTGGATGCCGCGACGACGCGCATGGTCGCCAAGCCGCGCAGTCTGGACGTGATCGTCGCGACCAATCTCCACGCCGATATTTTGAGCGATCTGGCCGCCGCGCTGGCCGGTAGCATGGGCATCGCGCCGACCGCGAATCTGAATCCTTCGCGGAAACTTCCATCGATGTTCGAGCCGATCCACGGCTCGGCATTCGACATCATGGGAAAAGGAATCGCCAACCCCATCGGCAGTTTCTGGACCGCCGTGATGATGCTGGAGCATCTGGGAGAGTCCGCAGCCGCCGAGCGTCTGATGACGGCGATTGAGCGCGTCACCAAGGCCGGCGAAGTCACGCCAGACTTAGGAGGCTCGGCCACAACGGCCCAAGTAGCCGCTGCTGTTTGCCGGGCCCTTTAATGCTGATAGCGGTAAATCCTGCCGCCCTTCATCACGAACACCACGCGCCGCACAGCCGTGATATCTTCCAACGGATTCCCGTCGATCGCCACCAGATCCGCTTGGAATCCCGCCGCGACGGTTCCAATTTCCCGGCCCAATCCTAGCGATTCCGCCGAAATTGAGGTCGCGCTGATCACTGCGTCCATCGCCTTATCGTGCGCATCCCGTACGCGATAAACAAATTCCTCGGCGTTCCGCCCATGCGACCCTGCAACCGCGTCAGTGCCGAACACCACTTTGACTTTGTGCGCCCGCGCCCTCCGCAGCACATCCTCCGTTGGCGCGATGCCCTTCTCGATCGTTGCCAGCGCCGCGTCCGTGAACGCGAAGCTCTGGCGATTATCGAGATAGTTGTGCAGCACCAGGAGATTCGGATCGAAGAACGTGCCGCGCTGCGCCATCAGATCCAGCGTTTCGTCTTTCAGAAAAGTTCCGTGCTCGATGGACGTGCATCCGGCCAGGACCGCGGCCCGAGCCCCCGCATCGCCGATGGCGTGGACCACCGCGCGCAGCCCCACGGCCTTGGCCTCGCCGCACACCGCTTGAATCTGCTCATCGGTCATGCTCTGTTCGCCGCCCGCGCCCAATCCCGTGGTCGCGAACAGCTTGATCACGTCCGCGCCCTCCTGCTTGGTTTTGCGGACCAGCTCCCGTAAAGCTTCAGGACCGCCATTCGTCCCTTGGATCTGCCGCATGGAAGTGAGAATCCGCGGACCCGGCAATAATCCGCGACTGACAATATCGCGCACCTCCGCGTCAATGGCGGAGCCGACGCTCTGCACCGTCGTGAATCCTCCCGCCAGCGTAATCCAGGCGTCCGCCGCGGTCGAGAGCGCCATGTCTTCAGCCTTTCCGCCGTTGCTGACCGACTTATGATTCGCATCCAGATGCCAGTTCAAATGAATATGAGTATCGATCCATCCCGGCATCACGGTCAGGCCCCGCAGATCGTAATCGGCTTTGGCTTTTCCCGGCGCGATGGAGCGAATCTCAGAACCCTCAATCACGATTTGCTGATCCTTCAGCACGCCGCCTTTTCCATCCAGAATCGTGCTGGTCTGAATCACAATACGGCGGCCAGGCGCCTGTGCGAAACAAACAACGGCCGCCAAGCAAGCCAATGCAAACAATTTCGTCATCATCGATCCCGGTATTGTCCCACAGGCAACGTTATAATGACGAGCTATGAACCGCGCATGGATTTTCCTGATCCTGGCATCTGCCTCTTGGGCCCAGCCGACAATCTCTTGGGACCAACAGAAGACCGAAATTCTGGCCCATTATCGCGACCTGGTCCGGATCGATACCCGCGCCGGCAATGAGACGAAGGCCGTCGAATACATTCGCCAGGTGCTCGAAGCCGAAGGGATCCCGTGCAAAACGTTCGCCCTCGATCCCGCCCGCGCCAATCTGATCGCGCGCCTGAAGGGCAACGGATCGAAGCGGCCGCTGCTGATCCTGGCGCATACAGACGTGGTCGGCGTGCAGCCCGAGAAGTGGCCCGTCGATCCGTTCAGCGCCGCTATTAAGGACGGCTATGTGTGGGGACGCGGATCGCTCGACGACAAGCCTGTGCTGGCCGCGAACCTGATGGTCATGCTGCTGCTGAAACGCAACCACGTGGCGCTCGATCGTGACGTGATTTTCCTGGCCGAATCCGGCGAAGAGGCCGATACCGCCGGCGTGGGCATCAATTTCATGGTGGCGCAGCACTATGACGAAATCGACGCCGAATACTCGCTCACCGAGGGTGGAAACGGGACCATCGAAGGCGGCCGCGTGATCACCATGAACATCGGGACAGCGGAAAAAGTCCCCGCCCGCGTGCGTTTGGTGGCCACCGGAACCTCGGGCCACGGATCCGTGCCGCGCATGGATAACGCGCTCATTCACCTCGGCGCGGCGGTCGAAAAAGTCGGCCGCTGGCAGACTCCAATGCGTCTGAACGACACCACCCGCACTTATTTTGAAAAACTCGCTGGGATCAGCTCGCCTGAAAAAGCCGCACGCTACAATGCGCTGCTCAACGTGCAGACGGCGGATGCGGCGCAGCGTTATCTCGCCGAACATGAGCCGCAGGCATACTCGATGCTCCGCACGTCGGTGGTCCCGACCATGCTCAAAGCCGGCGTGGGCGCGAACGTAATCCCATCTGAAGCCGAAGCGACCCTCGACATTCGCGCCCTTCCCGACGAAGACATCACCAAGTTTTACGCGGAGATGGCCAAGGTGATCAACGACCCGCAAGTGAAAATCGAGCGTCTGCCCGCCACCCGCCCGTCATCGCCAGCCACGCGCCTCGATACCGAAATGTATCGCGTGCTCGAACAGGTCAGCAAGAAGATGTATTCCGGCGTCACAGTGCTTCCCACCATGTCGACCGGCGCCAGCGATAAAGCCCAGCTTCGCGCCAAAGGCCAGCAATCCTACGGAATCGGTCCCGCAGGCACCCGCGAGGACTTCACCAACTTCGGCGCGCACAGCGATGTCGAGCGTCTGGCGGAGCCCTCGATTTATCCCTTCGTCGAATTCGTCTGGAACGCAGTCACAGCAATCGCCGCCAACAAGTAGCTTCTCAAGAGAGAACGTTAAACGAGTTCCAGCCGTCTGAGCTTCAGACGGTCGGCCCGAACATGGGCAAGATCGTATTGCGCCTGCTGCACCAGCCAGCTTTCTGCATTGCCGCCGAACACTTTCGACAGCCTTACGGCCATTTCCGGCGAAATTCCGCGCTTTCCGTTCACCAGCTCTGATAAAGTGTTGCGCGTGACGCCAAGAGCAGCCGCGGCATCCGTGATGCTCAAGCCCAAAGGCTCAATACATTCTTCATACACAACAACACCTGGATGAGGCGGGTTTTTCATGGTCATAGGCTGGTTCTTTTTAATGGTAATCGACGTCCTCCACGCCATCGTTAAAGCGAAAAATAACTCGCCAATTCGCGCGAACAGTCACGGCCCACACGCCCTTCGACGCCCCTCTGAGCGGACGCAGCCGGAACCCCGGCAAATCCAGGTGGTCGATGGTTCGGGCGGCGCAGCTTGCCAACGTGTTCCGGATTCACGACGCTTGGATCGCCGTCTTCAAAAAGACGCTTCAGCCCCTTGTGGCGGATGGTTCATATCATGCCACTTCGCAACGCGCCACGTTACGCATGTCAATAATAGTTCTAGCGCAAGACCGAACCGGGAACCTGAAGACCATCAGGGAACCAACTCATTCGTATAAGTCTTCCCCAAATCAACCTTCGCATTCCGTACCGCCTCCAGCGAAATACCCAACACTTTCCGCACCGCCTCCGCCGCCTCCGGCGTAAATTTCCCGTCCACCGAGAGCATCCCTTGCGCCGTCCGCAGGACCTCGAGATCGGTCTCCGTATCCTCCGTTCGAAACGCCTCCGGCATCTTTTCACGAATCTCTTCCGGCGTGTGCGAGCGCATCCAGGCCAGCGTTCGCGTGATCGCCCCCGCCAGCAGCCGCGCGGTATCGCGATTCTTCTCCACCCATTCCGTCTTCGAATAGAGCACCGCCGATAGATAATTCTCGACCCCGAATACAGAGCGCACCCCATCGCCCGTCCGCGTATCGGCCAGAATATGCAGCCCCGGCATCTGCTTCCGCACGATCGCCAGCGCCGGATCCGTCATAATGGCCGCGTCCACCTTGTTGTGCGTCACCGCTCCCACCGCCGTCCCGCTCATGCCGATCGACACGTTGCTCACCTCCTCCGGCTTCATGCCGTGCGTGACCAGCAGGTAATTCAGGAACATATGCGTCGATGATCCAGGCGCGGAAACTCCCACCGTTTTTCCTTTCAAATCCTCGATGCGAGCCACCAGAGGCGAACCCAGCACCAGCCCCGGATACCGCAGCATCGCCACGAAAGCCCGTAGCTCCTTGCCCTGCGCCGCCATCTGAATAGTGTGGTCATAAAATCCGCAAACCACGTCCGTGCTGCCGCCCATCAGCGCTTCGAGCGACTTCGCTCCGCCCGGAAAATCGAGCAGCGTGACGTTCAGGCCGGCCTCCTTATAGAAGCCAAGCTCCTGCGCCAAGGTCGCCGGCAGATAGATCAACTGTGCCTGCCCACCGATAGCGATCTTCACGTCCGCGGCCTTGCGGCTACTGCATCCCGCCAGCAGTAGAAAACTAAAAACGATTCGTCTCAGCACCTTGTGCTACGATACCAACGTTGCATGCTCCTCTCCGACAAGTACACCCTTGAGCGAGGCAGCGTCTACCTCACCGGCATCCAGGCGCTGGTCCGATTGCCTCTCGATCAGATGCGCCGCGACCGCCGCGCGGGTCTGAATACAGGCGCTTTTATCTCCGGTTATGAAGGCTCGCCGCTCGGCGGGTATGACCTTGCGCTAGGCCGGTCCAAAAAGCTGCTCGATGAGAACGGCATCCATTTTCGGCCCGGCTTGAATGAAGATCTCGCCGCGACCTCCGTCATGGGCAGCCAGATTTTCGAAGTCGTCGGCAAGGGCAAAGTCGACGGCGTGCTCGGCATCTGGTATGGAAAAGGCCCCGGGGTTGACCGCAGCGGCGACGTTTTTCGCCACGCGAATCTAGCCGGCACTGGGAAAAATTGCGCCGCCCTGGTCCTCGCCGGGGACGACCACGGCTGCAAGAGCTCCACCATTCCGCATCAGAGCGATTTCAGCCTGATGAACGCCGGCATCCCGTTTTTATTTCCCGGCAACGTCCAGGAAATTATCGATTATGGCCTTTTAGCCATCGCGATTTCGCGCTTTTCCGGCGCCTGGGTCGGCCTGAAACTGGTCACGGACGTGTGCGATGCCGGCAGCACTGTAGTCCTCGATCCGGACCAGCCGCAGATCCGCATTCCCCCGAATTATCAGAAGACAGTCGACCCGCGCCTCGTCCCGCCCATCACTTTGGCGCTGGAATATGAGGTCAATTCCAGACGCCTGCAAGCTGTATTGCAGTTCGCCCGTTTGAATCGTGTCAACCGCTGGCACGGCAGCAAGAAAGCCCGGCTCGGCATCGTTAGCGCCGGGAAAGCCTACTACGATCTGGCGCAAGCCCTGCGTGATCTCGGCATCGGCGAAGCGGAGCTCGAAGACCTCGGCATTCGCGTCGCGAAGTTCGGCATGACCTTTCCGCTCGATCAGGAATTCGCCCGCGAATTCGCCGAAGGCCTCGAAACCATCCTCGTTGTGGAGGAAAAGCGCAGCTTCCTCGAATTGCATTTGCGGGACGCTTTATATTCCAGCCCCGCGCGCCCGAAGATTCTCGGCAAGATAGACGCCCAAGGCGCACCGCTGTTTTTGCCTTCAGGCGAGCTCGATCCCGATAAAATAGCCCGCGTCCTTGGAAGCCTTCTAAAAACCGAGAAGGCCGTGGCTCGCGTCCAGTTTCTCGAAGGTATCGTCGCCAAGCCGCGCGAGCAGCATTTGTCGATTCGCGCGTCGAATTTCTGTTCCGGCTGTCCTCATAACCGTTCCACGATCCTGCTCGAAGGCTCCGTCGGCGGCGGAGGCATCGGCTGCCACACCATGGCGATGCGCCTCACAGATTCCGGCCGCGCGTTTTCGCACCTGACGCAAATGGGCGGCGAAGGCGCCACCTGGATCGGCATGGCTCCCTTCGTCGGCCACCAGCATATGTTTCAGAATCTCGGCGACGGGACGTTTTTTCATTCCGGCCAGCTCGCCGTCAACGCGCTGGTTTCGAGCGGCCTCAACATCACTTACAAAATTCTTTATAACGGTCACGTTTCGATGACCGGAGGACAGGAAGCCGTCGGCGCTCTCCCGGTGCCGCAATTGACGAGGAAACTGGAAGCCGAAGGCGTGCGCCGCACCATCGTTCTCACCGAAGACGTCAAGCGCTATCAATATGTAGAGCTGGCCTCGAATGCCGAGCTGCGCGACCGCTCTGAGCTGGAACGTACACTGGCCGAGCTGGCCCAGGAAAAAGGCGTCACCGCCATGATCTACGACCAGGAGTGCATGGCTGAAGTGCGCCGCAAACGCTCCCGTGGGAAATACGCCGAGCCGGTGAAGCGCCTCATGATCCACGAGGAAGTGTGCGAAGGCTGCGGCGATTGCGTCAAGCAATCGAATTGCATGAGCCTCAATCCGGTGGCCACGGAGCTGGGCCAGAAGATGCGCATTCACCAGTCGTCCTGCAATAAGGATTACTCGTGCGCCCTCGGCGATTGCCCTTCGTTCGTCACCGTGAAAATCAAGGAAGGCACCGGTCTGCGCCGCAAGGCTCTGCCCAAACTTCCCGACGCGGACGTGCCCGCGCCTCGTGAAATCGCCGCCCTCAACGACGGTTATCGCATCGTGTGCCCCGGCATCGGCGGCACCGGCGTCGTGACCATCAATGCTTTGCTTGCGACCGCCGGCTGGATCGACGGATTGTACGTCACCACCCTCGATCAGACCGGCACCGCCCAGAAAGGCGGAGCCGTCGTCTCGCACATTCTGCTCAGCCGCAAGCCGGTCGAAGCGCCTGCTCGAACCAACACCGGCAATGCCGACGTGATTCTCGGCTTCGATCTGATCGGTGTCGCCAATGCCGATCTCCTGAAGACGGCCGCGCCCGAAAAAACGACGGCTGTATTGAACACTAATGTCACGCCGACCATCGACGCAATCCGCTTCCGCACCCCGATCGCCGGGCCGGAGAGTATGCTCGAAGCCGTGCAGCTAGTCACCCGCCGCGGCCACAACATTGTAGTCGACGGCACTCGCCTCGCCGAAGGTCTTTTCGGCAGCCACATGGCCGTGAACTTATTCCTGCTGGGAGTCGCGTGGCAAGGCGGCCTCATCCCTCTCACGCTGGGTGCGATCGAGCAAGCGATTCGCCTGAACGGCGTCGATATCGAACGCAACTTGCAGGTCTTCACCTGGGGCCGGAAATATTATCACGACGCCGCGTCGGTCGAGCAGTTGCTGGCGCCCAAGCAGGAGCGCATAGCGGCCTTCGACCGTGTGTCGGAATTAACCGCCTATCAAAACGCAGCCTACGCCAAGCAGTATTCCGATTTCGTCGCCGAGGTCGCGCGCAAAGCGCCGGCGCTGGCCGATACCGTCGCTCGAAATCTATACAAATTGATGGCTTACAAAGACGAGTACGAAGTCGCCCGTCTGCTCACCAAGCCGGCCTTTGAAAATCAGATCAAGGAAACCTGGACGCAGGTAGAATCGATTTCCTATAACCTGCACCCACCGCTGCTGCGAAAATTCTTCAAGAAGAAAATCGCGCTGGGCGCCTGGTTCCGCAGCCCTTTGAAAATGCTAGCGGCGATGAAAGCACTGCGCGGCGGCCCGCTCGATATTTTCGGATACGCCCCACACCGCCGCATGGAGCGTGAACTCATCACCTGGTATCGCGATCTTATTTCACAAGTGTTGGACAGGGATCTCCCCCAAGCCCAGGAAATCGCCGCCCTCCCCGACCAAATTCGAGGCTACGAGCAGATCAAGGAAAAGAGCATAGCCCAAGTCAAGAAACGCGCCGCAGAAATGTTGCAGCCCGAGCCCACGCTAGCGGTGTGACAGCAGAGCCCCATCCACTCAATCCCAGCGTTTTCCTTCCTGGCAGCCGTCGGCTCGTAGCATGCAAATTTACGGTCAATTAAGGCTCCCTAGAGCGTCGTTTCGAGCGACTTATGCTCAGTTAAGCTCGATTATCGTGGCCGTCGCCATGCCGTAGCCGATACACATCGACTGCAATCCATACCGGCCGCCGGTTCGTTCCAGAATATTCACCAGCTTCGTCATCAGCACCGCGCCGGTCGCTCCCAGCGGATGGCCGTGGGCGATGGCTCCGCCTTGGATATTCAAGCGTCCGGCGGGCGGCTGAATCTCGCGAGCCCAGGCGATCGGAACGCAGGCGAAGGCTTCGTTGATCTCAAAAGCATCGATATCTTCGGGGGTTAACCCCGCCATTTTCAATGCTTTCTGTGTTGCGGCAATCGGTCCTGTCAGCATCAACTCGGGATCGCTGCCGACCACCGCCCGCGCGACGATCCGGGCTCGTTTTTTGAGGCCATATTTTTCCGCCGCCGCGCCGCTGGCGAGCAAAACCGCAGCCGCCCCATCGGAGATTTGGCTTGAGTTTGCAGCAGTTACCACACCATCAGGCCGGAAAACAGGCTTCAGCGAACGCATCCGCGCCACATCCGGGTTGGCGCGCACGCCTTCATCGCGGTCTAAGCCGTTCAAAGGAAAGATTCCGTCAGGACGGAAAGCGGCTGCGCGGGCATGGCTTTCGACGGCGAAATCGTCCATTTCCTCGCGCGAAATGCCCCATTTTTCAGCAATCAATTCAGCCGACATCCCCTGATGCAGCAAGGGGATAGGAAAGTTGGCGCGAAACTCATCGGTGAGCGCGGCGTCCGTGCCCATAGGAACCCGGCTCATGGATTCGACTCCGCATCCAATGGCGATTTCCATATCTCCCGCGGCGATGGCTTGGGAGGCGAAATGAATCGCCTGCTGGCCCGAGCCGCAGAAACGATTGAGCTGAAGCGCTGGAGTTTCAATGGGATAGCCTGCCTTGAGGCCAGCCAACCGCCCTATATTGGTCCCCTGTTCTCCGGTCGCGGTGACGCATCCGCAGATGATGTCTTCGACATGATGAGCATCGAGCGCTTTCAACGTCAGCGCAAGTAAATCAACGGGATGAACGTTGAAATGCGCCCCATCCGGCTTCCCGCGGCCAATTGGAGTTCGAACGGCATCTACAATGAATACATCCATTTAAGTCCTCATGCGAACCAGGAAATACAATCCGGCCAACGAGAATATCACGTCGGGCGACCACGCCGCCATCGAAGGCGGGAGCTGGCCCAACGCGCCAACTTGTTCAAATAACTTGTCTATCGACCAATAGGCAATCGCCAAAGCAAGGCTGACGCCAACGCCGGCCATGGCACCCCGATTGCCCGCCAGAAACGCGAACGGGATAGACACCATCGCCATGATAAAGGCGAACATCGGCACCGAGAATTTCTTGTCCAGTTGGACCTGCAAAGAGACGGTATCAAAGCCTTTATGCTGCAAATCGGCGATATAAACCTGAAGCTCCCTGAAATTCATCTGCCGCGCCTGCTTGGCTTCGCGCAGGAAGTAATCGGGCTTCTCTTCGAGCTCTGAAAAGGTCTTAGTCGTAAAGGCTTCAAAGCCGGTGGTGCGGGTGCCCTGAATATCGGCAAACCAGCCGTTTTGAAACACCCACTTATCGAGGGTCGGCTCCCAGCGGGCGCGGTTCGCGGAAATATGGCGCTTCAGGCGGAACGGGCCGGGGTCGATTTCGTAAATGTTGACTCCGCTCATGACGTGCGAGGCGGGGTCGAAATATTCGTAGTTATAAATGCGGTTGTGCTCTGTATTGATCCACTTACGCTCGGGGTGCAGATAGGTTTGCGGAGGCTTGCCTTTAATGACGGAGCGAAGCTGATCCTGGCGGCGGTCGGCGTCGGGAACCCAGAAATGATCGAAGGCAAAAAGTCCGCCGCTAAGGCAGAGGCAAGCGACGAGAATCGGAACGGTGAGGCGATGGGCGCTGATGCCGCAGGCCTTGAACGCGGTGATTTCATTGTGTTTACTGAGAATGGCAAATACCACCAAAACGGCCGCCAGCACACCGATGGGCGTGAAATCGTAGATCAGGCGCGGAGTGAGCCAGAAGTGATACTGAAGGATGGTGCTGAGTCCGATGCTGTTACGGATGATGTCGCTCAAGAGCTGAAAGAACTCGAAGATGTGAAAGATGGCGACAAAGGTGAGCAGCAACATCATGAAATAGAACAGAAAACTGGCGAGCACGTAGCGGTCGATGATTTGCGGAACCAGCGGGAAGCGCCCCATCAGTATTTTGGCCTGCTGGCGGTCGAGGGCGCGTTGGGCACGCTGCTGGGGAGTGCGGCCAAAGCCGCGGAAGTAGATGATAAGGCGGCCCAGAATATCGCGGTCGCCGGGCTTTTCGAGGCGCGTCATCATGGCGATGCCGAACAGCGCAAAAATTATGTCGGGGAGCCAGACAGCGAGAGCGGGCGACATCTTGCCTTGCTTCGAGAGGCTGACCAGAGTGCCCAGGCCGATGTAATAAATCAGAGCGAGAGCGACGGTGAGCACGACGGCTCCAGATTTCCCGGCGCGGCGCGTAGTGATGCCCAGAGGAACGCCGGCGAGTGAAAGCAGGATGCAGGCCAGCGGCAGCGCGAAGCGAGTATTCAATTCGATTTGCGCGTCGAGCTTAGCCGTCTTATCGAGCCCGGGGGTGCGATAGGCGACGCGGTAAAGGGGCGGGGTATCCATTTCCGTAACGGGCTTTGAAATGGTAGCGGCGGCTGGTTTTTCGGCGTAAAGAGCCTGGTCGCCCTGGCCGGAATATTCGGTAATGTGATAATCGCCGACGTCTTTACCCGCTTCGTAAGTGCTGCCGTTCTGAAGGGAAAGCTGGAGCCGGTTGACGGCGGGATCGGGTACTGCAATGGCCTCCGGGGCGAGGGTGATGACTGGGTTATCGCCGCGTTCAGAAGCGGAGGGGCCGCGTTCGGCGGGCGGCGTCACGTCCGCGACGAAGATCTGGCGCCAGCGCGAAGGAGGGCCGACAATCACATCGCCGATATAGAGAACTTTGTTCGGGAACTGCTCCTCAAAAACACGGGCTTGCACGTCGGCGGTGAGTTCGCTGGCGATGAGAATATTCTTGATGCGAATCTCTTCGCGAATAGACCAAGGGGTGAGCCAGAGCGAGGCGGCGGCGGCGCAACACATGGCGAGAAATCCGAACAGCAGGATCGCGGGGACTACGCGGCGGCCGGGAACGCCGGCGGCTCGCATGGCGGTGATTTCTCCGTCGGTCGACATGCGGCTGAGGGTGATCAGGGTGCCGATCAGGACGCCGAGAGGGATGGCAAACGGAAGCATGGCGGGGAGCACCAGCGCGAACATATAGGCAACCGTTTTGGGCGGGCCGGAAGTGCGGACCAGGAATTCGAACAATTTCCCGGCTTGTTGCAGAAAGAGAACGAAGGTGAACATGGCCGCGCCCAGCATCGCGGTGACAAAGATTTCGCGGAAGATGGTGCGGGTGATCAGGCGCATGGCGAGGGACCGGGCGTCGACACGAGTGTCGACGCGGCACGCCTGGGGGCGTGCGCTACAACGTCGCCATGCTCATCGGGCGCGGGTTTCATAGGACGGGGATGGGACTACGGGTAGTTTGGGGAGTTGTTCCTGGGGGACTTCGAATTCGATTTCTTCGAATAGAAGGGCCGGGGAGACTACTGAGGTGGGGGCGAGAATGCCTCCGATTCCCAGCATGGCCAGGGGGGCGCCGTTGTTGACGTAATCGAAGAGCGCTGTTTCCTGGGAGGCGGCGAGGATATCGCGCAGAGAGCGCGTCGAAACACCGCGGAAACGCAGGCCGCGGACCAGTTCCTCCCGGCCATCGGCATAGACTCGATAGACCAGAACGGGAGGGCTGAGGGGGCGCACGGATCCTCCGGACTGGGAGCCGCTCTGGGCCAGCGCCTGTAGCTCACTGCGGCCGGCGGAAAAGGGAAAATCGAGCTTGCGGACCAGCATTCCGTAGGGCTTGTTGCGCTCCTTACAAATATCGATGAGCTTCTTTTTCAACGCGGCGAGAGAATCGCCCTGCGAGGTTTTGATGAAGAGATTACTGATGCCGGCGGAACGCGCGCCGTAATTCCCGGCCAGACGGGCGTGGCCGTTGGAAGTGGGAAAACCCTTGATAGGCTGGCGAGTGGTGAGGAAATTTTTGAGCACGCCTTTCTCGACCACCGAAACGGGTTTGCCCGGCACGCCCTCGAGATCCCACTGGTAGAAGCCGACAAGCTGCTTGCCATGCCAGGTGGATTGGGTGGGATCGTCGACGATATCCATCCAATCCGGCAAAATCCGTGAACCGATCTTGGTATCGAGCTCGCTGGGCAGGAAATTGATGTTACGGCCAGGCTCGGCTAGAGGCTTGCGCGGGGAGTGGAGATTATCGCCGAGCAATTGCGCCATAAGCTGCGCGGCGGCTTCGGGCTCAAACAAAGTGGGTCCGGAAAAAGACTCACCGAGAGGAGCATGGACCAGCGCGCGGACATCCTCCGCCACGGCTGTCAGGCCGGTGCGGATTTCCGCGTCCGAAGGAAGCTTGTCGGGTTCGAGCGACTGGAAAGAGATGGCGTCGCGCACGATCATTCCATCCGGCGCCTGACCTTCGGCGCGGGCGTAGAAGCGCGCCAGGCTATCGTCATAGCGCAGAGAGGTTCCTTCATTGGTCAACATCCAGGTGACGCCGTCAAGAAGCTGGAGATCGACGCCGGACGCCATAACATCGGGAACCGCGCCAAACAACGCCGAGAGCTTGACGGTACGGGCGGTCCAGGCGGCGTCGTCAATTTTGTGTCGGGTGATTTTCTGGAGGCTGGTGACGGGCTCGACACGGGAAAAATCGGGAAGCTTATCGGTAGTCGCAGCGGCGGCGTTCAACGCGGCGCGCTTGCGGGACATGGATTCGATAGCGGTCTTATAAGCGGTATCGGTCGAGAGCCACAAGGCATCCCGCAGGGCCAGATAATCGTCATCGAGAGGGAACGAGGTATCGTAGCGCCCGCCCGAATAACGGCCGCTGAAAAGATGACCGGTGTCGTCAAAATCGTAACTGCCGACGCGCACGTCAATTTGCGGGGCGCGGAAATGGACCCGCGAAACATCGATGGGCGATCCGAGAACGGCGGCGACTTGGAACTGGCTGACGTCCGACAGATCGTAGCTGAAAAAGAAGGGCGTGTCATCGCCACCGCCGACGACGCGCAGTTCGCGGGAACGATCGAGTTCGTCACGCAAAGCGCGGAGAATCACGTCGTCATCGTCTGCTTTCGAAGTTTTCTGAGGCAGCAGCAGCGCGGCGGAGGCGAGAAGGAGGGTGGAGACGGCGAGGGTACGGGCGATCATTGCTGACCTCCTGCGGACGGGCGTGAAAGGTAAGGCGGAAGGTCCTGCGAACGCTCCTTACGCTGGATTTCAATCTGCGAAACCAGCAGCGCGGGCGCGACGGCGGATACGGGGACGTTGCCCGATTCAGCGCCGCAGATGCCGTTGAAAACTTCCATCTTATCGGAGGTCGCCATAATTTTCTCGAAGCTGGCGAGAGGTGTGCCGACGATATCCGCGCCACGAATCAGCTCATCCGGACGGCCATCGGCAAAGACGCGGTAGACGATGAGAGGGATTACAGTGAAGGCCTGCAATCCGCGGCTGGCGGTGGTGGTGTAGCCGCCGGTGACCTGGTCGAAATAGAGGCCATAAGGCTTGCCCTGCTTCTTGACTTCTTCGATCAGCATCTTGCGCAGGTCGGCGTCGCTGACCTTATTGGTGGATTCGACGATGAGGTTCGATTGGCGGGAAACGACTTCATTTCCGGGAGATCGGCGGCCGTGGCCGTTGGAATTAGGGAAGCCGGAGATGGGAGAGCGCGACATCAGGAAATTTTTGAGAACACCGTTTTCGACGGCGACAAAGCGCTGGGCTTTCACGCCTTCGTCGTCATAGGCGTAAGTCCCGTTGAGCGCGATGCCGTTATATTCGGCGCGGGTGGGGTCGAAGATCACGGACAGAAACGCGGGGAGGACCGGCTTGCCGACGCTCTTGGTAAAGGTCTGGCCTTCGCTCTCATCTTTTTGGCGATGGCCTTCAATACGGTGGCCGAAAATTTCATGGAAGAAGACGCCGGCGGCGCGTCCTGATAAGATGGCCGGGCCGACAAAAGGATCGGCGGGCGGAGCGTGGAGCAGATCGGTAAGATTTTTGCCAGCCCGTTCGACAGCGGCGAGGATTTGCGGGTCCTTGGGCAGAGTGGAGGGATCGGCGGTTTCAAAAGTCTCCATCGAGGCGAGGTCCATGCCGTCGGTCGCCTTGCCGCGAGTGGTGATGATAATGCGGGCAAAGAGGCGGCCGGTTTCGACGCGCGTTCCCTCCGAGGTGACAATGGTGGTCATGACGCGCTGGGCTTCGACGGCGACGTTCGAGTTGATGGCGCCGGGATATTTCGCCATTTCAGCCGAGACTTTGCGCAACCTGGCGGCCCATTCGGGGGAACTGAATTTGAGCTTGGAAGGGGCGGAAAAAGATGTTTGCGGCTGCTCCACCGAAAAATCGGCAGAGCCATCGGCGGCGGCCGAGCGCAGCTTTTCGTCGGCCTTGATGCGGATCAGGCGCTGAGCGACGCCGCGATAAACGCGATCCGTGGTGAGCCAAACCGTCTTGCGGATGGCGTCGGGATTGTCGTCGAGAGCGAGCCTGCTGGCGAGAGTGAAGCGCGGATGCTCCCCGGCGATGCGGCGGTAATTATCGAACTGCGGGCTTCCGGCGCGGATGGTGATATCCAGAATGCGATCGTGATTATGATTCTGGCCGTCGATCGATCCGCGGCTGGCGAGGATGACGTCCTCTTCCTGGTCTGTGACTTCGTAGCCGAGAAAATAAGGCGCGGGGTCGGCCTTCTGCTTGAGAGCGGTGAAATTCCGCTCCAATTCATCGGAAAGAATTTTTACGAGCGGCGACTGGGCATAGGCGCAAGCGCCGAAAATCGAGAATAAAACAAGGGTACGCACGTATGCATACAAGGATAACAGGGGCCGTAAGTGATCTGTCTGTCACATAGGCCTACCAGGCAGGCCTATCAGGCAGGGGCGGTCAGGGCAGGGATGGACACGAGGCCGCGATCCTTTAACCCGTTCAGCGCCAGTCCATAGCGTCCGCGAACGCCGGTTTTCTCGAAAATATGCTTCAGGTGGATCTTGACGGTGCCGGGACGGATGCCAAGATCGAGGGCAATCTCTTTATTTTTATAGCCCTGCTCGACCAGCTCGAGCACCTGCTGCTCCCGCGAGGTCAACTCGCTGCGCGGATAGCGGTCGGCGCGGGCGGAATCGCGGAACACGCAATCCTCCATCCAACTGCGGCCGAGGGCGACCGTCCGCAAACAGGCCAAGACGACGGAAATGCTGGCGGTTTTGCGCAAAATCCCTCGCGCGCCGGCTTGCAGGAAACGCAGCGCCTCGGCTTCGGTGACGGAGACGCCCCAGATCACGATGGCGGTGCCGAGTTCATTTGCTTTCAACTCACTGAGCCATTCGAGGATGGCTTGAATCCCGAATGCTTTATCCAACATCAGGACCTCTGGAGAGGTGCGGCGCACCAGGTCCATGGCTTGCGCCAGCGAATCCGACGTTTCGGCGAACAGCAAGTCCGGGGAGCCGGCGAGCAAGGTTCGAACGCCTTCCGCCGTAACCGGCTGAGTGTCACAGACGGACACTTTCTTAAGGGGCGCGAATTGCGGCCCGCTCATGGTGGGTGCGGCGATCTCTGTCAGGTTCATGGAATCTCCCTTTAGTGAAGTCTTATCGTCCGGTGGTATCACTGTGTTAGTAGAAGGAAGGGTTAAACGCTCTCATGTTATGATGCGTTGTAGCCGATTTACTACTTTGGAACGCATACCAAAGTGGTCCACCAGTCGCCATGTCCAAAAGTGAGGTCCACTCAGCATCCTCAAAACGGGCTGTTGTTATCAGTCCGAATTCGCGGATGGCGGATGAATTGTCTCCGCTGTTAACAAGCCACTTAGTGGGCGTACCGCTGAGTTACGTGCGGAGTTATCCCTCGCCGCGGGATGTGGGGGCGGCAATGGGGTCGGGGGTTGTGAACCTGTGTTTCCTGGACGTGGTGTCGGATCCTGAACAGGCTCTACAACTTCTGGGTGAAATGTCGCGTATGGGGCCGAACATCCAGGTGATCGCGCTGCTGGCGGCGAACGATCCGGATGCGATGCTGCGCTGCCTGCGGGGCGGTGCGGCCGACTTCCTGATTCAACCATTTACGAGCGAACAGATCGACGCAGTTCTGGCGAAATTGGCCCGTACGGCGCCGTCAGAGGGCGGAGGCAGGGAACCGGCGAAGATTTTCGTGGTCATGCCGGCAAAAGGCGCCTGCGGAGCCACCACGATCGCCTGCAACCTGGCTTTCCAGTGGAAGCGGCATGGGGCGAAGAGGGTTCTGCTGGCCGATCTGGACCCGCTGACCGGAACGATGTCGTTCCTGTTGAAGATTAAATCGGTTTACAGCTTCGTGGATGCGCTGCTGCGGTCTTACGAGCTGGATCACGATTTGTGGAACTCGATGGTGACCCATGTCCACGGGATCGACGTGCTGCTGGCGCCGGAAATCCTGGTGGAGGGCGCGAACGACCTGCGGGATCCTTCTCCGATTCTCGATTATGCGCGCCATAATTATGACGTCGTGGTGATCGATGCGGGCGGGGTTTATGGCGAGTGGAATCTGAACCAGGCGCGGATGGCGAACGATCTGCTGCTGGTGACGACAAACGAGTTACCAGCGCTACAGGCGGCGCAGCGCGCGCTTTCCTATCTGGACGCGAACCGCATCGGGCGGTGGAAGATCCGGTTGATCGTGAATCGATACATGCGCGACGTAGGGCTGAGCCGCGAGGTGATCGCGACGGCGCTGCACACGGAAGTTTACGACATTTTCCCGAGCGACTACGACGCGGTGCAGAAGTCGTTGATGGAGGGCAAGCCGGCGCCGCCGTCGACGACGTTCGGCAAGAGCATCATGCAGTTGGCCGACAAGCTCAGCGGGCGCACGGAATCGACGAAGAAGAAAAGCTCGTCGCTCGGCGGGTTGCTGGGGCTCTTCACAAAAACGTCGAAATAAATACGTATTTCTTCGCCCTTTTGTTCCCTTTTTATTTACTTGGCTGTTTGCAACCTTCCTTCCACTACGGCGTCGAATATAGTGAAGGGGGCGGCGGATATGAAGAGCAAATGGCTAATAACGGCTGCGCTGGCGGCTTCGGCGGCTCTGGTTCCGGCGGCGTCACCGAATCTCACGCCACTTGAGAATAAAGTGCGGCATCAATTGGCGATGTTGCCTTATTACAACATTTTCGATTACATTTCTTTCCGCGTGGATGGCGGTACGGTCACGTTATTCGGCGATGTGACCAAGCCCGTTCTGAAGAGCGATGCGGGTAACGCCGTGAAGCACGTGGAAGGCGTGGAGCGCATCGAGAATCAGATCGAGGTGCTGCCGCTTTCGCCCTTGGATGAGGGGATTCGTGCGCGAACGGCGAGGGCGATCTATGCGTATCCCGCGCTTTCGCGATATGGAGCCGGGACGCAGCCTTCGATTCACATCATCGTGAAAAATGGCAACGTAACGCTGATGGGATTCGTCTCTAATGATACGGACAAACAATTGGCCTTCATAAGAGCAAATGGTGTCCCCGGAGTGTTTGCAGTGAATAACGAACTCCAGATTCAAAGATAGTTTTCCTCTGTTTCCTCTTGACCTTGGATAGCCTGGACGCAGTCACCCTCCTAAAGGGGTCCAGGTTGTTCTAAGCGGCGGTCCGGCCCCCTCCGACCCGGACCGCCGTTCCTTTTTTAGAAGTAGCCCGTAGCCTGTAGCCAGAATGCCATCTCAGTTCTCCGTGGGAATGCGTTGATGTGGTCGATGACCAGCACTTCGAGCGGCTCCTTGCGCGGTTCCAGCTTTAATCCTAGCGACTCCCGTATTCGAAGGCCGGATCGGGCGTCCAGGAGAGGTCGATATCGTAGGTTCCTTTGAGCCCGGTAAAATCTTGCATTGGATGGTCCAGTCTGTTCGAAAGACAGTGAGCGAGGCCATGCCCATTGACCCTTTGATCGATCCTGACCCTGAATTTCGGGCCGTTTTTTGTCCACGATCAACGCATACACAGGGACGGGCGATCCTCCTTACGGCGGCGAGCTGGAATCTTTCGACCATCTGATCGCTGGTTGCGCCCTCCGGCATCTTGCCTACGATCTCGAAGCAATCCTCATCCAGCCAGGGAGGTCCGACGATCTGGCCCTTCCCACCTTGAAGGCTTCGACGAGAATTGGTTAGAGAGGGAGGCCGTTCAATACGACCGTCCCAGGTCCCATGGAGTGGCCGGCGCCGCACTGGTCCGTCCGCTTCACCGAAGTGCCTGGGATCGCGGATGGAATCTTCAGGGAGCCCGATGTTCCGGAGCTGGCTTCGAAGCTGCGAGGATTGCTGGAGGGGGTTGACGGCGGGACGGGCACGCTTTGATTGGGTCGGAAACCGCATGCTGCGCATGGCGGCTCAGTAGGCCAGAGTGCGGTTAGAGGATGATACAGGGGGCTATCGGCGCGCCTAAACCAATAAAAAAGCGCAAACGGTTGCTTGTCCGTTTGCGCCCTTTCATGCGGCTGGATTTTTGTTAACGGCGTCCACCGCGCATTCCGCCGCCGCCCATGGAGCGGAACGCCGGCGCTCCTACACGGCCCGCGGCCACCGCTCCGCGATATCCGCCGACAAAAGCCGCCGGAGGAGCATAGTGAGCGAACGATCTATATGCGCCACCGTAGTAACCGAACCCGAAGAACGGAGCTCGATAGACGAAGAACGGTGAATAGAAGCCCCAGCCGAACGGATTGTAGAAGAATCCGTCTCCAGGGATAAAAGTGTAAGCGCTATACCAGGGATTCCAGTACCAGCCTGCGCCGAAGAATCCAGGTCCACCCGCATAGGCGCGCGCTTCGCCGATGTTGGCTTCCGCCAGGTACGAGGAGCGCAAGCGGCTCCAATTATAGAGATCGCCTTCCGCGGTTCTCTTGTCGAACCCATGCGCCTTCAGGTCTCCGTTGGCGATGAGATTCAATTCGTGTCCGCCCTTCAGCTCGATGCGATGTGAGCCGTTGGTCGCCACCGCTTCTCCGTCGATGATGCGAACCTGATTGCCTGCCGCGTCGAAGTCGTACAGACCTTTTTTCTGTACGTCAATGGCGAACCCGGCTTGCAACACACGTAGATGATTTTCGGGGAAAAGCTGATCGACTTCGATGATGGCATGACCCTGGTCAAGCTGGATCTGCGTATCCGTCAACCGAGCCGCAATTAGCCTGACGGAGGTATTCTCACCCAGGCGCAAAAACACACCGGGCGTCAATAGAACTTCAATTTTTCCGTTCAGCGTCGTCACGGAGTTGCCTTCTCCGATTTCGACACCGGCCGATTTTGCGTCGAGGCTCTGGCCGCCAGTGGCTGCCTGCCCTTCGACGTAATTCACCGTTCCCGGTCTTGCTGCTGGCGTATCGGCCCAGAGAGGGGTCGATACCGCCGCCAGGAACATCCCTGCAACCGTTATCAACTTTGACCGCCGCATATTATTTTCTCAACCTCACTAGTAAAGATGCGGGGTTGATCATGCGGGTTGCTGGCTCATTTCACCAATGAAATGGTGGTTTTCAGCCACTGATGACGGGGTTGCGAAGCTCACCCAGGCCTTCGACGCGGACGATGCATTCGTCGCCATCTTGCAGATAGCGCGGGGGCTTGCGGGCGAAGCCTACGCCGGATGGCGTACCGGTGGAAATGATGTCTCCGGGCTCAAGCGTCACCACACTGGAGATGAATTCGATCAGCTCCGGGATCTTGAAAATCAGTTCCCGTGTGTTCGATTGCTGCAATATTTCGCCGCCGATTTCGAGTGAAATATCGAGCGCATGCGGATCGGCGATCTCATCCTTCGTCACGATGGCGGGGCCCATGGGCGCGAACGTATCGCACGATTTTCCCATCAGCCACTGCGTGGTCGCCAGTTGTAGATCCCGCGCGCTGACGTCGTTCACGATGGTATATCCGAAAACGTGATCCATCGCTTTCGACGCGGGAATGCGGCGCCCTCCGGGGCCAATGACTACCGCAAATTCCGCTTCATAATCAGGCTGTGTCGATTCCTTCGGAAGCACAATGTTCTCGCCCGGTCCGATCACGGCGTTTGAGAACTTGCTGAATATCGTCGGCACTTTCGGGATCGCCATGTTCGATTCAATGGCGTGGTCGCGATAGTTCAGGCCTACGCAAATGAATTTCGGAGGGCGTGGAATCGGCGCCAGCAGCGTCACTGAAGAAAGGTCGTAAAACTCTCCCGACGAAGCAGGTGCTCCGCCAAAAGAGATGACCTGAAGCATATCCATTCCAAGGCCGGTCACCTTATTGCCATCGAGAATGCCAGCCATGGCGCCACTGCCTCCGTGGCGAAAAGTTACGAGTCGCATAACTTCTGAGGGTACACTAAAAGAAAATGAATAGAGACGTGATTCTCCGGTCCATCCTGGATACCGGCGTGGTCCCCGTGGTTCGAACCTCCAGTGCAGAGAGCGCCGTACTGGCTATTGAAGCCGTTTATCGCGGCGGAATTCGCGCCGCCGAAATCACCATGACCGTTCCCGGCGCAGTGAAAGCCCTTGAGAAACTGGCCGACGCATTTGGGGACAAGCTGGTGCTGGGCGCAGGCACCGTGCTCGATCCGGAAACGGCGCGCATTTGTATGCTGGCCGGAGCGCAATTTTTCGTCACGCCGGCCCTAAATATAAAGACGATCGAGATGGCGAAGCGTTACTCGAAGATCATCATGCCCGGCGCGTTGACGCCCACGGAAATCGTTGCCGCATGGGAAGCGGGCGCCGATTTCGTGAAGGTGTTCCCGTGCGGAGCGCTCGGCGGAGCGAAGTATATCAAGGCGCTGAAGGCTCCCCTTCCGCATATTGAAATGGTGCCGACGGGCGGCGTCAGCCTCGAAAATACGGCCGATTTTCTGAGGGCGGGCGCGGCCGCGGTGGCCGTCGGCGCCGAACTGATCGACGCCAAAACGATCGGCGAAGGACGCTACGAAGTGTTTGAAGAACGCGCCCGGAAGTTCCTGGCGGAAGTGGCGAAAGCTCGCGGAAATTAAGAACATGCCTCGCATAGATCGCGCTCTGCTGAGCGTTACTGATAAGACCGGTATCGTCGAATTCGCCCGTGAGCTGACCTCGCTCGGCGTCGAGATTATTTCCACCGGCGGGACGTATCGAATTTTGAAAGACGCCGCCATCGGACCGCTGCTGGAGGTCGCCAGCGTAACCGAGTTTCCGGAAATGCTGGACGGCCGCGTGAAGACCATTCATCCAAAAATCGCCGGCGGGATTCTCGCCATACGCTCCAGACCGGAGCATATGAGCGCGATTAAATCGCACGGAATTCCGAAGATCGATCTGGTTTGTGTGAACCTCTACGAATTCGAGAAGATCGCCTCCAATCCGGATGCGCCGCTGGCGGAGCTGATTGAAAATATCGATATCGGCGGACCGACCATGATCCGCGCGGCGGCCAAGAATTATCAGGACGTCGCGGTGGTGACGGCTCCTTCCGATTACGCCGCGCTGATCGAAGAATTGCGCGCGAGTGACGGCTCGCTGTCGCCCGAAACGCACTGGAATCTGGCCAAGAAAGCCTTCGCCACGACCGCTGCTTATGATCGGGCGGTGTCTGCCCGGCTGTCTGAAATTCCGCCGACGCACGAGCCTCTGCCGGCCACGCTTGACATTCGCGCGCCGCGGACCATCGCGCTGCGGTATGGCGAGAATCCTCATCAATCGGCCGCCCTGTATGCGAATGGGAAGACGGGAATCGCCGGCGCCGAACAACTGCATGGCAAGGAACTTTCTTACAACAATCTGGTGGATCTGGATGCGGCCTGGCAACTGATCGGCGAGTTCGATGCGCCGGCCTCGGCGATCATCAAACATACGAATCCATGCGGGTGCGCGGAGGGCGCGACGCTGGCGGAGAGCTATCGGCGGGCGTTCGAAGCAGATCCGATTTCCGCGTACGGAGGAGTTCTGGCCTTCAATCGCGAGCTTGACCGAGAGACCGCGGAGGAGATTGCAAAGACGTTCATTGAGGCGATTGCTGCGCGGGGATATTCGGAACAAGCGCTGGAGGTTTTGCGCGGCAAGAAGAATTTGCGGCTGCTGCGGGTGACGGCGTCGGCTCTGGAACCGATGGTGAAATCGATCACCGGCGGATATCTGGTGCAGACGCCCGACGTTCATCGTTTAAGCCGAGTGGAAGCGCAGGTGAAGACCAAGCGCGCTCCGAGCGCGGAAGAATGGGACGCGCTGGAGTTCGGATGGAAGGTCGCGAAGCACGTGAAATCGAACGCCATCGTCTATGCGCGCGCGGGACAATCGATCAGCGTGGGCGCGGGGCAGATGAGCCGCGTGGATTCGGTGAAGGTGGGCGCGATGAAGGCGTTGCTGCCGCTGGTGGGCACGGTGCTGGCGTCGGACGCGTTTTTCCCGTTTCCCGACGGCGTGGAGGAAGCGGCGAAACACGGCATCACGGCGGTGATTCAGCCGGGAGGGTCAGTGAAAGATGCTGACGTGATCGTGGCTGCGGATCGGTTAGGATTGGCGATGGTGTTTACTGGGGTGCGGCACTTCCGGCATTAAACACAAGGGCAAGTCGAGTTACTTTTCGCTTTCGGCGACTACCAGTTTATTTTGGACGCCGGTCACGCCTTTGGTTTTCTTGGTGAGCTTTTCGGCTTTCTCTTTGCCGTGTTCGGTATGGACTTTCCCGCTGAGGGTCACTACGCCGTTGGTCACCGCGACCTCGATTCCGGCGCCTTTGACGTCCACGTCGTTGGCCAGCTTGCGGCGAACTTCGTCGTAGATACGATCGTCCTCGGAGTGTTTCACCGGCGCGGGCGTGGGTGCGGGGGGCTGGGACTGGGCGGCCAGAACCGGAAGTGTCAGAAAGGCCGCGAGAAGAAGACGCGTCATATATATAATCCTGCCATCTATTCTCCCATCATGCTGCGCCAGTCGATGGATGCGAGAAACTCGGGATCCTGGCGCCAATTGGGTTTCACCTTAACGAACGTCTGGAGATAAATTTTGCGCTCGAATGCTTTTTCCATTTCGAAGCGAGCCAGCGTTCCGATCTTTTTTAGGGCCGCACCGCCAGCGCCGATCAGAATCGCTTTCTGGCCGGGCTTTTCAACATAAATGGTGGCGGCGATTTTCAGAACTTTCGGCGTGTCGACCCAGGTATCGACCATCACGGCCACCGCGTGCGGCACTTCCTGCTGGGTGTGGTGCAGAATTTTTTCGCGCAAAATTTCAGCCGCCAAAAAGCGCGACGGCTGGTCGGTCAGGTAATCTTCGGCGTACATAGCTTCGCCCTCGGGAAGCCGTTTCACGATTTCCTTGAGCAAAGTGTCGACACCGGTGCCTTTCATAGCCGAGACCGGGATGAACTCCGCGAATTCGTGCAAGGTACGCAGATGCTCAATCAGCGCCAGCAACTTCGATTTATCGGGGAGCTTGTCGACCTTGTTCAGAACCGCGAAAGCCGGGGCTTGGAGCTTCTTGATGAGGTCGATCGCCTCCGCGTCTTCTTCCCGGAACGGTTCCAGAACATCGATCAAAAACAAGACGACATCGGCCGAGGCGGAGGCGCGCACGGTATCCATCATGCGCTTGTTCAGCAGCGTATTGGAACGATGGATACCGGGGGTATCGACGAACACGATCTGATAATCGGGCGCCGTCACCACGCCTTGAATCGAGGTGCGCGTGGTCTGCGGCTTGGACGTCACGATGGCGAGTTTCTGGCCCAGCAGCGCATTCAGCAGCGTCGACTTGCCGGCGTTGGGACGCCCTAATATGGATACAAATCCGGATTTCATTTATTCATTTCTTTATTCACAATTGCCTTGGCGACCCGTACCTGATCCACGCGCAGATGGTTCGCCGCCAGCACTTTGATGGCGATTCCTTCGCGCTCCGTCTCTTCGCCGACCGCGGGCACATGGCCGAGCCACTCCGTAATCAGGCCGCCGACGGTGGTCGATTCGGTATCATCCTGCGGATGAAAATCGAGCAGTTCGCGCAGACGGCCCAGATCGAAACTACCGCTGACGACGTAGCTGCCATCGGGATCGTGGCGGAAATCGCGGTCCGGCTCATGCTCATCATGAATCTCGCCGACGATCTCCTCCACCATATCTTCCATGGTGACGATGCCGGCGGTGGAGCCGTATTCGTCGACGACGACGACCATGTGGGCGCCTTCTTCCTGCATTTCGCGCATCAGATCGTTGACCGGCTTGGACTCCGGAAGGGCGCGGATGGGACGCATGATATCGCGCACTTTACGCGCGGCGCGCTGCTCGTCGTTGAGCTCAAACATATCGCGGACGTGAACGAATCCGGTGATCTCATCGATTGTCTGGTCAAACGCCGGGATGCGCGAGAATTGTTCGTTGATCACGAGCTGGCGCAGTTCTTCGAGCGATGCGTCCTCACGGATGGCCACGATGCGCGGGCGCGGCGTCATCACCTCGCGCACCGTTTTATTACCGAACGCCACGACGGATTGGATCAGCTCGCGGTCGCCTTTCTCGATGATGCCCTCTTCCTCGCCGGCTGAAATCAGCGCTTCAATATGCTCTTCCGGACGCGGGGGCTCTTCCTGGATGTGAGTATCGCCCAGTTCGGAGAGGGATTGCAGGAATTCGAGCGCCCACAGCAGAGGCGTCACGAGCAGCAAGGTCGCGCGAAATAACGGAATCAGAGGGAGCAGCAAATGCCCGCTGCTGCGGCGGTAAAACAGTTGCGGAATGACGGCGGTTCCGATCACGGTATAAAGCCCCGCGAGCAGACAGGAGATGATCAGGGACTCGTCGAGTCCATTCTGCGCTTCCATTGCGACGGCCATCGCGAGACATCCGAGGATCGCCAGGCCGACGTGTTTGACTAAGGAGAATGCCAAAGAGCCGCGCTCCATTTCGAGCCCGAGTTTCTTCTCCAGCGTCTCTTTGAAAAATTGCAGCGCGGGCAGCTCGCGGGCGCGGATACGGAGCGATTCCAGATACAAAACCTGCAAGCAGGTTACCAGCGTGACGACGATCGCCGTCAGGACTGCCAGCAAAATGAGCAGCAGCATCATTTGGCACGCTCGATCAGGCCGGCGGGTAATCCGAGCCGTTTGCGCCATCGAATTTCCGCGCGGCGCATTTCGCCGGCATCGGTTTCATGGTCCATGCCGCATAGATGAAGCAGGCCATGAAGCATGAGAATACGCAATTCCTCATCGAGCGAATGGCCCAATTCCTTGGCCTGCGCGGCGGCGCGATCCAGTGAAATGGCCATTTCATCGGGCGGGAACGACAAGACATCTGTAGCGTAATTCTGGCCGCGAAACTGACGATTCAGGCGGTGCAGTTCGGCATCGGTAGTAACCAGACAGACGACGGCACGGCCGCGGGCCACCCGTTTTTCCAGCTCCGTCAAGAAATCGCGCAAAGGCGTCCTTCGCACGCGGCGGGACGGGTGACGGAACAATAAATGAGGGTCGTCTGAAGACATGATCGCCCTTAGGCGGCCGGTACTTCACCGGGCACGGGCTCGACGGCCGGATCGGTAAGCTTCAGCGACAACTGACGATTGGCGCCGATGGCTTCGTTATATCGTTCGTAGGCACGCACGATTTTCTGCACCAGACTGTGGCGCACCACATCTTTATCGTCGAACTGCACGAAGCTGATTCCTTCGACGCCCCGCAGGATGTCCACCACTTCAATCAAGCCGCTGCGCAGGCCGCCGGGCAAATCGATCTGCGTGGTATCGCCCGTGACCACCATTTTCGAGTTGAAGCCCTGGCGCGTGAGAGCCATCTTCATTTGCTCCGGAGTGGAATTTTGAGCCTCATCCATGATGATGAACGCATCACTGAGAGTGCGGCCGCGCATGAAGGCGAGGGGCGCGACTTCTATGGTGTTGCGCTCCAACAGCATCTTCACTTTCTCCGGATCGAGCATGTCATAAAGGGCGTCGTACAAGGGCCGCAGATAGGGGTCGACTTTCTCCTGCAGAGTGCCCGGCAGAAACCCGAGTTTCTCTCCCGCTTCGACCGCCGGCCGCGTGAGAATGATGCGCGTGACGCGTTTCGAGAGCAGGGCCGAAACGGCCATGGCGACGGCGAGATAGGTCTTGCCGGTGCCGGCGGGACCGATACCGAAGACCAGATCGTTACGCTCAATCGCATCGACGTAACGGCGCTGCGTCATGGTTTTGGGCGCGACGATTTTTTTGCCAAAGCTGCGCTGCTTGCCGCTATCGACGAGGCCGCGCAGAGTGGTCTCCGAATCGGCAGTCACCACGCGAAGAAAACTATTCAGATCGCCATTATGAAAGACATGGCCTTCTTTGACGAGCGCTGCATAGTCGTTCAGGATGGAGGACGCACGGGCCACGGCGTCGTCCTCGCCTTCGATTTCGAGCGAGTCGTTGAGCAGGCGGGTGCGCACTTTGAGTCCGTCTTCGATGAGGCGAATATTCTCGTCCCGAGTCCCGAACAAAGACTCAATACCACGGCTAATCTGTACGTTGGACTTCATTCGAAGGAGTTTAATTTAGGCACAAACTGAGGGCAGGGAATCTTGCAGGTCATCCGCTGGCGCGGAGGCAGGAAATGCATCCACATACAGGATAGCAAAATTTCCCCGATATCGTATTAAGATTGGGTTTATATGGAGACATTCGACCGCCGCACGGCTCTGATGCTGGCCGCGGCGCTGCCGTTGTGGCCACAAAAATCCGGAGGCGAACAAATGGGACATCCCGTAGTGCATTTTGAGATCGGATGTAAGGACCGCGCCAAGACCGAGCAGTTTTTCGGCGACCTGTTTGGCTGGAAGATCGGGGGCGCCCCGGTGATCGACACCGGGAGCCCGAATGGTATTCCTGGACACATCGTTTCGCTAGGGCATGAACCGCACCATTACACGATGTTTTACGTAGAGGTGGAGGACGTGCAGGCCTATCTGGACAAGGCCACAGCATTGGGGGGAAAGATGGTGGTCCCGCCGGTGAAAATCCCGACGGGAACATTTGCCTGGTTTTCAGATCCCGAGGGCAATACCATCGGACTGATCCAGCGCCATTAGCGGGATCTTCTCTCCCAGCCTGGCTTAAACAGCGGCAGCGAATTTTCCTGCTGATAGGGATGCTTGGCGATTTCATCCAGATTTAGATCTGTTCCCAGGCCGGGTGCGGTCGGCACGTCGATGTATCCGTCGACCACTTCGACCGGGTTGGTGACGATGAACTTCTCCCACGGCTCATTGAACTCGTCAAAGATTTCGTGGATGAAAAAATTCGGCAGGGAGGCGTTCAATTGTACGCAGGCGGCGGAGCAGATGGGGCCTTGTGCGCTGTGCGGCGCGATCATGCCGTAGTGGGCGTCCACCATGTCGGCGATCTTTCGTGTGGCGAACAGTCCGCCCAGGTTCAGAGGCTCCGGTTGCAAAATACTGACGGCGTTGTGCTGGAGCAGGTCGGCGAATTGTTGTTTGCTGGATAGACTTTCGCCGGTCGCGATCGGCACCGGACTGCGGCGCGCGACTTCCACCATCGCCATGATGTTGGTGTGCGGCACCGGTTCCTCAAACCAAGCCGGGCGGAGATGGTGCATGGCCATCGAGAACTCGACCGCTGTCGCGACGTTGAAGCGGCAGTGACCTTCGATCAGGAGATCGACCTTTTCGCCGACGGCTTCGCGCACGGCGGTGATGATGTTCAAGCTGAGATCGAATTCCTGGCGGGGCAGCATGCGCCAGTTGTTGCCGAAGGGGTCGAATTTGAGCGCGGTGTAGCCCCGTCCGGCGACGATTTTTGCTTTTTCGGCAAAGCTTTCCGGCGTGCGGGGACCGCGATACCAACCATTGGCGTAGGCGCGCAGTTTCTCATGGCAGCGGCCGCCCCACAGATTGTAAATGGGCTGATTAGTGGCCTTGCCGATGATGTCCCACAGGGCGATTTCAATGGCCGAAACGGCGCACATATGGATCTGCGCGCCTTCGGAATAGACGTCGCGAATGAGTTTCTGGCTGATCATCTCGACCTGGAACGGGTCCATTCCGAGGATGAGCGGCGAGAGTTCATGGATGGCGGCTTCGACCGTGCGGCCGAAATAATTGAGCGTTCCTTCGCCCACCCCGTGAATGCCTTCATCAGTCGAAACACGGGTAAAAAGCCAGTTTTTCCAGGGATTGCCTGCGATAAATGTGTCGATAGCTGTGATTTTCACTGCTTCCTATATTACCGTGACACGCGCGGCTGTGATATTTTAGTAACTGACCGAAGTGACGCCCCAGCGGGGACGTAGCTCAGTTGGTTAGAGCGCCGGCCTGTCACGTCGGAGGTCGCGGGTTCGAGCCCCGTCGTCCCCGCCATACTTTTCTCTCCTGCTACACAGATGACCCAATGTGCGCACAGCGGCTCACATGGTGGGAAGCGGTATCATGAGGGCTAGTCGTTCCATGCGTCGTATTGGTTTTGCTCTCGCGGTCTGCGCGTTGCTTGGCGGCGTGTTGATCAACCGTGCCAGCGTCTCCGCTTCCTCGACCGGACCTCCCTTTGTCGAATTTGAGAGCGGACAGGTGCGGCCCATCGCGATGTCTCCGGATGGGAACACGCTGTTTGCGGTCGACACGCCCAACGGGACGCTGGAGGTTTTTGACCTCACTGGCGGGACGCTCAACCTGAAATTTCGCATTCCCGTGGGGCTGGAGCCGGTGGCTGTCGCGGCGCGGAATAACACCGAAGTGTGGGTCACGAATCTGCTCTCCGATAGCGTGAGCGTGGTTAGTCTGACGGGCGTGCCTCATGTAATTCAGACGCTGCTAGTGGGCGATGAGCCGCGCGATATTGTGTTCGCCGGAAATCCTGCGCGGGCATTCATCACCACCGCGCATCGCGGCCAGCAGCGCACCGATCCTTCGATCGCGAACGTGCCGGGCGCGGGCGATCCACAGATGACGACGGCTGGCGTTCCGCGCGCCGACGTGTGGGTCTTCGATCCTGCGAATCTGGGAACTACGATGGGCGGAACGCCGCTCAGCATTTTGAGTTTTTTCACGGACACGCCGCGCGCGTTAGCGGTGAGTCCCGATGGGAACACGGTTTACGTGGCTGGTTTCAAGACCGGCAATCAGACGACGACGATCAATCAGGGGAGGGTTTGCACGGGGTTTCAGAACAAACCGTGCACGCTTTCCGACGGCTCGACCAGCCCTGGAGGCAATCCGGGTCCGGCGACCGATGCGACGGGTCAGCCTGCGCCCGAAGTGGGATTGATCGTGAAATTCAACAATACCAGCGGGCATTGGGAGGATGAACTGAGCCGCATCTGGGACGGTTCGGTGCGCTTCACGTTGCCGGACACCGACGTGTTCGCGGTGGACGCGAATACGCTGACGCAGACCGCCGCTTTCGCGCACGTCGGCACCACGCTGTTCAATATGGCGACCAATCCGGTAAGCGGCACGCTGTATGTTTCGAATACCGACGCTGTTAATAATGTCCGCTTCGAAGGACCCGGGATTTATGCGGGCCATACGGTGCAAGGGCATCTGGCTGAAGCGCGCATTACCGTAATCTCTGGAACCGACGTCGAGCCTCGCCATCTGAACAAACATATTAACTACAGCCAGCTTGCCGGATCTTCAGGATTCGATCCCACGGCGAAGAGCCACAGCTTGTCCATGCCTCTGGATATGGCGGTGTCGAGCGATGGCGGCACGCTTTACGTAGCCGCGTTCGGATCGAGCAAGATCGGCGTGTTTCAGACGAGTACGCTGGAAGACGACACGTTCAATCCGGTGACGGGCAGCGCGAATTATATTCCGGTGAGCGGAGGCGGTCCCAGCGGCGTGGTTCTGGATGAAGCGCGCGGCCTGCTCTACGTGATGACGCGATTCGACGATACGGTGAGCGCGATCGATCTTAAGTCGAATCAGGAGGTGTCGCGCGCTGTGCTGCCGAATCCGGAGCCCGCATCGGTGGTGCTGGGGCGGCCCATGCTGTACGACGCGACACGGTTCTCAGGGAACGGCGAAGCGGCCTGCGCCAGTTGCCACAATTTTGCCGACAAGGACGATCTGGCTTGGGACCTGGGCAATCCCGATAATCCGGTCACCACGAGTCCGATTCCGATTAATCTGAGCGGCCTCGTGAACCTGCTGCTGGCGACGGGGAACAGCACTGTCTCGACTCCGATCAACGGCAGCAATAAGCTGACCGATTTTCATCCGATGAAAGGACCGTTCACCACGCAGACGCTGCGGGGCCTGAAAAATTCCGGCGCGATGCATTGGCGCGGGGACCGTTCGACGGGGATCTATGGGACGGATCCGTTCAGCTCCAATTTATCGTTCCTGAATTTTGGCGTGGCGTTTCAAACGCTGATCGGCAGCCCCGTTCAACCGTCCGAAGTGGAGATGCAGACGTTCGCGGATTTCCAACTGCAAGTGTTTCCTCCGCCGAATCCGGTGCGCAGTCTGGACAATTCGCTGAACGCGACGCAGCAGCAGGGGCAGGCTTTTTTTGCGGGCACGCGGCCGTCGGATGGAGTCAACAATGCGGCTCTGAGTCTGGTAGTGGGCACGTCGTCGTTCAGTTGCAATGGATGCCACATGGTGGATTCATCGAACGGATTTTTCGGCACCAACGGCAACCAAAGCTTCGAAGGACTGACGCAGGTGGTGAAGGTTCCGCAATTGCGCAACGCGTACGACAAGGTGGGGATGTTCGGCGATCCGGCGGTGAGCTTCTTTCAAGCGGCCGACAGCGGGGCCACGGGTAATCAGATTCGCGGATTCGGTTTCACGGGGGACGGCTCGACTGACACTGTTTTCCGTTTTCTGTCGGCTGCGGTGTTCGCGCCGACCTCGAACTCAGGGTTCCCGCAGACGAATCCGGATGCGACGCGGCAAGCGGTGGAACAGTATGTGCTGGCGTTCGATAGCGACCTGGCGCCGATTGTCGGCCAGCAGGTTACGTTGACCAGCGCCAACAGCGCCGGAGCCGGACCGAGGATCGATCTGCTGATGCAGCGTGCCGCGGCTCCGTTTGTTTCGAAGGCATTGAATGGCGCGGTGACGGAGTGCGATCTGGTGGCGCAGGTGGTCCAAAACGGGCGAGTGATGGGCCTTTTATACAATCCGGCGAATGGGACTTTTATGTCCAATGACGGGTCCGCTCCGCTGTCCGATGCCTCGCTGCGTGCGCTGGCGGCAACGGTCGGGCAAGAGGTGACCTACACGGCCGCGACACCGGGATCCGGTGCGAGGATCGCCCTGAACCGGAGAGTCCCGCCGCCTGCGCGCGGACAAAAATAGCCTTATCCTAGTACGTTAACCGCCGGTTTACCCGTGTAGATCGACGTGAGCAGGTTCTGCATCTCCATACCGGGGCTGGTCGCCTGCGCCGTTTCCGCCGCGCCTCCGAATAAGCCATCCACTTCCTGCAACTGGCTCGCTTGATCGCTCAATTCGACCAGATCAGCGGGCGGGGCCTTCGCCAGCGCCGATTGGACCTTCGACGACGATAACAATGACGAGATCGCCGGGGTGGCGGCGCTCGAGACAATCTGCATCAGGGCGGAGATTCCGGTGCTCATGATCTCCTTATCGGACGACCGGCCAGGAGTATGAGAAATTTATCGACGAACGGGCGGCGCTGACGCGCGTACCGCTCTTTCAAAGGCCCAGCCCCGGATCTGATTGATCTGCTCCTTCATCGTTCGCGATAACGGGACCATCTTGGCGGCGATCAGAATCAGATCTTGCTCCGTGACGATGGTTTCCGCCAGGCGCGCCTTGGTGACCGCGGCGATCACGCATTGTTCGATTTCAGCGCCCGTCCAACCGACGGTGAATTTGGTAAGTTGCGCCAGGTCGAACCCGGTCATATCCACCTGGCGGCGAGCCAAATGAATTTTAAAGATCTCTATCTGCTCGTCTTCCAAGGGAATATCGACGAAAAACACTTCGTCGAAGCGGCCTTTGCGAATCATCTCCGCCGGCAGAAGATCGATGCGGTTGGCGGTCGCGGCGACGAACAGGCCGCGGGTTTTCTCCTGCATCCAGGTCAGGAAGAACGCGAAAATGCGGCCCTGCTCCCCGCCCGATTCAGACGACGTGATGCCCATCTCAATTTCATCGAACCACAGCACCGCCGGAGCCATGTCTTCCATCATGCGGCACGCCTCGACGAAAGCGCCCTCCGGTTTCCCGTGCCGGCCCGAAAAAATCTCCACCATATCGACCCGATATAAAGGAAGCTGGAAATACGACGCCGTGGCCTTCACGGTCAGACTTTTTCCGCATCCTGGAATCCCCATGATGAGGATTCCTTTGGGTACGATTTCCTCGCTCAGGCTATCGCGCATTTGAAACAGCTTGCGCCGTTCGAGCAGCCAGGTTTTCAGACCTTCGAGTCCGCCGACCTCGCCCAGTTCGGTGCCGGTCGAGATATATTCAATCACGCCGCTGCGATTGACCAGCAGCCTCTTTTCTTCGAGCAGCGCCGGAAACGACTCCGGCCCTAACTCGGGACTGACGGCCAGCGCCCTGCGCAGCGCATACTTAGCCTCATCGAGCGTCAATCCCTGCAAGGCGCGCGCCACCTGATAAAGAATCTCCTCACTGGCGGATGTCTCTTCCTTGAGGAATTCGACCAGCTCCACCAGATCCGGCGGACGCAGTTCGAGAAACATCATGCTGCGCTCCAGTTCCTCCGGAATAAACCGGACGGGGGAGCTGATCACTACAAATTTTCCCTGATCGAGCGAGTGTTCATAGACATCGCGCAGCCGCCGCCGGATCTCCGGCGATTCGCGCAGGGCCTCGTGAAAATCCTTCAGATGAAAAATGGCCGTGCCTTGGTAAGCGACGATCAGATCCAGCGCCGCGCGAGGCGTATCGGCGCCAGGCATGCCTTCGGTGAGGCTCCAGGTCAGGATGGGAGCGCCAATGCGCTGCCCCACCTCGCGCAGCACTCGCGCCACCCGCTGTTCCTCGGCCGAACGGATATAGGTCAACGGACGGCCTGAAGCAAAAACCTCCCGAACCGTCTTCGCCGCGCGGCTCTCAATATTTTTCGGCATTGTGTTTATTATCGCTGGCCCTACCGTGGAATCTGCAAAGGAAGACTCATCCAAGCCAGACCGATGTCGCGGCCCATATTTCCGCTACTCGACGTCGAAGCATCGTAAAACAGCACCAGACGGTGGCCTACCGGGACAACCGAAGGCATCCCGATACAACGCTTGCTCCACCCGCAGTTGGTCTGGTCGAGCACAATGGCGCGCTGTTCAGGATTCCAGTGGTTCACGTCCTGGCTCCAGTAAACCCAGATGCTCTCGGTATACTCGCCTTCCGCATCCAGACCGATGTGGTTGGTGAAGAGAAACCACGTCTTGTTCGACGCCTCGAAATACAGCGCCGAATTCTCGATCTGATGTTCCGGCGGCAGAGCCGGTTGGAGGTCGATCTCCCAGGGTCCGTCCAGATTTCTGGTGCGGGCGATCGACAAAGTTCGCAGCAATCGCCGCCTCGATGGATCCGTAAACGCGGCGGCGCTGAAAAACATCAGGTATTCATCGCCTTTTTTGACGATCTGCCCCGGGCTGGCCGTATCAGCGTAATAAGTGCCGGGCTTTGTGCGGAACGGAATCACGCCCCGCTGCTTGATCCATGGACCTTCCGGGTGAGGACTCTTTGCCGCCAGCGTGAAATACGGCACAGCAGGAATGCGGTTCGGCGCGGCGCTAGTCGTGCGCGAACCGACGTAAAACATGTGCCATTCCTTGCCGTCGAACACAGTCCATGGCGAACTTGCTGTTCCGGCATCGTCTTCGCCGGGCGCGCCGAGGTCGAGAACGGGACCCTTCAGATCCCACTGCCGCAGATCGCGGCTGATCGCCAAACAGGCTCGCCATCCCGTTGGTCCTGCGCCATCGTAATGCAGATAGTAAGTGCCGTTAGATCGGAAACAGATCGCTTCCCGTGCGCCGAGATCATCGCAGCGAGCCGGACCTTCTCCGTGCCGAATAATAGGACCGGAGTCTTTTGCGTCAAGACGCAGCGACGCGGTTGGCCGGCCATCGGGATAAGACTTCTTCGCCGGGACGCTCTGCGCCAGGACGCACAGAGGCGCAAAAAACAATCGTCTGCGGGTCATGCCGCCGAATCCTAATTCAACTCCCTGACCCAGATATTCCGGAAGCTGACCGGCTCGCTGTGGTCCCCGTGCGCTTGCAACTTGATCGGCGCGGATTCGTATTTTTTATAAAACGGCTTTCCGATGTACAGCGTCTCACCCTTCAACTCGAAGTGATTCTGCACCAGCACGCCGTTGAAGAAAACCGTGGCATAGGCTGGACTCTTCAAAGAACCGTCGCCGTTGAACGTCGGCGCGGTCCACACCACATCGTAGGTCTGCCACTCGCCGGGCTTGCGATTCGGATTCGCTAGCGGAATGCCCTGCTTGTAGATGCTGCCGGCCTGGCCGTTGACGTAAGTCTTATTGTTGTACGAATCGAGA
>Ga0116129_1000073_pt1 | contig 75179 bp, 61 predicted proteins | sample June2015DPH_17_2_FD_89732 | JGI IMG/M metagenome (GOLD analysis project Ga0116129, IMG submission 89732) | Peatland microbial communities from SPRUCE experiment site at the Marcell Experimental Forest, Minnesota, USA - June2015DPH_17_10 | ecosystem: Environmental > Terrestrial > Soil > Wetlands... | reverse complement strand
CCGCGATCAAGCCCTCGAAGAGGCCGTGCTCCTAGCCCAACTCGCACAGAGCAAAGGCGAAAAGTACGATGCGGTAGCCGATTTCCCACCCGAACTCCTGGGAACGGATTCTGTTTTTTCACCCGCCGCAATCACCCTTCTGATCGCCCGGAATCAGCGCCTGAACGAGGCCCGCGACTACGCGAAAACCCGCGTAAACCCGAAGTCAGGTCGCCAAATGCCCGCAGCCGCGTAACTCAAAAGTAGGGCGGCCCCCCCGGTCCGCGCGCGACCCCCCGGTCGCGCTCCGGCACTACCCGAAAACCGCGCCCCGGCTCTCGACGCATTTCGCCCAGCCGTTCCCACCAGTTCTTTGACAATTGAATATAAAGCGACCCCACTCACCACACCCGAACCAATTTGGCTCGCGCCGGCCTCGGAGCCATAACCCTGTGAAGGCGACACGTTAAACGTGAATGCGACATGTTAAACCGCTTTCTGAGCCAGGCCCCCAAAACGGTTAAGCAGCCCTAATGGTTGCCGATCGTTACGCCGATATGACTAACAGAGGTTAGCGCAACCCGGGTGAAAACTCTGACTACGACGATCGTGTTGGGACTGCTTTTCGCCGTCACCGGGGTCGGCGCGAGCGCGGAGGCCAAAATCCCTCGACCCTTAACTCACGCCTCTCAAGTCAATGGACTTTCCATGGAACAGGCCCAGCAAGGGTATCCCGCGGTCATCCGTGGCGTAGTCACCTACGGAGATGTCAAGCTTGGACACATATTCGTTCAAGATGCCACGGCTGGAACATTCGTCTACTTCGATCCGACCGGCTCCGAGCCCGAGCTGCACGCCGGCCAAATCATCGAGGTCCGCGGGATCACCACCGCCGGGGATTTCTCTCCCTGTCTCAAAAACGGCAAGTTCAAGATTCTCGGAGAGGGAGCGTTACCGGTTCCCAAGCGAATTCCATTCGACCAGCTCATCACCGGCAAATGGGCGTGCTACTGGGCCGAAGTGGAAGGGACTGTTCGATCCGTACAGGCAACCTCCGGCAGCGTTCAACTGAACCTGACCACCGAGGGCGGCAAGATCCTGATCATTATGCGCGAGTATGCTGGTTGGCGGCATCTGCTGGTCGGCTCTAAAATCGCGGTGCGCGGCGCTCTAAGCGCTCTGTACAACGATCGCCGCCAGGCGCGCGGCGTGAAGCTCTTTGTGCCGGGTCCCGAAAACGTATCTGTGTTGAGGCCGGCCCCCAGCGACCCGTATTCCCTTTCCGTGCTTCCTCTGAACAGCATCGGACAGTACGATGTGGCGTCCGATCTGGAGGCTCAAATCCACATTCGCGGCGCGGTCGCTGCAATGGAACCTGGCCCGCGAATCTATTTGTCGGATTTGGACGCCAGCCTGGCCGTCGAATCGTTTCCGGCCTGTTCGCCGCACGCGGGCGATGTTATCGACGTGGTCGGCTTCCGTGGTCTTGTCGATGGCAGACCCGGCGTTGTTGACGCAAGCTGCCGCTTCAACTCCAGCGGTCCTCAGATGCCCGCCACGCCCGTAACCGGGGAACAGATTCTGGCGCAAGCGGCCGAACCCAGCGGTGATCCGACCGTTTTCCTGCACACCACCACCAGGTTCGATCTTAAACTGGTTCGGATTGAAGGCACGCTTCTCAAGAGTTCAGTGGGACCCGAGGGATCAACCTTCGTTCTGCATTCGCCGGGCGGAGATTTCACCGCAAATCTTCCGATGCCGGCCCGCGTCTTAGGCCGGGTTGAGGCCGGAAGCGTGCTGCGCCTCACCGGCGTATGCATCGTCGCCTTCGATAGTTACAGCCGGCCCGTGGCTTTTCGTATTCTCCTCGCCGGCCCGAGCGCCATTTTCGTTGTGGCGGCGCCACCCTGGTGGACGTTTCAGCGCATGCAGGCCATGCTGGGGACAGCTCTAGGCGCCACTATCGTCGCCTGCGGCTGGATCTATCTTCTTCGTCTGCGCGTAAGGCAACAAACGGCAATCATACGGAACCAGCTCGGGCGTATGGAAGGCCTTAAGGAGCGCGCCGAAGCCGCCAGCCTGACCAAGAGCGAGTTCCTGGCCAACATGAGTCACGAGATCCGCACTCCCATGAATGGCGTCATGGGCATGATCGATCTGGCGCTGGAAGCGGAGCTTCCCCCGGAACAGGCCGAGTGCCTGGGGGTAGCCCGCAATTCGGCCGATGCTCTGTTGACCATCATCAACGACATTCTCGATTTCTCCAAAATCGAAGCCGGCCGGCTGGAGCTGGATGCGACGGATTTCGGCGTCCACGAGTGGGCCGAGGAGGCGGTGAAAGCGTTCGGTTTGCGAGCTTCCGAAAAAGGCATCGAAGTGACATGCGAAATCTGCCGGGGCGTGCCGGCGTTCGTCCACGGCGATTCGACTCGCCTCCGGCAGATAGTCACCAACCTGCTCGGCAACGCCCTCAAATTCACTGAACAAGGCGAGGTGCGCTTGCAGATCATGCATGACGGGGAAGCGGCCGGCGGCCTCACCCTGCACTTTGTCGTCAGCGATACCGGGATCGGCATTCCGCCTGACAAGCAGCGGCTGATCTTCGAAGCCTTCTCCCAGGCGGATGCGTCGATGGCGCGCAAGTACGGCGGAACCGGTTTGGGCTTGACCATCTCCTCCCGGTTGGTCGCCATGATGGGCGGCAAAATCTGGGTGAAGAGCGAACTGGGCCGCGGCAGCGCCTTTCACTTCACCAGCCAGGTCCAGACCGCAGCCATAGAGTTGCCATTGCCGAACCGGGAGGCCGATTCGTTGGATGGAGTCTCAGTGCTGGTGGTGGACGACAACCCCATCAATCGGCGGACCCTGGCGGAGACCTTGTCGGGTTGGGGTATGAAGGTTGGCTTGGCGGCGGATGGGCCGGCCGCGCTCGAATTGCTGGAGCAGGCTGTTCGGGCAGGCGGCCCGTTCCGCCTGGTACTCACCGATTTCCACATGCCCGGAATGGATGGGTTCGCCCTCACCCGCAGAATCCACGAATCGCCGGGGCTGGCGCGATCGGTAGTGATGATGCTGACCTCCTCCGGACAAAAAGGCGAGGTTGCACGCTGCCGGCAGGAAGGGGTCTCAGCCTGCTTGACCAAACCGGTACGGCGGGCCGAGCTGCGGACAGCGCTGCGGAATGCGCTCCAATCGGGCTGGGCCATTGCGCAACCCGTGACTTCGGCGCCACCGCCAGAAGTAGTAAACCAGGCAGCCCCCTTGCGCCCGTTGCGGATACTGCTGGCCGAAGACAACGCCGTCAATCAACTGGTTGCAAGAAAGCTCCTCGGACGTCGCGGTCATATCGTCACGGTGGCCGGCAACGGCCGGGAGGCGCTCGAAATGTTCGACGCAGGTTTGACCGATGCGCTCCCGTTCGACCTGGTCCTGATGGATGTCCAGATGCCGGAAATGGATGGTTTCGAGGCCACCGCGGCGCTGCGCATCCGCGAGGCAAAGACGGGGAGGCGCATTCCGATTATCGCCATGACGGCGCACGCCATGAAGGGCGACCAGGGACGCTGCCTGGACGCCGGAATGGACGGCTACGTGACGAAGCCCATCGAACCGGCGGTGCTCTTCGCCGCCATCGAAGCGGCCTGCTGCAAGGCAAAGACTGCTGACGCGTATAACATAACGGCATAGACCAGCATTCCGAAATCGGCTGGAAGCGAAATCGAGGATGCTGTGGCATTGACGCTGAATCCCGATCGGGAGAAGACCGGTTACGTGCAGCGCACGCGTGGTGATTTAGTAACAATAAGCAGATCGGCCCCTCGATTAGCCGCCCCGTTTCCCTAGCAGCGTGTAGCGCAAAACCAGCCCTAATGATAATATGAAGGGGCAATGGATCGTAGGGGCGTGAGCAAAGTCAGCACAAAAAACCGTGCGCAGGGCCAGGGTCCTGGGTGTTCGGGACAAAATCTAGCACCAAATTTTGGTCCTTCATTTTCCATTGTCTGCAAATTGCTGTAAATAAAGCACGGGCGCGTAGCTCAACTGGCAGAGCAACTGACTCTTAATCAGTAGGTTGTAGGTTCGATTCCTACCGCGCTCACCAATAAAATAAAGGACTTAGCGAGCCAGCGACTACGGCACTCTCCCCTAAACTCTCCCTCTTTTTGTAGTATGATGTCGTTGGCAGAGGGAAAATGAAGGCGCACTCCCAGGAAGTTCCTCGCTATTCTTCAGCCGCCAAGCGAATTCATTACCCGGGTCACGTTCGCGACAGCGTATCATCTTTCCGGGGCCTGATTACGTCGGCGTATTTATGAAATAGTGTACTAAGCTACTTTCTGGCGCGTTCCGATAATGCCAAGAAAACCGGCTTTCCGGAAACTGGTCGTTCCCCAATCAAAAGCCACTTGGGCGGTTTGTCGACTCGTACTTCTGCCGTTAAGGGGCCCCGAAACGGCGTTCTGAAAATCGTCTGACCCGTGCCTCAGCCTCCACCCCGCTGCGCCAGCGCAACCAACGCCCGGCTCGTCGTGAGATGCTTTTTCCTGGCAACGCGCTCGATCCCGATCGCCAATTACGCGGGGATAGTAACACTCTGCCGCACGGACGGCGCCGTTCGCGCACGAGTCTTTGACGCCCTTTTCACAGCGTTATTTTATCGGACGCACCAGCCTGGTGCAGTTGGCTGTTTGGATCGCGCTCGGTCGTATCTTAACGCACATCTCTCCGCGCCAGTTCGCCATCCCCCGCCAGCCCGCGCCGAGGATTCGATCGGACGCCGCATAACGGTCACAGCACTTCAAAATAAATCCAACCCCCGCAAACCGCGCCTCACCGGACTACCCAACTCCCGCTCTCGATTGCCCGCAACAGCCCGCCGATTACCCTCCTAACCCACAGTTAATACTGCACTTCCACGAAATCAGCTTCGTTTCGCATTTTTCCCGGCGACGCCATAATCGCCTGTCGGTAGCCGCGCCCTAAACCGTTCCTGCACTCCAGGTCCAGGGTGTTTCGCGAAGTCGCCGCGCTACACTGGAATTGGGTCGAGAGCCCGCATCCGCATTTTTTAGCTCCGCGCGAGCGAGCGGGAAAACCCCGATGACTCCCAAGCGCCTGGCGTCAATCGATCGGGCCAGCCAGCTTGCGTGCGCGGCGGAACACGTCGAGCAGCATTTTTTCTGTAAGTTTGCCGGTTGAGGTGTTCTGCTGGCTGGGGTGATAACTCGCCAGCAGCACCGGCCCGCCGGCGATGCGGTATTCGCATTGGTGGCCAAAGGCGAACGGCGTGCGGCTGGCGATCGTGCCGCGCGATTTAAGTATCCCCAGGTAGGTATCGAACGCGATTTTGCCTAAGGCGACAACCACCTTCACGTCGCGCAGGGCGTCGATCTCGCGCTCCAGAAACGGCCGGCAGTTGCGTAATTCCTCCGGCAGCGGCTTGTTGCCGGGCGGGGCACAGCGCGCGGCGGCCGTGATATACGCGGAACGCAGCGTCAACCCGTCGCCGCGCGCAACGCTCGTCGATTGCGAGGCGAAGCCGGCGCGGTACAGCACGCGGTACAGCCAGTTGCCCGATTCGTCGCCCGTGAACATCCGGCCGGTGCGGTTCGACCCGTGGGCGCCGGGGGCCAGCCCCAGGATCAGGACGCGCGCCTGGGGGTCGCCGAAGCCCGGCACGGGTTTACCCCAATATTCCCAGTCGAGGTAAGCGCGGCGCTTCACGGCCGCGATGTGCATACAATGGTCCCGCAAACGCTGGCAGCGGTCGCAGGCGACAATTTCGTCATTGAGGATCTTCAGCAGGAATGTGAACCTAATTTAATTTAAGCGCAAAGCTAAAGTGTAGCGCTCAGCGCGTCGACAAGATTAGCAGGGTGTTAAACTATACGTATTAGAACTTGACGAACCCCAGATAGGCTGTGCAAAACTGGATTGTCCGGATGCACGGCCAGGTTTTCACTTTGAGTGGAATTGTCTGGTTAACTACTCCACGTGGTTTTGGTATGAACAGGGTATCTATATTGACGAATCTTCGGTTATCCCGACTGTTTATTTTCGTTCTTTTGCTTTCGATGGTTGCGTTTAGCTCGACCAGCGACACCACTGCCCAAACCTCGAAGCGAAAGAAACAAGTGGTCCACCGAACCGTCAGACCAGCTGCCAACGTGGTCCCGGTGGCGTACCGGGCGCCGGTTCGCCCCGCCGCGGCGCTGGCGCCCAAAGTGACCACTACCGCAGTGGCGCCCAAGGCGGTGGCGGCGGCCCCGATCATCCGTGGCGGACCCTGGACTGAGCCGACTTTCGCCGATTCCACGCAAGGCGACAACATCGACGGCGAAGACCTCGAAGTGCGCAAGGCGGCGGTAGAAGCCCTGGGCGATTTTAACGGGTCGGTGGTAGCCGTTGACCCCACCACCGGGCGAATTCTGACCATGGTGAACCAGAAAGTGGCCCTTTCATCCGGGTTCCAGCCATGCTCTACGGTAAAGGTGTCCGTGGCGTTGGCGGCGTTGAGCGAAAAGGCGGTCGATCCCACGGCGAAGATCAAGTTGCCGGGCGGTCCGAAGATGGATATGACCTACGCGCTCGCGCGTTCCATCAACCTTTACTTTGCTACGCTAGGCGAGAAACTGGGGTTTGAGAAGGTGGCCTATTATGCGCACCTGTTCGGATACGGCGAGAAAGCCGGGCTGAATATCGCGGGCGAGCAGCCAGGACATTATCCTTCGGCGCCTCCGCAAAACGGCGGCGTAGGCATGTTGACCAGTTTCGGCGAAGAGATCCAGCAGACGCCGCTGCAATTGGCCGCGCTGATGTCGGCCATTGCCAACGGCGGCACGTTGTACTACCTGCAGTATCCCCACAGCGAGGCGGAAGCGGAAGGACTGGTTCCGCAGGTCAAACGGCGTCTCGATATCGGGAAGGCCATTCCGCAAGTCGAGCCGGGCATGCGCGGCGCCGTGGAATTCGGCACGGCGCACCGCGCACGCGACGACGGCGCTATTGCGGGCAAGACCGGCACATGCAGCAACGATCACACGCACCTGGGATGGTTCGGATCTTTCAACGAGATCGGAAAGCGGAAGCTGGTGGTAGTGGTGCTGCTGACCGGCGGACGTCCCGCGATTGGTCCGGTCGCGGCTGGCATTGCGGGCGACGTTTACCGCAAGCTGGGCGAGAAAAACTATTTTGCTTCCGCAGCCCCAATGACGCGGGCTTCGTTGATTGCCAGCCAGATCTGCTGCTCGAGATAGCTCGCAAGGCGCCGCTCCATGCGATGCGGCGCCAGACACAGTGTACCCCGCCAACCCGCAGCCCCCGGCGCCAAGCCAAGACAGCTAGGCTAGGCCTGCCAGCGCCCCGCAGGGTCAGCCTCCCTCCCAACCGGATGCCGGCGGTAATCGCCTTGACAAAGGGTCCGCGCCGGGCGCATAGTATGCCTAGTTGTCTAGGTTACGGTCAACCATGGGAAGACTCTTTCGTCCACCGTCGCCGAAGCCGGTGCAGAGCGCCCTGCCTCTCCTGATCCGGCTCTTCTTCACCCGCTTCTTCGATAAAGAATCCCTCTCGCCGCAGGGAGAGCCCGCGGCCAACGTCACCCAGGTTCTCGGCATCCTGGCCACGCCCGGCGCATTCTTTCTGCTACTCGCCCTGCCGCTGCGGATGCGCGGCTGGGACCTGGTCTCCTTGCGCTGCCTGTTCCTCTGCTTTTCCATGATCGTCATGGGATTCATCCTGGTCTTCGAATGGGACGCCCTCTATCTCGACCGCCGCGACTACCAGATTCTGTCCCCGCTGCCTCTGCCCTTGTGGAAATTGTTCCTCGCCAAAGCCGTAGCGCTCGGCCTGTTCTTGGGATTGTTTCTGGCCGATATCAACCTGCTCACAACGCTCTTCTGGCCCAGCGTCGAAAAGGGCAGCGCACCCGGAATCGCCGCCGCCCATCTATTGACCGTAGCAGCGGCCGGCCTCTTCGCGGCCCTGTCCGCGGCGTCGCTTCGGGGGCTGCTGCTGACTCTGCCTTCCGCGGTCTTGCGCCCCGCTTCGGTTGCCGCCCAAACCCTGCTCATGGCCTTGCTGGTGATGGCGCTGTTTCTCTCTCCGCTGATTGCCGTCAGCCTGCCCCCATTAGTGCGGCATCGGAGCCCTTGGTTCTACTACTTCCCAGGCTATTGGTTTACCGGATTGTACGAGCGCCTGCGGCCGGCTGTCCGGTCGCCCGCGCTTAGCGGCGTTGGAGTCACTGCCACCCGCGCACTCAGTTTCGCCGCGGCCCTATTGGTTCTCACTCATCTGCCCGGATACCGCCGTCACGCGCGCAAAATGGTGGAGATGCCGCCGCCGAATCCTTCGGGCCCTGGCCGGTTGCGCGCCGCGGTCAACCGTCTCATCCACCGCCACGCGCTGAAGAACCCGGCGCAACAGGCCGTCTTCCACTTCATCGGCCAGACCATTAGCCGCAGCATGAAGCACCGGCTATTCCTGGCCGCCTACGCAGGGTTCGGCGCAGCCATAGCCGCCTTGAGTCTCGGCTCGGACCGCGCGGGGCTCCTGCGCTTGCCGCTGCTCCTTTCCTTTGTGTTGGTCTCCGGATTGAGAGCGGCGTTCAACTTCCCCGCCGAGCTGGGCGCCAACTGGGCCTTTCAGATCGCCGGCGCGAATGATGCTCGCGATTGTCTCGCCGCCGTGCGCAAATGGATTGTGCTCTGCGGCATCGGCCCGCTGTTCCTATTGCTCGCGCCGCTGGAGTTCGCGTTCTTTCCCTGGCCGGTAGCGCTTTTCCACCTGGCCTTCGGCGTCACGCTGTCGGTGCTGCTCGTCGAGATCATGTTCTTCGGCTTCCAAAAGATCCCTTTCACGTGCTCTTACTTTCCTGGCAAAACCAACCTGGTATTCCTCGGCGTCATCTACGTTTTCGGCTTCTCGCTCTACAGCGGCGTCATGGCGGCTCTCGAATCGCGGCTGATCCAAGTTCCCCTCGCGGCCGCCGCATTCTTTCTTGCCGCCGGCGCGGCGCTCGTACTATCCCGCTGGCAAGACCGGCGGACCGGCGCCGAAACCGCGCTGGAATACCAGGACGACGGCAACCCCGCAGTCAGAACACTGGGGCTGACGCCTCAGTAACAGGAGTAAGTCATGCTCGAAATCCAAGGGCTCACCAAGTACTATCGGAACATACCCGTAGTCCATGGCGTCACCTTCACCGCTAAGCCCGGGCAAGTAACCGGCTACCTTGGCCCGAATGGCTCGGGTAAGTCCACCACAGTGAAGATGATAACGGGCCTCGTGGAACCGTCCCGCGGCAAGGTAGTCTTTGATGGCCAGGACATTCGCGAAGATCCGGCAGCCTTCAAGCGCCGCCTGGGGTATGTTCCGGAAGAGCCGCTTCTGTACTCGTACTTGACCGGTCTCGAGTATCTCCAATTGATCGGGCGGCTGCGGGGTCTGCCTGCCCGCCTGGTGGACAGCAAATCGAACGATCTGCTCCATCTCTTTGCGCTGCACCCTCACCGTCACGCGTCCATCGCCGCCTATTCGAAGGGGATGAAGCAGCGCGTGCTCATCGCCGCCGCCCTGCTGCACGATCCCGATCTGCTGATTCTCGATGAGCCGCTCTCGGGGATCGACGTCACTTCGGCCCAGCTCTTCAAACATCTGTTGGGCGAGCTCGCCGCCCAAGGCAAGACGCTCCTCTATATCTCGCATGTGCTCGAAACGGTGGAGAAGGTGTGCGCGCACGTGGTAATCATCTATAAAGGAGAAATCCGGGCCGCCGATTCGGTGGAGCGTCTGCGAATCCTCATGCAGCTTCCCTCCCTGGAGGAAATCTTCTCGCAACTGGCCGAACAGCGGGACCTCGGACAGGCAGCCAGGGACATCGTCGCCGTCATGCGAAGCCGATAGTCCCCGCCGGGGCGGCGCCGCGATTCGAATTTGTTAGATTCGATTATGGCCCAAAAGAAGACTCATCCCCCGAAAGCCGCCGCGGCTTCGCAGCTCAGCCAGATCGACCACATCGTAGTTGTCATGCTTGAGAACCGATCCTTCGATCATATGCTCGGCTTTCTGTATGCCGATAGCGCAAACACTTCGCCTTCCGGTCAACCGTTTGAAGGTTTGACTGGGAACGAAAGTAACCCGGACGGTAGTGGAGGCTCCGTGAAAGTCTTTCCGATTCAAGCTACCGCGGCGCACCCTTACTTCTATCCCGGCGCCGATTGCGGCGAAGGATACGCCAACACTAATGCGCAATTGTTCGGAACCAACAAGGCGCCGGCGCCGATCGTGCCGGCCACTAATCAAGGATTTGTCACTAACTTCGCCTTCACCTTAACCTGGGAATCGAAAGAGAAGAATCAGGTCCTGGCGGGAACCACGGCTTCGCAGATCATGGGCATGTATACGCCGGCGCTCCTGCCGATTCTCTCCAATATGGCCAAAGGCTATGCGGTGTGCGATCACTGGTACGCCTCCGCTCCAACCGAGACATTCCCGAATCGCGCTTTCACGCACATGGCGACTTCGCAAGGCCATCTCTCGGATTCGGCCGCGTCGGTATATACGGCGCCGAGCATCTTTACCGCGTTGGGCAACAAGGGAGTCAGTTGGAGCGTATACGGCTATAACGCCGCTCCTCTGACGCGGGCGGCGGTGGCCGATATCTCGAGCGCCGCGGAGAGTCATTTCGGCGAGTTTGCCGACTTTCAAAAAGCCGTGACTTCAGGGAGTCTCGCCAGCTATGTATTCCTCGAGCCGCAATGGGGCTCATCGGGAAACAGCCAGCATCCCAATTACAACGTCGCCCTCGGCGAACAGTTTCTGCATGACGTCTATTACACGCTCTTTGGTTCGAAAATCTGGCCTTCGACCTTGCTGATCGTTACCTATGACGAACACGGCGGCTGTTACGACCATGTGCCGCCCCCCGAGAACGCCGTCGCGCCCGACAATTCGCCGGGCGAAAGCGGATTCGATTTCAAGCGCTTTGGACTGCGGGTGCCGACAGTCCTGATTTCGCCCCTGATCCCGGCCGGGACAGTTTACAGGACGGCTTCGGCCACTCCGTTCGACCATACATCGATTCTGGCGACGGTCGAAAAGCGGTTCGGCGTGGAGCCGCTTACCGCGCGCGATGCGGCGGCGCCCGACGTGAGCGGCGTGCTGACCTTGGCAACCCCGCGCACCGACGATCCGTTGGCCGGTTTGACCGTGCCCGCCGCTAAGTCGACTCCGCCGCTGCCCGCAGGTCCCGACCACCTGGAAATGGCCTTGGCGGAAGGCGCCGAGCGTTTGCCAATTGACGAAGGCGCCGCCGGCCACCAACACGTTCTGCCGCAGTTCAAAAGCGGCAAGGAAGCCGTGGATTATGCGCGCCGCCGTTACCGGAAGTATGCCAGCCTGGCATCCAACAAATGACCGGTGGGGTATGCTTTAGCTTGCCGGCTTACTAAAGTCGCCGCCAAAACTGCCGATAACGCTTGCATGGGATCTATCAACCTTTCCAGCCCCCTTCTACAGTCGGTTCTCAGCACAGCTATGCAGAGTGTCGGCCTGACCAGCAACCCAACCAGCAGCGTTAGCGCGTCTTCGGCCACGGGACAGTCGGATAACAGCCAGCTTTCTCCGTTCGCCCAGTTGATGAACACGCTGCAGCAACTTCAGCAGTCGGACCCAACCAAGTTCGCCCAGGTTACGCAGCAGATCGCCACGAACTTGCAAAGCGCCGCCCAAACCGCCACTTCCAGCGGCAATACGGCCGCCGCTACCCAACTGAGCCAGCTTGCGACGGACTTCAGCAGCGCCTCAACCAGTGGTCAGCTCCCCAACGTGGCGGATCTCGCGAAAGCCATGGGCGGCGGCGGCCATCATCACCACCACGCCTCCTCGTCTACGAGCGCTTCCAGTTCCACCGAGAGCACCACTTCCGCTCCGGCCGCTTCCGGCAGCACCAGTTCCAGCAGCAGCGCCAGCCAGGCGCTGAGTGAGCTCTTTTCGGCCTTTCAGTCGAATAGCGGGCAGACCGCTTCGACGGATCCAATGTCGATTATCATGAGCACGCTTTCCAGCGCCGGAATCACCAACGCCACCAGTTGAGTGGCGTAGACAATCCTGGCTGCAAGCCGGCCTTCGGGTCACTCTTCGCTTGTGGACGCGCCGGCTTCTCGGGGCGCTGCATGTTCGCGCTGGCCGGTGTGTTGTTGCGTTCGCAGCAGCCTGTGCACAGCGAGGTCGATTCGCCCACGCAACTCGCTACGCCAGAGCCCCCCTGGCACTGGCCGCCATGGCAGGAAATTCCAAGCTATCCAGGACAGAGTCCGGGAACTCGAGGCGCGATCAAGGGTAGAGTCGCTCTCACCGCCGGATCACTCTACACGCCGAACTTCCACCTGCCGGTAGATTTCCTCGGTCTGCTCGAGAGTGGCGAAGTTCATGCCCGGCAAACGGGCTGACGCGGTGCCGGCCGCGACGCCCCAGCGCAGCGCATCGGCGCCGTTGGCCCGCGGTTGCTCCATCCGCCATGCATAGGCGGCGGTCAGCGCGTCGCCCGACCCGATAGGGCAGACGGCATCGATCGGCGGCGGTATCGCTTCGTAGAGTCCATCGGCGAAGGCGGCCACCGCGCCACGGCTGGCCAGCGAAAGCACCACCGATTCCGGTCCCATTTCGCGGATGCGTTGCGCCGCTTCCAGATAGTGCGGCCGGGTAAGCAGACTGCGCTCCAGCAGCCGTTCCGCCTCGCTCTGGTTCGGGGCTGCCACGGAGGGCCGCGCCTTGATGCCTTCCCGCAGGGCGTCGCCCGACGCATGCAGCAATGTCCGCACTTTCCGCTTGCGCGCCAGCGCGATCAGCTTCCCGTAGAAAGACGCCGGAACGCCGGGCGGCAAGCTGCCGCAAACCAGAAGCCAACCGGCGCCGTTCAGGCATTCGCGAACCGCGCTCTCAATTCCGGCCAGCTCCGCCTTGGCGATCTCCGGGCCTTTCTCATTCAAATTGACAGTAAGACCACGCTGGTCCGTGATAGTGAGATTGGTGCGGGTTTCGTTCTCCACCGGCGCAATGCGAATCTGATAGCCGCAGTCGCTCAAACGCCGCTGCAGGCGCCTTCCCGCCTTGCCGCCGGACGTGAGAACGGCGATGGTCTCGCCCCCGAAAGAGTGAATTACATGCGAGGAGTTAATCCCGCGCCCACCCGGCGATTCGCGAGTCGAAATGATATAGGCGCGGTCTTCAAAAGCGAGGTGATCCACGCTGATGGTCCGGTCGATGGCCGGATTGACGGTAAGAGTGACGATCAATCCCCTATTCTACGAAGGATCGGGACGGCGCGTCTTAGCGACGCCTTTCACGATTCCTATGCCCACCATCACGACCACCCCGACGCCGATCCATCGCGGCGGCATATGCGCCAAGTGTGCGCCAATTGCCAACCCGATGATGATAATCGCGAATCCGGCGACATATAAGCCGAAAGACATTTGCTTGCCCCCCGCACCGACGCAGCACGTAGTTGGCCACGTATGGAACCGCACCGTGGGACACAAACTCGGCTGCGGCGCTACTCCACCGCCCTGGCGCTGCCCTCTGCCATTCAAAAGCTCAGCACCGGGCAGGGGGCCTCCCGGATGATGGAATAGGCGTTGGTGCGCAGCCGGCCAAGCGTACCCTGCAAGCGGCCGCGGCCGATGACTACCAGATCCGCAGCATGATGATAGGCGGTCTCGCGGACCCAATCGGCTACCGGCCTGGCACTGAGACAGACATCGAAACGGGTTCCTACACTCGCTTGGATGCTGTCGATCTCTTCGCGCGCCGCCTCCGTCAGGAAGCCCAGGAAGTTCGTCCCGGCCATGGCGCCGGCGCCCGGCAGCGCCTCCGAAACGGCATGGACAATGCGCACTCGGGCGTCGAAGTGGGCGGCGAAGTCCGCGGCATGCCGCAGCAGATCGGCGCTGCCGCTCTTCAAATCGAGGGCGCACAGCACGCTCTTGCATGCGGCATGGGCGGGCGATTCCGTGTCTTCGGTATGAGTGGCAGTCCACACCGGACAGGCGGCGTCGTGCAGGACTTTGGCGGTGACCGATCCCAACAGCATGCCGCGGAACCTTCCGTAGCCGTGAGGGGGCATCATGATGAGATCGATGTGGTTGTCGCCCGCATACTCGACGATGCTCAGCGCCGGGTCGCCGATCTCGGCCGCGGTCTCCACAGTTTCCTCGGACGCGCCGTAGAATCGCAGCAACTCCTCCCTTCCATTTGAGAGCATCGCTTCTACGTCTATCGTAAAAGGGTGCTCGTTCTCCAGGGCAAACAAGCCATGGGGAAGTTGGATGGCGTAGAACAACGTCACCTTAGAGTCGAGCTTTTTCGCAGTAGCCTTTATCAGTGGTACTACGGCGGAGCAGCGTGGCGAGAAATCGACGGGAAAGAGGATAGAGCTAATCGGTTGCATGATTCGCTCCTTTCTAACCCGCTAGATGCAATCGAGCAGCCGCGCAAAGTGTTTTGTCTTCCTAAGGTTCGTGGGAGACCGGTGGGTGAAACCGCGCGGCCATGGCGCAGCGGTCCGCAGTGGCTGGAAGTTCTAATACTTCCACTCTCGCGATGCCCGCCGCTTACTTATCCGCACCCTCTCTTTGTCCACTCTCACCCTTTCCCGCCGCGATCACTTCGTAAGGCCGCATCATCTCGTTGTCCTCGTGCTCCAGCAGGTGGCAATGCCATACGTATCGCCCCGTATAACCTTCGAAGCGTACGATGATTCGAGTGACCATGTTCGAATGGGCGCGCGCCGTATCCTTCCACCCCGCCTCGTTCGGCTCAGGTGGAACCGCCGGTCCCATGTACTTCATCCGGCCCGTCATCCGATAAATGTCTTCGTCGAACGGACGCCGGTCCAGAACCTGAAAACGCACCATGTGCAAGTGAATCGGGTGCGAATCGTCGGTCGGATTGACGATGCTCCAGATCTCCACCGAATCGAGGACCACTGTCTCGGTCACCGGCATGTCCCAATGCGCGCCATTCAACAGCATCAGGTGCGAATCGCCCCCGCGATTCATGTATTCGACGATGGTCAGCAGGCGCGTCCGTACCGCCTCCGCCTCCGCGATTCTGGGAACCGGCCTCAGTAGGGCAGGCAGCGAACTGGGGTCGTCCACCTTCTGGCGGCCTACCCGAAACTGCATCATTACGAATGCGTCGTTATTCAGAACGATCTGGTCGCCGGTATGATCCTTGAAGTCGATCACCAGATCGGCGCGCTCTCCCGGAGCTATCACGAAGCTATCCATGGCGGCTGGCGCGGGAAGTAATCCCTGATCCGTGCCGATGATCTGAAGCTTCTCTCCGTTGGATAACGAAAGGTGATAGAAGCGCGAGTTAGAGGCGTTGAGCAAACGGAAGCGGTACTTGCGCGGCTCCACGTCCAGGTAAGGGAACAACTTGCCGTTGACCAGCATGGCGTTGGCAACTATCTCCGGGACCCAAGGCGCGCCTGGCTTGCCCGAAACCGGATATTCCAATTGTCCATTGCGGCGCAGCAACCGGTCGCCAAAGAGCAGCGGTATCTCGTACCGGCCCTTAGGCAGATTCAGTTCGTCCTCCGCCCGGTCGCGCAACAGATACAGGCCGAATAGCCCCGCGTAAGTATTCAGCCGGGTGATACCCATCGCGTGATCGTGATACCATAGCGCCGCTGGCTCCTGGCCATTCGGATAGTAGTAAGTGGCCGATTTGCCGGGCGTATACCACGCTTCGGGATATCCGTCGCTTGCCGCCGGCGTCCTCCCGCCGTGCAGGTGGACTACGGCCCTCACGTCGGGCTTGTCGGCCTCCGCCCCGTGAAGGTTGTAGTCAATCGGCAGAAAATGCTTGCCTGGCAGATCGTTGACCCACTCGATCAGGATGGGCTGGCCGCTTCGCGCCTCAATCGTGGGGCTCGGCGAAGTCCCGCCATAAGTCCACAAGCGCGCCGGAGGCAGATCACGGTGCAACTTACTCTCTATCTGCCGCATCGCAATCCGATAGTAAGGAATCTTACGCGCCGGGTTACCGGGATCGGCCCTGTCCGCGACGCTTTTAGCGACCTCCGGCAGTGGCAGCGGGTCAACGAATTTCGGCAGCGTGTTCGGATCGAGAATGGGCGAATCCTGCGCCGCAGCGGCGAAGGCAACGCTGGATTGAAGAAAGAGCCTGCGTGAGATTGGTCGAAGCAAGTTAGTAACTACTAGTGTTAAATAGGCATGGCGCGGAGCGGCTCCGGCCATGCCTCGAAAGGTGGATCCGCCTAGGCTACTTCTGCGTAACCAAGCCGCTATTTGGGTCCAAAATATACTTCTTCGTGTTCGCCTTCTCGAAGTCGAACATGTTGGCGATGGAGTTCGCGATCGAATCGAACGACCCATTTCCGATGCGCTCGCCATTGAGCCAGTTATCTTCCACGAAACGGATGACCGAGGTCTGATCCGTGACTGTATGGTCCACGAAATTCTGTCTGGACCAAGGCGAAATCACTAACAAGGGGAGACGCGGGCCGTAGCCGCAGCGCCCCTGCGCGTTCGCCGCAGTGACGCCGGCAAGCGAGCTGCCTCCGGTTCCGCATGCTCCGGTCCCGGTCAGCGCATCCGCCGTGGTGGTCGACTGATTGACAATCGGCCCCATCTGGTGGTCGTACCAGCCATCGGAATCGTCATAGGCGATCACCACCGCGGTATGTTCCCAATCGGCGTTCTGTTGCAGGAAGTTGACAACCGTGACTATAAAAGCCTGCTCGTCCAGCGGATCCGAGTAACCGGCGTGGCCGTCCTGGTAGCCTGGCGCCTTCAGGAAACTGACCGCGGGATAATTCCCGGCGAGGATGGCGTCATAGAAGTCGTGCACATCATACTGATGGTTAGCTGCCTTGTCCGCGGCCGTCCCGATGACGGCCTTAGAAGCTGGCCGCGCATGCGTCGGGTTAGCGGTTGACTTGTAATATTGGAACGGTTCGTGATGCGGAATGTAATCCGCCTTGTTGGTAGCCGTAACCGCGGATGTTGTGCTGCGCGCGCATCCGGTGGTTCCATTCGCATTGGTAATCGTAAGATCGAACCCCTGGGTAAAGAAGCCCCAACTCACACCCGCCGTGTTCAGAAGGTCTCCGATGGTGGTCCCGGTCATGCTGAAAGCCTCGCCGGTGGTGGTGGAGCACACGTCGCCCACCGGGTCTGCGTCGCCGATATCCGTCATTCCACCATTGCCATCGGCGATCACCGAACCGGTCCCGTTGATATTGCCGACCACTCCGTTGGTTTGACCTGAGATCAGGTTGAGCGCGCCTGTGGTGGAAGGCCCGAAGTTAGTGCCGTAGGAGTTATCGTTCATCGCGAACCGCTGCGCGTAGTTCCATAGGGCGGTTACAGTGTTGCCGTCGTAATACCCCATGTTGATGCCCGTCGTAGCGGTTTGTGTCTCGTCAAGCGCGGCCACTGGGGGCGGTCCCGCGGTCCCGGTGTTGGCCGGAAACAAGTCCATCATCCCGGCGTGAAAAGCCGCCTGTTCGGGACCGTAGTTATGGTTCTGATCCGTGGTCGCCGCCTGGGAACGATCGAGCCGGAAAGGATTCACCATGCCGGTTCCGTTCTTCGAGTTCAGGAAATTCGGATTTCTGGTCATCAAGGCGTTGGTCAGCCCGTTGACGGTTGGGGTAGCCGCCAGCGGCGTGAATTGCGGCTCGCCGGTAGTGTTCAAGGCGTTCGGATAGGTCCCGAAGTAGTGGTCGAAGGAAATGTTCTCCTGGAAAATGACCACGAGATGTTGAATGGGAGTGGTAGTTCCCAGGGATTGTGCAACGGCGGGCGCCGGACTGAGGAAAAGCCCGGACGCCAATAACTCTACCAACAGCAGCGAAATGAATGGGCGCATAGTTCCTTCTTTGAGTGTCACTGAATTCATGTCTTTGCCAGTGTAAATCGACTCTACTTTACTTCTTCACTACCGGCTCACCGCTGGCCGGATCGAGCGTGAGCGCTTTCCGGTGGGTTGTCGTGAAATCGAACGAATCGAGGATGGAGCCGGCGATGGCATCCATTGACTGGTCCCCAATTCGTCCGAGGGACCAGTTATCCTCGATGAAACGCAATATCGACGTCTGATCCATCAGGTTGTGGTCCACATAGTTCTCTTTCGCATATGGCGAAATGACTAAGAAGGGCAGTCGCGGTCCGTACCCGCAACGGTCCAGGTAAGCTCCCGTCTGCGGAGTGCCGCACAGACCTGTGGGGCCGTTCAGGGCGTCATTTGCCGCGTCGTTCGACTGATTGACCACTGGCGGCATCACGTGGTCGTACCAGCCATCGGAATCGTCGTAGGTGACGATAATCGCCATTTCGTCCCACTGTGGCAACTGCTGTAGAGCGTTGATCGTGTTGACCAGAAATCCCTGTTCCGAGAGCGGGTCGGACGTGGAGGGGTGGCCGGTTTCGGTCGCCGTCGCTTTCAGGAAGGTTACTGTGGGAATGTTCCCGGCATTCGCAGCGTTCCAGAAATCGGTGAGCGCGTATTGGTGATTCGCCCGATCGGTTTGTCCGATCGTCGCCACCGAAGTTGGCGGCAGATGATGGGGATTGGCGGTCGATGCGTAAAACTGGAAAGGGGCGTAATGATCGTCGTAGACGCTGGTGCATTGGGCCACGCCATTGACTGTGGTCACGGGCGTCCAGTCGCCGTAGAACCAGCCCCACGTGATTCCCTTGGCATTCAACAGATCGCCGACATTGAGTCCCGTCATCTGCACAGTCGAGCCCGAGGAACAATCGTCGGCCACGGCGTCGATGTTAGCGATAACGGATCCGTTGGCCACTTTCCCCGACACGGTTTGCGTGGCGTTCTGATGGGTCTGACCCGAAATCAGATTGAGGTGGCCCATCACGGTTGTCCCCCAAGTGGTCGCGAAGAAATTGTCGCTCATGGAGAAGCGCTGCGCATAGTTCCACAGCGCCGTGACGGTATTGCCATCGTAGTAACCCATCGACAGGTTCGGCGTGCATCCTGTTCCGACGCCGCTGGTGATGACGGCATATTTGTCGAACAGGCCGCTGTCGGTTGCTTTCTGTTCGTCGGTATAGTGGTTATCGTTATCGCAGGTGACGTTCTGCGTGCGATCCAGCCGGAACGGGTTCACTCCATTCGGATTACGTTCCAGTAACGCCCCGCTCAGTCCGTTCACGGCGGGTGTGCCTGCCGCAGCGGTGAATGGGGGCTGACCTTGCGGATTCGCGGCCTTCGGATAGACGCCAAAGTAGTGATCGAACGAGATGTTCTCATCGAAAATCACTACGACATACTTGATAGGAGTTGGATAACCCGGCGCAGCCTGGAATGCATGAAGCAAGCTGGCTGCCGGCGACATCCCGGCGATCAAAACGATTGTTTGTGCAACGAATCGGCGCAGATTCATACGGGCCTTTTGACTCTCCAATCAAGATAAGTCTGATTCACCACAAAATTCTCGTGGAACAATCCAGGATATAGAGAGAATGTTAAAATTGAATGAAAATTACGTCACTAATTGCTTTCGATTGAGGTTCCGCACTCGTCATTTCTTGATGCGGGGCGGCTCTACGCGGATCGACCCCATCATTCCGCCGTCTTCGTGCTCCAGAATGTGGCAGTGGTACAAGAAAGTGCCAATGATATGTGGGTCGCGGAAGTCCATGCGGAGCCTCACGCTGGGGTAGCGGGGGCTCTTGCCATCCCAATAAGGAAGATCGATCGTGTCGCGCAGTAACGGTTCGTTTACGGTCCGCCCGTCGCGCTCGAGCACTTGAAAATGGATCTGGTGGATGTGGAAGGCATGAGCTTCCACGGCGCGGTTCTCGATAACCCAGTCTTCTAACGTCCCTTGCTGAACGGTAACATCGGGCCTGGTGAAATTCGTGTCGAAAGCCTTGGGGAGATTTCCATCCACGGTGATGAAGTAGGTCAACGGGCTCTTCGGATCGCTTGGATTGTCTCGTTTCTCCGAGAAGTACAGCTTCCTCTCCCGGACGGGCGCGCTGTCGATCAATCCCGTGAATCGCCGTGGCCGTTCGGACAGCGTTTCAGGCATGCGGCTGGCCGGGGCCGGGGCCTGGCGGGTGCTGAAAAGATTCGCTATAACGCGATACGGAGTGGACTCACCGCCCGTGCCGGTATCATACGGAAGCGTGACCACTTGAGCGAAAACCCCTTCGGCCGGCATAGTCGCGATCAGCTCCGCCCGCGCGCCCGGCGGCAGCAGCACGTCCGTACGTCCCGGGATGGGATCGCCCCCAACGGGGTCGCCATCCATGCCAACCAATTCGAGCGGGAGAGGGTCGCGGACATTCTGAAGGGAAGGACCGGTGCGAATCTGAAGATCGAAATACGTATCCGCCGCCGCGTTCAGGATGCGCCAGAACTCGCGCTGATTCGGCTTCGCGACCATTGCCGCGGGCCGGTTCTCCGGATACAAGACGGCCACAAAATTGATCGAAATATCCTTCGAAGGTTCCGGCCCCCCAGTCTCCCCGGCTTCCCCGGCCATTCCCGGAATGATTTGATCGCGCAACACGATCACCCGCTCCGGCAACCCGGCGGCCTTAGGGTTGGCGCGCTCCATCCCTTGCACGATGAGGGCTCCCGACGCGCCGCCGAGTACCTGCGCTTCACTGAAACCGTGAGGATGCGGATGATACCAGTACAGGCCGGGCGCCTGATCGAGCGGAATCTTGAAGCGGTACTCGAAGCTCGATTCGGAAGGCTGGATCAACGTGGAAATCACTTCGTCCTGATGGCAGATTGGCGCAACGCTCAATCCGTGAAAGTGGAGGTTAGTGGTGGAAGCGGTAATTTTGCCACGCCCACAAGGTCCATGAACTTCCATGCCATGGATTGTGTGCTCAATGGACCGGCCCCCAGACGCACCCGGAACGTTGGCAACGGTCGAACCCGCAGGGACGTCGTTCCTGAGCTTCAAAACCAGCTCATCTCCCGCTTTGACGCGGAGCGTAGGGGCTTGCGACCCGTCGCTGGCGATGTAGCAATAGCGTCTGCGGCCATACGAATCCGTAAATGTCTGGAACGAGAATTCGACGGTGAGCGCGCCATTGGATGAATAAAGGTCCGGAGGTTGGATGACTACTCCGCCGATGTGAGGCCGCGGACACGGATCGGTAGCCGTTGCCGAGTGCGCAATACCGGTCGGCACTAAGATGAGGAATGCGATTAAATGACGCCTCAACGGATGCGCCCTCTCCAATGACAAGCGTGCGCGGCCTGGCTTCGCAGGGGTTGCGGAGAGTGGCGCGAGCAGTCGTCGGAGATGGTCCGGGTGTAGCCGTGATTCATGGCCACATTGTGAAACGAACATAGGAAATGCGTCAACTCCGCAGGCGGCGTCTCGCAAGCGCGGCGCCCCGCAACATGCCAAACCACCTGGTCAAAATAACGGACTGCAAGTCTGCGCCCGCCGGTCACTCGTGTGACCATGGTTGTAGATGCAAACCGCGCTGATCTGGCTGGCTTTACTCCCGGCCGCCGTCGGATACCGCCAGGCGCTTCCCGGCTATCGCTACCAGTTCCCGCGCGATCACTTCGCCCACCTGGAATTCAAAACCGAGTGGTGGTATTACACCGGCAATGTGCGCGCGGCAGACGGCCGCCATTATGGCTTCGAGCTGGTCTTCTTCCGCGAGGCCCGGCATGCGCGTCCCGATAGCGGCGCGGCGCAGAACCCGTCGGCATGGCGCATCGACGATCTGTATCCGGCGCACCTGGCGCTCACCGATATCGATGGACGCAAGTTCCGCTACTTTGAACGGCTGAACCGCGCGGGTCCGGGGATTGCGGGGGTGAGCTTCGAAGAGGGCCGCATCTGGAATGGGAATTGGCAGGCGCAATGGGACAAGGGGCAAGGGGAAAAGGCGCAATGGGAAAAAACCAGCGGCGCCCAAACCATATCCGCGGTAGCGGAGGGCATCCGCTTCACGCTTCATCTGACGCCGCGCACGGCGCCCGTGATCCATGGCGAGAATGGAGTGAGCCAGAAGGCGGAAGGCGCCGGCCATGCCTCCTACTACGTTTCGTTTCCGCTGCTGGCGGTGGATGGAACGCTCAACGGCGCCACGGTGGCCGGCTCGGCCTGGATGGATCACGAGTGGTTCAGCAATCTGCTCGATGACACCACGCAGGGTTGGGATTGGTTCAGCGCCCAGTTCGAAAATCACACCGAGCTGATGGTTTTCCAGCTTCGCGGCAAGGAGCCTTACGCCGCGGGCACCTACATCGACGCCGCCGGCCGCGCGGCGTATCTCAAGCGCTCCGATCTCACCATGCAGCCCCTCGACTATTGGACCAGTCCCAAGACCGGCGCGCGCTATCCGGTGCGCTGGCGTGTTGCCGTGCCGTCATTAAAGATCTCGGTGGAATGCGCGGCGGCGATTCCAGATCAGGAGCTGGTTTCGAAGGACAAGAATTCTCCCACCTATTGGGAAGGTTCGGTACGCTACTCCGGTACAGCTTCCGGCGTGGGGTATCTCGAACTCACCGGCTACGCGGGGCGGGCTGCCGCTTTCGACTAGTTTGCATACTTGGCCGTTGTCGCCATAGAATCGTATATTGCCATCCTCCCCCGAAGCCGATAAGTATTTAGTGGGTTTCTCGTCTCGATGAAAAGCAGCGGCAAACGACCGATCGGCGTCGATTTATTCGCCGGCGCTGGCGGCATGAGCTTGGGCTTCGAGCAGGCCGGTTTCGACGTGGCCGCGTCGGTCGAATACGACCCTGTCCATTGTGCGACCCACGAGTTCAATTTCCCCAGGTGCGCTTCCATTTGCAGAAGCGTGACCGAAATCGACGCCGACTATATCCGTGAACGCTCCAATATCCACGACCAGACCGTGGATGTAGTTTTCGGCGGCGCGCCGTGCCAGGGATTCAGCATGATTGGCAATCGGGCGCTTGACGACCCGCGGAATTCGCTGGTATATCATTTTGTTCGCCTCGTAAAGGAGTTGAGGGCGTCGTATTTTGTATTCGAGAACGTCCGCGGCCTGACGGTGGGTGCGCACAAGAAATTTCTCGAAGAAATCATTCGGGAATTCCGGAACAGCGGATACTCCGTAGTCGCAGACTACCGTGTGTTGAACGCGGCCCACTTTGGCGTCCCGCAGGACCGCCACCGCCTTTTCCTAATGGGAGCCCGTAACGGCAATCCCTTGCCCGCTTATCCGGAGCCAACGCACGAATCCCCACGGACCAGCAATGGACACGCCGGCAATTTTTTTCTTGATCCGACACCGACCGTTTGGGACGCTCTCCGCGATTTGCCTGAGGCCGACGATTACGATGAGTTGCTAGACCGCGATTGGGTTAAGGCGCGGTTCAAACAGGCGACCGATTACGCATTGCCGCTACGCGGAGAAGCGGCGGACTACAGCGACTATTCTATTCCGCGGGAATTCGATCGAACGCTGCTCACATCGAGTATGAGGACGGTTCATACCGACCTGTCAAAGAAGCGCTTTCTCGAAACCAAGCAAGGCGACACAGAGCCCGTGAGCCGGTTCCTCAAGCTCGACCCGCAGGGAATTTGCAACACCATACGCGCAGGTACAGCCAGCGATCATGGCGCATTCACTTCACCACGACCGATACACCCGTTTTCGCCACGCTGTATTACAGTTCGTGAAGCCGCCAGACTCCACTCGTACCCAGATTGGTTTCGGTTTCACGTTACGAAGTGGCACGGCTTTCGCCAGATAGGGAACTCGGTGCCCCCACTGCTCGCAAGGGCCGTCGCGTCGAAAGTTCGCGAAGCGTTTTCCCCGCCCAGGAGGGAGGAATGTACTATTCCGCAGAGCGACCCCAGGCTGCTCTCGTTTGACATGTCTGCCGCCGCAGCGCATTACGGAGTGGCGCCGGATGTCGTCCCGAAGCGCACTCGGACGACTCGAGGAACCGAATCGAGGCTAAGAAGGGCGCCGGGCCGACAAGAAGCCGAGCCGCTATTCCGCCATCATCGGCGCCATATTCAAGAATCACTATAAACCGGGGATGACTCAGTTCGAGTTCTCGCGCGATGAGTTCGCGGGGATCGCCAAGTCATTGGGAATCGATCTGCCGAAAAACTTAGGGGATGCCATCTACTCCTTTCGCTTTAGGACGGAACTCCCGGCCGAAATAGGCGCCACCGCCGTGAAAGGCATGGAGTGGGGAATCGAATTGGCGGGCAAGGGCCTTTACCGCTTCAAGCTCGGCAAGTTCGTCCGGATCACGCCAAGGTCCGACCTTATCGCCATCAAGATCCCCGATGCGACACCCGAAATTATCGCTGCCTATGCGCTAACCCACGAACAATCGCTGCTCGCCAAGGTGCGCTACAACCGCTTGATCGATATTTTCCTCGGTATTGCTTCCTACTCTTTGCAGAACCATTTGCAAACTTTTGTGAAGAAAATGGGACAAATCGAAATCGACGAAGTCTATGTGGGCATCAACAGGCACGGTCAACAGTTCGTCATACCGGTCCAAGCCAAGGGGGGCATGGACCAGCTCGGAGCGACTCAAACCCGCCAGGACATCGCGTGCTGCCTTCAGAAGTTTCCGAATCTCACGTGCCGCCCTGTTTCAGCGCAGTTCATGAGCGACGACACCATTGCTCTGTTCGAACGCGCCCTTCAAGGCGACGAGGTAAAGGTCGCGGAGGAAAAACACTACAGGCTGGTCCCCGCCGACCAGATTGGCATAGACGACCTTAAACTCTACGCCAATCGATAAAAGTATTAAAATTCTGGTCATATGGACCATGTTTCGGGGGCAGTCCGGTCCAAGATCATGGCAGCGGTCCGCTCGCGTGGTAACACTACTACGGAGCTGCCGTTATCCAAGCTGCTATGGGAGGCCGGCATGCGCGGCTACAGGAAACACTGGCCCGTGGCAGGCAGACCCGATTTTGCATGGCCCGGTCGTAAAGTCGCCGTATTCGTGGATGGCTGCTTCTGGCATGGCTGTGCGTGCAAGTATCTGCCGCGAACGAATACCGAATTCTGGCGCAATAAGATTGAAGCGAACAAGCGCCGCGATAGAAGCGTAGTCCGATCTCTCAGAAGGGATGGCTGGACTGTGATCCGTGTCAAGGAGTGCGCCGTTCGGAAATCGGCCACGCTGGCGCGGATCGTACGGGCCGTGCAAGGCAAGTAAATCCAGGCCCACGTTTCACCGCCATGGCGAAAGTGGGCTACGTCGGCCATCCCGAGTACTGGTGGATTGAATGCCGCATGGGATAATGATTTCCATGAGCCTATCCGAAGGAAAATTGAAGCGCATGAGGGCGCTCGCCAACAGTCGCGGCGTGATCGCCGCCGCCGCCATGGATCAGCGCGGCAGCCTGCAGAAAGCCTTGGCCGCGAGTCGCGGCGTGGATGTCAAAGACATCGCTCCGGAGACGATGAGCGAGTTTAAAGTTGCGGTGAGCAAGGTGCTCACGCCGCACGCCAGCGCCATCCTGCTCGACCCGGAGTTCGGTCTGGAAGCGGCGAAAGCGCGCTCGAAAAACGCCGGGCTGCTGCTGGCCTATGAGCTGAGCGGTTACGACAATACGCAACCCGGCCGTCTGCCCGATCTGCTGCCGCACGTTTCCGCCAAACGCATTGTCGACTGGGGCGCGGACGCGGTCAAGATTTTGATCTACTACTCTCCCTACGACGACGCCGGGGTGAACGACATTAAGCACGCGTTCATCGAGCGCATCGGGGCCGAATGCGAAACCAACCAGATTCCGTTCTTCCTGGAAATGGTCGGCTACGACCCTAAGGGCGGCGACGAGAAAGGTTTGGAATTTGCCAAAGCCAAGCCGGACGTGGTCAAGAAGTACATGGCGGAGTTTACCAAGGCGCAGTATGGCGTGGATGTGCTGAAGGTGGAGATTCCCATCAATGCCGAGTATGTCGAAGGGTCGAGCGTTTACAAAGGTCAGAAGGCCTACAGTCACGACGAGGCGCTCAAGCATTTTCGCGAGTCGGCGGCCATCGCCACCAAGCCTTTTATCTATCTCAGTGCGGGCGTGAGCAACGCGCAGTTCACGGAATCCTTGAAAATGGCGGCCGAAGCGGGTACCGATTACTCCGGCGTGCTCTGCGGCCGCGCCACGTGGAAAGATGGCATTCCGATCTTTGCGAAGCACGGCATCAAGGCCCTGGAAGATTGGCTGCAGAGCGAAGGCGTGAAGAACATCAATGCGGTAAACGACGCAATCAAGGGCGCCACGCCGTGGTACGCCAAGATGGGAATCGGGGCGCCGGCATAACGCCGGCGGTCTTGCCGCCGGTACCTTGTGCGCCGCTAACCCTTGCATAGCGCTCTAAACAGAGCCGCGAGTGTAAGCGAGTCGGAACGTTAGCGGCTGGCTGAGCGTCGAGAGCGTGAACCCGTCCCAGCTTCGGGTTCTATGGACATGGAGTTAATTTTCGAAGTTCGCGACGCTGAGGAAGGTGGCCTTTGCGCGCGTGCTCTAAGCCATGGCATCTTCACCGAAGCGGAGCCGTGAGAAGAACTGCGTGCCAATGTCCTTGAAGCAACGTCGCTCCATTTCGAAGACGGCCCGATGCTCCCCGGCTCGTGCAACTGCACTATGTTAGAGATGAGTTGATCAACGGTCGAAGCCGCATGAAATTGCCGCGAGGCGTATCCGCAGAACGCTAGCCAAGTCAGGCTGCGGCACGAGGGACCGCCGGTCCATGTGATCACGGTCGCCCTGCACAATCCGCTTAAGATCGGCACGCTTCAGACGTTCTCTCCGAGAGAACGCGCAGAGGCGCGGGCCACGGTGCACGGAACGGGTGTAGAATCAGGCGAAGCCCCCAAAGACAAATGGAACACCCTCAGAGTTGGGACCTGCTGACATCGAGTCTAGCGGTGTGGGATCTCGACACGGATGCGAGGAGAGCCTGGGCATTCCTAGTAGTTCAAGACCTGGTTCGCGACGACTCGGAAGACCGAAGCAGCTTTCTTAGAATTGTTCGGGAAGAGATCGCTCAGGGGCCAATTACTGGACCATCCGTTCCCAAAAGGGTGGCATCTGAACTGCGCACAATTGGTGTGGCCGTGAGGCAACGAGAACGCCCTGATCCTATGGCTCAGATCGCGCAGGCGAGGCTGGATACTATCCTCCAGTGGTGTAAACAACAGCCTGACTTGGCGCCCGCCCATGGTGAGCATCGCAAAAAGGCTCCCGTCGAATTCCTCTCGGCGCTGTCCCGCGTGATCCGCTCCAGGCGAAAATCGTAGAAGTAGTGTTTGCTCTCGCAGCATAAAAGTGCACCAGCACAGCTTCTTACGCTCTGCGCGCGAAGGCCTGCGCCAGGGAAACCAGCGTCACGCCTACCGTGAATAGGATGAACATGAGCGCGACCAGGGACTTAGTGCGGGCGTCGCCGTCCCTGAACTCTTTCCATACCAGCGCGCCCCAAAGCACGGCGATAAGCGCGGGCGCCTGGCTCAATCCGTAGCTGAGGGACGGCACGATGCGGACATTCTCGGCGCTGGCCGCCACTAACGCGGCCACTATCCCCAGACACCAGATCACGCCTCCCAACACAGCCAACCCATGGGCGCGCGGCGAAGACTGGAAATACTCCATGAAATCGACCGGGTCGCCTTCTATCGGCAGATTCATGAAGAACAAATTGAATACGAATGTAGAGAGAAATGCTCCGCCGGCGAAGATCATAGCGACGGAATACGGCCCCAGGCCCGCTTCGCCTTCTTTCGCCTTCGCAAGCAGCGGATAACACCCCGCCATAAGTGCTCCGCTCAGCAGTGAGAGCACCACGCCTTTAACGGCCACGGGCCTTTTCGTACTCTTTGACTTTCCCGCTCTGGCTTTGGCTTCATGCCGGATCTCATTGATGAACCGGTATGCAGCCCCCGCAACCAGTATCGCTACAAAGACCAAAACGCAGCCTCCGAACGCCATCAGCGGGTTTCCGGTGGGCTGTTGGAAACGGCCGATCACAACCCCGGCGATGAGCGCCAGCCCCGCGGATACGGGGAACGCCACCGTCATCCCGGCTACGGCGATGGCGGCCATCAGCAGCATATTGGCCAGGTTGAACACTACGCCCGCCGTGAAGGCAAAGAACCACTGGCGTTTGCCGGCGTGCAGCATGTCGTCGAGAAACGTGAAGCCGTCGAAGCCCATGCTGCCCACGGTGAATGCGAGGATGGCGGCCGCGACCAGCAGGCCGAATGAGAAATCGAAGTAGTAGAGCTCGAAACGCCAACGTGAGGCCTTGTAGGTACTGGCCCACGATCCCAAGCAGAGCATACTGAAGACCATCAGGAAGATGGTTACGGCGTAGGTTTGAGGCAGAATCATCGATCGCGTCCCGACTGGGACTGTACCATGTTACATCAGTGCGTGTTACATCAGTGCGGGTCGACCGCCTGCATCAGTTCCGGCTGCCGGCCGGGCTGCTCGATCACCTGCAGTGGCTTCGGGTTGCGGGAACAATCCGGCAAGGGTACGGTGGAATAGTAGTTCAGACCGTATCGCCAACTGCGGTCGAGCGAGGCCACGCAGACGCCACCGGCGTTGGTGGAAATGCGATTCCAGAGACTGCGCGCGAAGGCTGTGCGGCCCATTTCCAGCTTCAAATAAACCATTCCCACCGTGGCCGATACGGTCAGACAGGCAATAGCGGCGAGGCGGCGGCCGCGCGCATCGAGAATCCAGACCAGCGCCGCAACCACAACCGGCGCCACCCAAACCGGCTGAAACTCCGGGCGCGCGGCGCGCGAGAGGCCACTCCCGATCGCCGCTGCCAGCAGGGGCGCGGCGATGGGATATGCCACGAGTAACAGCGCCGTGAGCGCCAGCCACGGCGCCGAATTCCGCATCTCATTCAGCCCTAGAGCGATCAGCGCCGCGAGCGCGGGCAACAGCGGCAGAATGTAGCCGGGCAGCTTATTTACGGAAATGGAAAAGAAAACCAGCGGCCAAAGCGTCCAGAGCGATAGATACAGCCGGCGCCGGTCGAGGGGCTTCGCGCCAATGGCGGCCAGCGGCGCGAGCGCGGTCCACGGCAGCAGCAGCAGCGCCAGCACCGGAATGAAGTACCACCACGGCTGAGGGTGCTGCAAAGAGGGGGTGGTGAATCGCTGGAAGTTATGCAGCCAGAAAAACTCTTTGAGAAACGCCATGCCGTTGCGCAGGTAGCAGAGCACGTACCATGGCAATGCTACGAGCAGAAACGGAAAGATGACACTTGGGCGGAAGAGGTCGCGAAAATTGCGCCACGCCAGCGCGAGCGGCGCGGCGAGCACCAGCGGCGCCGGGCCCTTAGCGAGCACGGCCAACCCGAGCATAAGCGACGCGTAGGGTAAGAGACGCGGGTCGCGCCGGGTGACCCACGGCAGCGCCAGCAGCATCGCAGCAGAGAACGCAGCCGAAAGCGGGAGGTCCGGAACGCCGCTCTGGCTATACGCCCACCATCCGGCCGACGTGGAGAGGATCAGCGTGGCGAACCACGCCACGGCGCAGCCGAATTCGCGCCGCAGCATCCACCAATAAAATGCCAGGAACGCCACGGACATGAGCGCTACCGGCAGGCGCGGGGCGAGGTCCGGCCCTAGTCCCAAGCGGAACGCAGCGCCGGACATCCAATAGAGCAGCGCGGGTTTTTCGAACCACGGCTGACCCCATAGCCGCGGCGTGATCCAATCGCCGGAGCGCGCCATTTCGCGGCCAATGGAGGCGTAGCGCGGCTCGTCCGGCCCCACCATTCCCGCCGCTGTGAGTCCGAAGAAGTAGAGGAAATACGCCAGCGGAAATGCCAGCCAGAGCAGGCGCGGGATTTTCCGGAGCATTTTTCCTATCATATGTATCAAGAATGAAAGCCGAGTTTAGCGCATTGACTGCCGGCACATTGGAACGCGCCCTCGACATGATGGGAAGGCTGTATACCGAAGCCGGCGCTGCGCACGATCGCGAGCGGGCCCGGCGTGCGGCGGAAGGGCTGATGGCGAATCCGGAACTGGGTGGTGTCTGGCTGATCCACATGGATGGCGAACCGGTGGATGGCGAACCCGTGGGCTATCTCTGCGTCACGCTTTGCTACAGTCTGGAATTTGACGGACGCTTTGCGCTGCTGGACGAGCTGTACTTGCAAGAAGCATGGCGCGGCAAGGGAATCGGCGCGAAGGCGATCGCCTTCGCCGCAGAATGGAGCCGCGGGCGCGGTCTCGCCGCTATCCGCCTGGAGGTGGCGCGCACGAATTCGCGCGCGATGGAGCTTTACCGGCGCGAGGGCTTCCAAGCGCACGACCGGTATTTGATGACAAAATGGTTGTAGAGTACACGTGTCAGAGAAGAACTATGCTCCTGGATATTCAAAAGCTTCCCACGTCCGCCAATTCCGCCATTCTGCTGCATCCGAAAGACGACGTCGCGGTGGCGCGCGTCAATATACCCGCAGGCTCCAAGCTCGACCTGGGCTCGACGCGCGTGACCGCGGTGTATAATATTCCCGCCGGTCACAAGATCGCACTGCACGACATCGCCACCGGCGCTGTGGTCCATCGCTACGGCCACGCGATCGGCCGCGCCAAACGGCCCATCCGCGCCGGGGAGCACGTGCACACGCAAAATCTTGGCTACGAGGAGCTCCACCAGGATTACGAATTTCCGGCCGTGGATATCCCCATCCCGGCGCGCAGCGGCAATGCGCCCACTTTTATGGGCTACGCGCGCGAAGACGGCCGCGTGGGCACGCGCAACTATATTGCGGTGGTGGCGGCCAGCAATTGCGCGGCGCACACGGCGGAATGGATCGCGCGCAGTTTCGAAGGCCAGCAATTTCCCGCCAACGTGGATGGCGTGGTGGCGTTTCCGCATGGTGAAGGCTGCGGGCACGCCTTCGGGCCGGACGTGGATCAGCTCAGGCGCACGCTGGGCGGCGTGCTGGCGCACCCCAATGTGTCGGCCGCGATTATTCTCGGGCTGGGTTGCGAAGTCAATCAGATCGACCATTACCTGGGCGAGGGGCACAACTTTTCGACGGACCGGCTGGTGGGCATGACGGTTCAGGGCAGCGGCGGAACGCGCGCGACGGTGGAGGCCGCGCGTAAAGAGATCGCGCGCTTTATCGAACGCGCCGAGGCAGAAGAGCGCACGGAAACGCCTGCGTGGAAAATCACGCTGGGCCTGAATTGCGGCGGCTCGGATTCCTTTTCGGGCATGACGGCGAATCCGGCGCTGGGCCACTGCTCGGATATGCTGGCGGCGTTGGGTGGCACCCCCGTGCTGGCGGAGACACCCGAGATTATAGGGGCAGAGCACCTGTTGGTGCGGCGCGCGCGCAATCGCGAAGTGGGCGAAAAGCTGCTGACGAAAATCCGCGAGTACAAGCGCTATCTGAACCGCTTCGACGGCAGCTTCGACGACAATCCCTCGCCCGGCAACAAGGCCGGCGGGTTGAGCAACATTCTGGAAAAGTCGCTAGGTGCGGTGGCCAAGGGCGGCACTTCGCCGATGATCGACGTTTATGAGTACGCCGAGCAAGTGACAGCTCCGGGATTCTGCTTCATGAATACGCCGGGCTACGATCCGGTCTCGCTCAGCGGCCTCGCGGCGGGCGGATGCAACCTGATCGCATTCACCACCGGACGCGGCAGCGCCATCGGGTTCCCGACCATCCCGGTGATCAAGATCGCGACCAACAGCGGTACCTACCGGCGCATGCAGGACAACATGGACGTGAACGCGGGCGACATCGCCGACGGGGAGCGCAGCATCGAAGAGGTGGGCCAGGAGATTTTCGATCTGATGCTGGAAGTGGCGTCCGGCCGGCACACTTGCGCGGAGCGATTGGGGCATAAGGAATTTGTGCCGTGGCGGATTGGGCCGGTGATGTAGGATGCGCAACGAATTCACCGCAATTGTGGAACGGGACGGCGATTGGTACATCGCATATTGCGCCGAGATTCCGGGAGCCAATGGTCAAGGGAAAACACGAGAAGAATGCCTGGCCAATCTTCGTGAGGCGATCGCGCTCTTTCTGGAACATAGGCGGGACGACTCGTTCAGGACGATGCCTGCCGATGCGGATAAGGATCTGGTTGTAGTCGGATGAAGCAGCAGGCGCTTCTGCGCCATCTGCGGTGGCACGGCTGCATATTGCGCCGGGAGGGCAGGGAGCATTCTCTCTGGGAGAATCCCCAAACCGGCCACGCGGAAGCCGTTCCAAGGCATTCGGAAATCTCGAGTCTGCCGGCGAGGAAGATTTGTCGAAAGCGCTCTATTCCCGATCCGCCGGGCTGACTCGGATCGCAGCAAGGCATCCGGAACTCCGGAATGTTACCCGCTCTTAAAAGGGAAACTCTCCGCACGAGCGGAACCGGTAAGCCGGGGATCATTATTCGTCAAAGAGAGTTTGCGACGATCCCTTCCCCGCCACTCCATCGCACAGTGTCAAAGAACAATACTGAGGGCCCCCAGTATGCGTTTTCTTAGAAAGGGCGGAATCTATCGGTCCGATGTGGTTTCCAAACCAAAACAAAGTCAAAACCAAATCCTGGGGCGAGACCGAACCGCCTCCCGCTGGTCGGCCCCGAGCCCAGGCAAAGAACGCGTCGCGGAGGACCAGGCGCTTCTCATCGTCCGCGATGAGTTCCGCACCGGCTATTCCTCGATCGGGTTGCTCGCCAGCAGAGCCCGTCTCCGCTTCACCGGTGTTCGCAGATTAACATGCAGTCCGCAGAGGCCCAGGCTAAAGGGGACGTTTCTACTTTGCCAGAAAGGGGACATTTCTATTTTGCCTTGACAAGGGATTGAAGTCTGCTTGAACCGGTCCCCGTTTTCGTGTATGCTGCCTCTGCGCACACAAAGGGAAACGGCGCATCGCGCGAAATAGAAGCCGGTCCGCCGTCAGCGGGCGAGGAATCCGCGCGAAAGTGGATTGGGATGACCGTCGGCGATCTGTAAGGAACTTGCCCGCCATGTTGCGGCGCTGAACGAGATTCGGATCGAAATGGAACGACGAAGTAAGGGGACTTAGATGACTCGACTCAAGACCCGAACTACCGGGTATCGTAGTTTTTCGGTGGTACTGTCAATCCTCGCTATGGCGCTTCCCGCCGCCGCGCAGCAGGGCGCGAAGAACGGAGAGTGGCGATTCTACGGCGGCGACTCGGGAACCACCAAGTACTCGCCGCTCGACCAGATCAACGCGGCCAACGTCAAAGACCTGAAAATCGCCTGGCAGTGGAAAGCCGAGAACTTCAGTAAGCGGCCCGACATCAATTGGGAAGTGACGCCTTTGATGGTTGGAGGCGTCCTCTATTTCACAGCCGGCGCCAGGCGCGATGTGCTGGCGGTGGACGCCGCCACGGGTGAGACGCTGTGGATGTATCGTCTGGACGAAGGCCCGCGCGGCGCCGTGGTTGCCCGCGCGAATAACCGCGGGGTGGCCTATTGGAGCGACGGCAAAGGCGACAATCGCATTCTGCTGATCACGCCTGGATTCCAGTTGGTTGCGCTGAATGCGAAGAACGGAACTCCCCTCGCGGGTTTCGGTAAGGACGGCTTCGTCGACCTCACCGAAGGGCTCGATCGCGACGTGGTGAAGCCGGGGCAGATCGGGTCCAGTTCACCGGCCATAGTGATCCGGGACACGGTGGTAACGGGCGCTGCCTTGCTGACCGGTACGGCTCCGGTTTCCAAGACCAACGTGCCGGGCTATGTTCGCGGCTTTGACGTGCGCACCGGCAAGAAACTCTGGACTTTCCGCACCATCGCCCATGCCGGCGAATTCGGCAACGAAACGTGGGAGAACGATTCCTGGAAATTTACCGGTAATACCGGCGCGTGGGCGCCCTTAAGCGGCGACGAAGAACTGGGCTACGTGTATATCCCGGTAGAATCTCCCACAGGTGATTTCTACGGGGGGAACCGGCACGGCGACAATCTCTTTTCCGACAGCCTGGTGTGCCTGGATGCGCGCACCGGGAAGCGCATCTGGTATTTCCAACTGGTCCATCACGATATCTGGGACTGGGATGTTGCCGCGCCGCCAATCCTGCTCGACATCACAGTCAATGGTAAGAGGATCAAAGCCGTGGCGCAGGTCACGAAACAGGCGTTCACGTACGTGTTCGACCGCGTGACTGGCGTTCCGGTCTGGCCCATTGTGGAGCGCCCCGTACCGCAGTCCAGCGTCCCGGGCGAGAGAACGGCGCTCACGCAACCCTTCCCCACCAAACCCGCGCCCTTCGACCGGCAGGGAACCAGCCTCGACGATCTGATCGACTTCACGCCGGCGCTCAAAGAGGAGGCGATCAAGATCGCTTCGCAATACCAGATGGGACCTCTCTATACGCCGCCCATCGTGGCGGATGCGAATGGCAAACTTGGGATTTTGATGCTGCCCAACCATGTCGGCGGCGGGAACTGGCCTGGTGGCGCAGCCGACGCGGAAACGGGCATTTTATACGTCGCGTCGGTGACGAATCAGGATCCGCTGGCGGTCTCTGTCGCGGATCCCAAGCGTTCGGACATGGGTTATGTCGGCGGAGGAAGCAGAGGAGGAAGGGGCGGAGCCGCGGGGGGTGGGCCGTCGCGCTCCGACGATGGCGAGTCAGCGGCCGCGCGCAGCAACATCGGACCACAAGGATTGCCCTTGATCAAACCGCCATGGGGCCGCATTACCGCCATCGACCTGAATAGCGGAGACCATCTCTGGATGACCGCCAACGGCGAGGCTCCGGACTACATAAAGAACCACCCCGCGATGAAGGGCATCGACCTGAGCAATACGGGCAAGCCTTCGCGGGCTCTGTTGATGGTGACCAAGACGCTGCTGTTCGCGCCGGAAGGCAACAGTCTGTTTGCGGCCGCCCCCGGCGGCGGCGGAAACATGTTCCGCGTTCTGGATAAGAAGACGGGCAAGCTCATTCACCAAATGGCGCTGCCGGCGATGGCTACCGGAATCCCGATGACTTACATGGTCGACGACAGGCAATTCATCGTAGTCGCGGTCGGGGGGCCGGGAGTTCCGGCGGAACTGATCGCGCTGGCATTACCCTAGCTCCACTATGTTTGTGTTGACGTCGTAATGAATTCCATCGATGCCATGCTGGCCGTGCGCGTAGGGATATAGCTCGTAGCGGATTCCATAAGTGAATGTCAGCTTGCGGCTGACCTGCAATTGATCGCGGGCATAGGCGGAAAAAGTGCTTTCGATCACCGCCGCCGGGTCGATGTACTGATAGTCGTGCGTGACAATGGTGGGCATCCCCAGCAGAAAATCGGCCCAGGCATTATAAGCGTTGGCCGAAGCGCCCCCGTTGAGAGACGTCAGGCCGCCGGTGAAGGCGAATCCGCCGCGCAGGCCGGTGGTGCTGTTGGCTTGGATATCGATGATGGAATAGTGGAAGTATTCCACGCCGAACCGGAAGTTGTGCGAGCCCTTGACCCAGCTGAGATTGCCGGATTCCACCCAGAGCCCGTCGCGGAACCAGAACGGATTGGAGGCGTTAGTATTGCCTAATGCGGCGAAATCGCCGATGTTGAAATCGGGAATTCCTCCGTACCAGATGTTAGGACCGTTGGCGCCGGGTATGTTAAGCGTGGTCAACCCGAAGTTCGTGTTGATGTCCGTGTTTTGGCCCTTGAGATTCAACCTGGTGAAGGCGGAATTGCCATCCAGCAGGAGGGTGGGACTAATGATATAAGTTCCGCCGATCGAAACAGTCTGAATCAGCCCGGCGCCATTGCCGGGTTGACCGCCATCGGCCGTTGGGCCACCCGCGGCTCCAAGCACTTGCGGATCGAGGATATCGCTCGGCGAGATGCTATAGCGGGCGAAGAGCGAGAGTTTTTGAGTAACGTTGTAGTTAGCCTTCAGGTCGATGTTATCGCGGGTGAAGGCGAGATTGCCTGTCCCGAAGTAGTTATTAGAGTCCGAACCGGCGGTCCCGTAGTTCGGCTGGGGAAGCAGCGAGGTCATTGTCGCGGCGGCAGTACTGATCATCGACGTGGGGATGACGTTACCCGGGAAAGGCGTGCGCCCTGTACCCGACGACGTACCTGTGGCGGGGTTATAGATCACGGTGCTGACGCTTGAGAAGTTGCCCCCGCGGATGGCGGTCGGCGCCGCCGACTCGGTGACATTGGCGAGCATGCGCTGAACGCTCCGCTCCCAAATACCGAACAAGAACAGCTTATTTTTCTCAATCGGCCCGCCGAGGTCGGTTCCGAACTGATTCAGGATGTTCTTCGCCTCGTTGGGCTGGTAGTAAAAGAAGTTGCGGGCCACCAGTGCGTCATTAGTGTTGTACTCCCAGGCGGCGCCGTGAAATTGATTGGTTCCGGATTTCATGATCGCGGTGATGGACGATCCGGCGGCGTTGCCCTGTTCGGCGCTGAAACTGTTGGTCACTATGTTGACCGATTGAATCGCCTCCGCGGGAGGGATATAGCTGGCAATCTGCGGCAGCCAGGGATAGACGTCGCTGCCGCCATCCAGCTTCATGTTATTGCCGGTCATGGTCGACCCGTTGACGTAGGACGCCATCGATTGCGTAGGATTCGACGCGGTGGAACTGTTGGCGACCGGAGGCGAAAACCCAGGCACGGTGACAAAGATGCTCTCGAAGTTGCGCATGCCGTTGGTGCCGGTGAGCGGCAGATCGGCGGCTTCCTGCGTGGATATCTGATGGTTGACGTCTGCGCGATCGGTCTGCAGGACCGCGGCGTCGGCCGCAACGGTCACAGTCTGTCCCACATTGGCGGCCTGCAGGTGAACATCGATGCGCCGGTCGGTGTTCTCGGCGATCTGGACGCCGGATTCGATCAAGGTCGCAAACGCCGGGGCGCTGATGGTGACTTTGTAGACCCCCGCCTGGAGGTCTTGCATGAGGAATACGCCGCGGCCTCGGTGGTGGCCTGCTTGCCGATGCCGGTAGCGATGTTGGTGGCGTCCACTTTGGCGTTCGGCACGGCGCTGCCCGAAACGTCGACGACGTTGCCCGTCAGCGACCCGTAGAGAACCTGGGAGGACGCACTGAACGGCGCAGCGAAAAAGCTCAGACGAGCGAGGCTACGGCCAAGGACCGATTCGACATGGATGTCCCCTTAAAATAGGAACCCTTGCGAGCGATTCTACAGCAGGCCAGGAAACGCTGTCAAGAAAAATCGTCAGAGTTAGCGGTAAAATATTGAGGTTTTTGCGATTTTCAAGCCGATTGGTATTTCGCGCCGCGGCAAATCTATCCCCGACAAATTAGATCAGATCGGCGATGTAGTCCAGCTTTCCGGTGGCATCGCCTAGCGTTTCGGTGGGAACTCCCGCTAAGTCCAGCAGCGAGAGGTGCAGGTTCGACATGGGCGTACCTTCGGGATACCTGACGTGCCGGCCGGACTTGATTCGGCCGTTCGCCCGGCCCGCGATCAGTGTGGGCAGGTGGATGTGATCGTGAATATTCGGATCGCCCAGCGCCGCGCCGTAAGTGACAGCCGAGTGATCGAGCAGCGTCCCGTCGCCTTCGCGCGTGGACTTGAGTTTCTCGACGAACCAGGCGAATTGTTGCGCGTGGTAATCGCTGACCTTGGCCACCTTCTCGATCAGCACAGGGTCGCCCCGATGGTGCGAACAGGAGTGGTGCGCTTCGGGGACTCCGATTTCGGGATACGTGCGCACGCCGCCTTCGCGGGCCAGCATGAAAGTGGCAACGCGCGTGAGATCGGCCTGAAACGCCAGCCTTACCAGGGAAAACATCAGCTGCGCGTGTTCGGCGAAAGTAGTGGGAATGCCGGCGGGTTTCTCGAAGCCGGGAGGAACCGCCGCGTCCTGTTCGGCGCGCTCGATCCGTATCTCCACTTCGCGGATCGAGCCGAGATATTCGTCGAGCTTGCGCTTATCCGTAGCTCCTAAATTGTTTTCGAGGCGCTCGGTATCGCGCAGCGTAATATCGAGAATGCTCTGGCGATAGGACCGTTGGCGGGCGCGGGCCGCGGGATCGGCGGTACGGTCCAGATCGCCGAACAGACGTTCGAAGACCTGCCGCGGATTCATTTCGGGCGGCAGCGGCTGAGTCTCGGATTTCCAAGACATGTTCTGGTACGCGCAACTATAGCTATCGCACGCGCCGGCCTGCCGGCTGTCTTCACACGTCAATTCGAGCGAGGGGAACCGGGTTTGGGCGGCGAACTTACGGGCGGCAATCTGATCCGCCGAGATGCCATCGCGAAGATCGGCGCCTTCCGTCTTCTTGATGTGCATGCCGGTCAAATACGTCGCCGCCGCGCGGGCGTGGTCGCCGGGCCCGTCGCCAAGCGCGAGAGAGTTGTGGTGAGCCAGATTGCTCACAAACAGAACGTCGCCGCGAAACTTCTCGAGCGGCTTCACGGTTCTCGGAAAATCGAAGTTCGCGCCGGTCGTTTCGGGGAACCAATACAGAGGGATCACGCCGGTTGGCGCGTAGACGAACATGAGGCGGCATGGCGGATGCGCAGCCCGGCCGGGCGCGGCGAATGCCGGCGTCATGGCGTCGAGGAACGGTAATCCTATGGAAGCGCCGACGCCTCGCAGGAACGTTCGACGATCGAGAGCTTTCATCGCTTCAACTCCGTTGGCGGCTGCCCCGCTGTCGATAAGTTTATCTCGCCCGTGCGCCGCATTTCGAACGGTACGCTATCTACGATAGCCTGAACCAGCGCGGAAAAACGGTAATTGCTCTGTTGAACGCGGCTGACAATGGCGTCGACGGCCGGCCGATCGTACGATTCGAGACCGCGGCCCAGCGCATAAGTCAACAGTTTTACGCTGAGCGCGCGGGTGAAAATCTGTGGATCGTCCCGCAGGATGCTTTTCAGTTCCGCCGCGCCCGAGAAGGATTTTCCATTGGGCAATGTGCCGGTGGAATCGATGGAGAACTTGCCTTCGGCGGCGCGATAGCGGCCGATAGCATCGTAGTTTTCCAGACCGAAGCCGATCGGGTCCATGCGCGCGTGGCAACCGGCGCAAGCGGGGTTGGAGCGATGCTGCTCGAGTTGCTGGCGCATGGAGACAGTCGCGCCGATGGCGGATTCATTTAACGGAGGAACATCGGCCGGAGGCGGCGGGGGCGGCGTGTCGAGCAGATTCTCCAGCACCCATTTGCCGCGGATCACGGGCGACGTGCGGGTGGGATAGGAAGAAACGGTGAGCACGCTCGCCTGGGTGAGCACGCCGCTTCGCTCGACGCCATCGAGATCGACGCGCCGAAATTCGGGGCCGGCGATTCCGTTAATTCCGTAATGTTTGGCGAGCCGTTCGTTGAGATAGGTGAAGCGGCCGTCGATAAAATCGAGAACGGATCGATCGTCGCGGACGATCTCGGCGAAAAAGAGTTCGGTTTCGGTGCGCATGGCTTCGCGCAGATCGGCGTCGAACTCGGGAAATTTCTGCGGGTCGGGCTTCAGCACATCGAGGTTCCGAAACTGCAGCCATTGGCCGCCGAAATTATTCACGAGAGCCCGCGACCGCGGATCGCTCAACAGCCGCTTCATCTGCGCATGCAGCGTTTCGGGCGTGTGCAATCGGTTTTGAACGGCGGCGCCGAGCAGCTCGTCGTCGGGCATGCTGCTCCACAGGAAGTAGGAAAGCCGCGAGGCGAGTTCCAGATCGGTAATGCGATGAGTGGCCCCGGCGGCGGGCGGATCGCGCTCGATTCTGAAGAGGAAGTTCGGGTTCATCAGGATGGCTTCGAGCGCGAGGCGGATGCCGCTTTCGAACGAATCCCCGCGTGCCTGCGCCATGCGCACCAGGCCGAGCAGTTCGTCGATTTCGCTTTTTGAAACCGGACGCCGATAGGCGCGGCGCGCTAACGGCTCGACAATGCGCTGCGCACATTCGGCAGCGGGCTGGCTGCACACGAAGATACGCTGGTGGGCGGCGGTTTGCTGGAATGGGGTCAGGCGCGAGGGTCCGTAAACCTGCAGATATTCGAGATAGGGCGGATCCTTCAAGACGGCGCCGTACAGCAGGATGTCGGCCTCGATTTTATGCACGCCCGCGGTAACGTGTACGCCCGGCGTCTCGAAGCCGCGGTCCATCTCGGTGTAGACCGTCAACGGACGATGCGAGATTATTTGGCCGTCGAGATAGAGCCGTCCTTCGACTTTCGTGCCCACTTTGAGGCCTTGGAACCAGGCGGAGCGCAGCGTGTACTCGCCATCCGCCGGGAATTCGTGCATGGCTTCGATGTGCAGCTGCCGCGCCTGGCCCATGCGTTCGGCGAGATAGCGCGACATCACCGGCTTCATCGATTCCGCGGACGGAATGGCGATGTTCGCGATGTGCTCGGCGGCCTTCAAATATTTCTCGGTGAGAACCGGCGACAGGGAAAGAACGTCGCCGATGTTATCGAAACCGTAGCCGTAGGGATCGACGGGGAAATCGTCGGAGGCTTCGAGGTCGAGCCCGAGCAGGTCGCGAACGGTGTTGCGGTATTCGTAGCGGTTGAGGCGATGCGCGGTAACGCGGCCCGGATCGGGAGGCGTATCGCGGTCGAGGCGGGCATAAGAGGATTCGATCCACGCCACTACAGCGGCGATCTGATTGGCCGGAGGCCGCGGGAGACCTTGCGGCGGCATCTCACCCGCGCGAATTTTCTGCGCGACCATTTGCCAGTGAGCGCGGTCCTGCAGAGCGGCGGACTCAGTAGCGCCGAGGAATTGGGCGAGGTTCAATCCGCCGGAGGCGAGTTTCTCGTTGTGGCAGCCGATGCAGTTGGCGCGCAGGAAGGGCTGCACGACTGCGGTGAAGGCTTCGTCGGGCGCGGCCTGCGCAACAGGACAAAGCAGTAGAGTCGCCAGCAGGTACTTGGGCACGGACCATCTTGAGCGTATCATGGCGGCGCGCGCCGGCCGTTTGGCTAACTCGCCTTGGTTACCAGCCGGCAAGTGATCGCGTCGTCGCTGTCGTCGAAGACCTGGCAATCCGCCACCGCGCTTCGGGGCAGAGCCGCAGCCAACGCCATCATATCGGATAGCCGGTATCGGCTGCGCCGGTCGGGAAACTGGGAATCAGCATCAGACCTCCGGGGCGCGTCATCTCGAACATGCGGCGGGTGAGCGCGATGGCTACCGGACCGCTGAGATAGTCGAACAGGCCGGCGGCGTACACAAAATCGTATTGCCCCGACATAGCCTTTCCAGATAGGATCTGCCGCACCGAGCCGGGCATGGTCTGTACACCCAGGTGCGGGTAGTCCCGCGCAATTACCCTGGCCACAGCACTGTTCACTTAACGCCTCGATTCGAAGGGCGTTACACGAGTGTGAACGCTGCACACATGACTGCGCGCGCCACGATTTGATCCGCCAGCGGCGATAGTCCTCCAAAACAGTTAAGCGCCCGAGGCAGGCGCCGCGCTGCGGACTGATAGAATGAGAACTCCCACTCTTATGGCGCTCGAATCCATGGAAGGCTCGCTGAAGGAACGCGGTGTCCGCCTTACGCGCCAGCGCCAGATTCTGCTCGAGCTGATCGATAAGACCGGCGAGCATCTGGATGCCGAGAGCCTCTTCCAGTTGGCTAAGGAGCGCGACCCTAAGATCAATCGCGTCACCGTCTACCGCACCCTCAAGATGCTCAAGGCCGGCGGTCTGGTGGATGAGCTCGACCTGATGCACTATGGAGGCGATCAGCACTACTACGAAACGCGCCTCAAACAGGAACATGCGCACGTGATTTGCATGCGCTGCGGCAAGGTGGAAGAGTTTTTCGGCGAGCCGCTGCAGCGGTTGCGGAAGCAGATTGAAAGCCATTTCGGTTTTCAGATTCTGCTGGCGCGCACCGAAGTGGGCGGTTATTGCGCCCACTGTCAGGCGTTGCGCGCGCGGGAAGTGGAAGCTTTGCGCGCACAGACCGCGGAACCGGAACGGCCCCCGCGGCGCGTCCGTGCGGCCCGGAAGTAAAATGGCGAAGCCGGAATCCGCCGCCGCGCTGGGCCCGGAGCCCGCATCGCTGGTGGTCACCGACCCCAGCGGCAACCGCATTCGCGTGCCCATCGAGCCGCTGCCTTTCCACATCGGCCGCCAGCCCGAAAGCGACCTCATCATCCGCGATAGCCGCGTATCGCGCGCGCACTCGCTTATTGTGGCGGAAGGCGGCCGTTACTTTCTGGAAGATTGCGGCAGCCGCCACGGCACCCTGGTCAACGGCAAGAAGGTGAAGCGCCACCAGCTCACCAACTCCGACCGCATCGAGTTCGGCGTTCCCGATTCCTATAGCCTGGTGTTCGCTCTCGACGGCGTGGAGCTCAAGCGCATGATGGACCAGGTGGGCGCCGCCGAAAAGGTCCCGGTCGCGCCGCATGGCGTGGGCGCCAACCTCGGCAAGCTGCGCGCCATCCTCGACCTGGCCCGCACTCTGCAGCACTCTTTTTCCGTGGATGACGTGCTGGCGCAGGTGGTGGATACGGCGCTCGCCATCACCGGGGCCGAACGCGGCTTTCTGCTGCTGCGCAAAGGCGAGGGCCTCGAAACGCGCGTGGCGCGAAACAACCAGGGACGCAAGCTTGCCGAGAGCGAGCTGCGCGTGCCGCGCGACGTGATTCATCGCGCGTTGCAGCACCGGCGCGAATTGCTCTCCATGAATTTCGACCCCCTGGGCCACAACGATACCCGCCCGCAAAACAGCATCGCCGATCTGGAGCTGCGCAGCGTGGTCTGCGTTCCCATCGTTCGCATCCGCGCCGGACAGGGCGAAACCACCATCGCACTTGCCACCGCCAGCGAGACAGCCGGCGTGCTCTACATGGATTCGCGAATCTCCGCGGCCGATCTGGCCGGCGGCAACCGCGAGCTGTTGCAGACGCTGGCCATCGAAGCTTCCACCGTTCTCGAAAATGCGCGCCTGCTGGAAGAAGAGCGCGGCAAGCGTCTGATGGAGGAAGAGCTGACGATGGCGCGGAACATTCAGCAGAGTCTGCTGCCGCGCCTGTTGCCTTCCGATGGCTGGCTGCGCGCCTGCGGCAGCAGCCTGGCATCGCGCGAAGTGGGCGGCGACTATTTCGACGTCACCGAAGTGAATCCGCAGAGCTGGTCCGCCGTGGTCGCCGACGTTTCCGGCAAGGGCGTCAGCTCCGCGCTGCTGGCGTCGCTGTTGCAGGGAGCGCTGATCACATCCAGCGAACATCCCGCCGTGATGGGCGTTCGCATCGCGCGTCTGAACCGGTTCCTGCTGGAGCGGACCGGCGGGGGAAAATACGCGACCGTTTTCTATTGTCTGCTGGACGGCGGCGGCAAATTCAGCTACGTCAACGCGGCCCACTGTCCGCCGATTGTCGTGCGCACCGACGGAACGCAGACTGAGCTCGACGCCACCGGGATGCCGGTTGGCCTGGTGGAAACCGCGGAATTCGCGGTGGCCGAGTGCCAGGTGGCGCCCGGCGACAAGGTCGTCATCTATAGCGACGGCGTGACGGAAGCCCAAAATGCCGCGGGCGATTTCTTCGGCAAGAAGCGCTTACGGGAAGCCATCACGGCGCATGCGGCCGACAATTGTCTGGCGATACACGACGCCATTCAGGAGGCGGTCGCGGCCTTTACCGAAGGCGCCGCGCAATCGGACGATATCACGGTCCTGGTGTTGGAGTACGTAGGATAGGCCCGTGGCCTGTCCTCTTGAATTGGTTCCTGCACTCGGGCCCCGGCGCTAAAACCCCGGCCTTCAGGCCGGTTGGCAAGCTGAAGCATGCCCTACCTCAGACGGTACACAACTCCACCGCTTGCCGCAGCGAGGTAATCGGGTCCTTCGTGGGGACGAACTCGTGCGCGAAGTAGCCTTGAAAATTGAGGTCGGCGATGGCTTTGGCGACGGTGCGCCATTGCAGCTCCTGCGTGTCGTCCAGTTCGTGGCGTCCCGGCACGCCGCCGGTGTGGAAATGGGCGATATATGCGATATTGTCGCGGATGGTGTGGATGATGTCGCCCTCCATAATCTGCATGTGATAAATGTCGTAGAGCAGCTTGACGCGCGGCGAATCCACGCCTTTCATCACGTCCACGCCCCAATCGGTATGGTCGGCCTGATAGTCCTTATGGTTGATCTTGCTGTTCAACAGCTCCATGCAGACGGTGACGCCGGCGTCTTCCGCTACCTTCTTGATGCGCCGCAGCCCCTCGATGCAGTTGGCCTTTCCTTCGTCGTCGCTCATGCCGCGGCGATTGCCGGAGAAGGTGATGACGTTGGGCACTTTGGCTTCGGCGGCCTGCGCGATCAGCCCGCGCAGCTGCTTTTCCAAAGCGTCGTGGTTTTCCTTATGGTTCCAGCCGGTCGGAATCTTGGCTTCGCCCTGCACCATGGCGGGGGTGAGGCCGTATTTGCGTAAGGTGGGCCAATCGGGCGGGTCCACCAGGTCGATGCCGCTCAAGCCCATGTCGGCGGCTTGGCGGCAGAGGTCGTCGAGCGTGATCTTCGAATAGCACCATCGCGCTACGGACTGCTTCAGGCGGCCAGCGGCGGGGGTGGCCGTTAGGCCGGGAATGGCTGCCGCACTTGCGGAAACCAGGAGAGCCTTTCGCCTTGTCATGACCGGCATGGTACCAGATTCGCGGCGCAGCGGCGCGTTGACGGCGCGAATTTCGATTTTTCCGAACGTTGCCGGCTGCCGCGTGCTATGCTAGGAATGTTCTAAATGCCTCATGTCCTTTGATCCACACTTGGAAAGACCTCAACAACTTGACCTCAGCTCCATCCTTGATCGATACGACAGGCGGTAGATTCTAATAAGGAAAAAAGATGAAAGAAACAGGTACTGTGAAGTGGTTTAACGCCGCAAAAGGGTTCGGCTTCATTCAACGCGAGAATGGCGAAGATGTATTCGTCCATTTCTCCGCCATCGAGGCCAGCGGCTATCGCTCGCTCGATGAAGGCGCCCGCGTCTCATTTGTGGTCAAGAAGGGGCCGAAGGGCCTGCAGGCAGAAGACGTTAGCCTGGCATAAATCGTATCGATCGCGTAGGGTAGGCCACGGGGTTCGGCCTGCCGCAACAGCCAGTTGAGAATCATAGAGCGATCGGAGGGATTTTGAACCCCACCTCCGGTCGCCAGTCTGAAGTTCGCGCTGGTCCTTAGCTTACGTGGACCGCGCCAAGCATATATTTCGATCCCGTGTCTACCCGAGTGGTCTTGGCAAAGACGCCACCGAGTTTGGTCCCTACCGCTTGGGGACTGAGACCGTGAGGTTGCGGAACCTCATACCCGAGACATGCGTCCCTTGCAGGTTGAACGGCCCCGGCGTGTCCTCGTTGCTATCCAGCGCGCCGCCGGTGATGCCCGGGATCTCCTGGTTGTCGATGATGGTGACGCCGTTGCGGATTATCGTCACCCACCGGCCCACCAGCGTGACGTCCATCGAATCCCACTCGCCCGCCTTGCCCGGCGCATCCTTTGTGGGCGCCAGGAATCCATAGATCGACCCCATGCCGTGCAGTTTGTCGTTGACGCCTTCGGCGGCGTACTCGATCTGTATCTGATAGCGCCCGCGCAAGTATACGCCGCTGTTTCCACCTTCCGGGCAGTTGAATTCCAGGTGCAGTTTGAAATCGTCGAACTTGCCGGTGGTACGAAGATTCGATCCGCCCTGTTCATTCACCAGCTCGCCGTTGCGCGCCACCCAATGGTTCTCCGCCGGACTGCCCGGCTCCCACCAGGTAAGGTCCTTCCCATTGAAAAGCGCCTCGGGGGGCATCCACGCCTTGGGCGGCTTGTACTTCAACTCCGGGGCGCGCTCCCCGCCGATCTGTCCCTGCGTCTCCGTCCCGCGTTTGATGGCGCCTGTTATCAGGTTGCTCTTGACGTTCAACTCCCACGCGATGGCAGGCCGGTCCTCCACTGCCGGCGAAATTACCAGAGTGAGGCGCGTTCCTTCCAACTTGATGTCGTCGATCGGGCGCACGCTTCCGCCGCGTCCCTGGAGGCGGACCGACGGTTTGCCATCCTTGTCCGTCATTTCGAACCAGGAAGGATAGGTCGCAGTGGCGGTCTTGATAGTCAGATCCCATCGTCCGGTAAACGCATTGTCACCCTTCTTCGGCGCGGCGAACAGCAGGGTGGCGCTAACCAGCAAAATAAAGCAGGGCTGTCTCATTCCAGCATTGTGCGTCGATTCACCGCGGATATCAAGGGATCTAAGATCCGTCCCGCTCCGTTTCCAGGCCTGCTCCCCTGGCTTTTCGGGAGTGGATGCGCTGGGGGACGTCATAGGAGCAGATCGCCGGAGGTCGGTTCCCGATAACCACCTGACGGCCGCTACGCTTCGAGGCCCGGTAGCCAATCAGTATAAAATAGTACATAATAGTTGCGTGGCTTATTACCCCATCGTTTATTACCCATGGAGACTCGCTCCCATGCGAATCATTCCGCGAGCCGTCGGCGTGGCTTTAGTTCTCCTAAGCGTTTCGTGCGCGCAGGACGCAATCTTCGACAAGTCGGCCTTGATGGGAGCCAGTGGCGCAAAAACAGGGCCAGTGGATTTAATCGTCTCCAGTGCCGGCGTGACCATCCGAAGTAGAGACACGACGCCGCCGGTCGTTCTGGACCTTCCTTACAGTTCTATTAAGAGCCTGGGCTACACTTTCGTAGATCACGGGAAGGCTTTTCTAATTCCGATCATGGGTGTATCGGCCCTGTTCATCAAGGGCCAGAGTCACTGGCTGGTGATCGAGTCGAGTGGCGGAACTGGTAACGGGACAACCGTATTGCGGTTAGACAAAAAGGAATACCGTGAGGTTATCGCCGCCCTTACCGCCAAATCCGGTAAGCGTGTGGAGATGCTGGCTCCTGGCAGCACCCTGGTAGACCCCACGGTCGGGAGCCACGACCAGGATCAGATCGTGCCTTTCCCCACCGATCAGGTCCGTGCCGCGCTCAAACCCGCTATGGAGCATTGTTTCTGCAAGGTGAGTAAGTCCAAGGCGGGCAGCCTTCAGTGCGGTCGCGGTTTAAGGCCGCCTGACTCGATTGGCGGTGGTGAAGCCGTCACTGCGATTCTGGAACCCCAAGGACAGCAAACGCAGGTTCAGATCAGAACCGCAAAGGGCTTTGGTCGCAATTGGTCATCGCCGATCTACCTGGAAATGCTACGAACGCTTCAGGCTGCTCATTGAACTGGGCCCAGAAGGAACTGGGGGCACGGAAGCCGGTGGCTGTCTCCCGTGCGTGTCCGTTACGCATCAATCCACCACCGGCCGCACGCCACCGGAGACCCAGCCGTAAAGCGGGTGTGAACCGGGTCACAGGTTTTAAACTTTATTTTTCCGCCTTTCTAAAGCACTTAAGCCCCGCCGCTCCCTCCAGCCGCAAAAACGCCTGCTAGTCTCTAATCGGGGACATAATGCCATCCGCTAGACAAACCGCTGCGAACCGCGTGAATCACAAGAAGCCGCTGCAACACCCACGCGAGGCAAAAGCCGCATCCCGCCACAATAACGCCACGAGGCAAGCCGACGATTGCGCTGACTCGCCACCGAGTTTGCCGCCGAGCGAAAATCCCCCGCAACTAGAACAATCCAAAACTACTTACAAGTCCTCGGCTTCGTTCCGCGAAAATCCACAGACCCCACCCGCTCCGCCGCTCCGCCCCGCCGTTTGCCGCCACCGCCGCTCTCGAAACCACCGTTGCAATCCAGCCATCCGCCTCAGATCGCGACCCATGGCAAACCCAGGGCCGCGGCGAACGGCATGAGGACCCCGTTCGCAATTGCCGCCGGCCCTGGCCAACCCTGCCATCCGCGGCAATTCGGCGATTTTGAGGGCTGCTATAATGCGAACTGGATGGTTTTCAGCCGCCCGCTCTTGCGGGTTGCCGCAGCTTCGAACTCCTCCCACCGCGTCGTAAATCCCTGTCCCGTTTTCCGGAGGCGCCCAGTAATCCATTGATGAAAGCCAGCGTACGCATAACCCGCGGCGTCGAGAGCCTGTTCGGCACTCGCGACGAAAATATCCGGCTGTTCGAAGCCGGCCTCAACGTCCACGCGCAGCTTGTCGATAATAATCTCGAAATCGAAGGCGAGCCCGATTGTGTTTCGCGGGCGGAAAACATTCTGGAAGACTACAACCGGCTGCTGCGCGAGGGCCACATTTTCAATAACGGCGACCTCAACAGCTACCTGCGCGTGGTCACCAACGATCCCGAGGTGTCGCTGCATAAACTGGTGCAGAGCGGTAAGCAGCGCAACTTCGGCAAGAAGATGCTGGCGCCCAAGACCGTCAATCAGCGCCGCTATCTCGAGGCCATTGAGCGCAACGACCTGGTTTTCGGCGTCGGCCCCGCGGGCACGGGCAAAACTTATCTGGCCGTCGCCATGGCCGTATCCGCGCTCATCAACAAGCAGGTTTCGCGGATCATTCTCACGCGTCCGGCGGTGGAAGCGGGCGAGCGCCTCGGGTTTCTCCCCGGTACTTTGCAGGAAAAAGTCGACCCCTATCTGCGCCCTCTGTACGACGCGCTCTATGACATGCTGGACAGCGAGCGCGTGGAAAAACTGCTGGAGCGCAACACCATCGAGGTGGCGCCCATCGCCTTCATGCGCGGCCGTACGCTCAACGACAGCTTCATCATTCTCGACGAGGCGCAGAACAGCACCTCCGAGCAGATGAAAATGGTGCTGACCCGCCAGGGCTTCAACTCGAAAATGGTGGTCAACGGCGACATCACGCAGATCGACCTGCCCACCGGGCGGCGTTGCGGCCTGATCGATGCCGTCGAAGTGCTCAAGGGCGTGGAAGGCATCAGCTTCGTGCAGTTCGACGAGAGGGACGTGGTGCGGCACACGCTGGTGCAGAGAATCGTGAAAGCTTATGAGCGGTACAACGAGTGCATGGGCGCGGGCCGCCAGCTCACTCTGCCCATCGAGCAGGCCGAGCCCGCGCCGCAAGCGTGAGCGCCGCCATGTCTGCCCCGAGCACCGCCGCGTCCGCCTCGAACCCCGCCGCGTCCGCCTCCCATCAGAGCCGCGACCGTAAGGGAGTGGTTGCCGTAATCTTCCGGCGCGTGCCCACCGATGTGCCGCAGCGCGCCGTGGAGCGCTTCGCGCGCAAGCTACAAAATCAGGTTGCCCAGGGCCGCCCGTTCGACTGCCTGATTACCGGCGACGCGGAGCTGCGGCGTCTGAACCAAAAATTCCGCGCCAAAGATCAAGCCACCGATGTCCTATCGTTTCCCAGTAGAACAGGCCTCCCGGCCGGTTCATCCCCCAATGGAACAGCCTCTTTGGGCTCGATCGCAATCTCCCTCCAGCGCGCCCGCGCCCAGGCCCGCGCCTTCGGCCATTCCACCGAAGACGAAATCGGCATTCTGATGCTCCACGGCATTCTCCACCTCACCGGCCTCGACCACGAAACCGACGCCGGCCGCATGGCGCGCGTGGAAAAGCGCTGGCGTGCGCGGCTGGGTCTCCCCACGAGCCTTATCGAGCGGGTGTACGCATGATGTGGGCCGCCGCCATCGCAGCGCTGCTCGCCATCCCGCTGCTGGGCCTGGTGACGTTCGTGCAGCTTCTGTATCTCGAAAGCCTGCGCCTGCGCACGCGCGATCTGCCGTCGCTCAAATTCTTCAAGGATGAGCTGGAAGACAAGCTCGGCCTCAAAACCGAAGAAGGCGCCGGATCGTTTTCGCTCATCAAGCACTCGCTGCTGGTCGCCTTGGCGGTACTGTATTGCGCGTGGCTCGACAACCTCTGGGAAGCGGCGCTGGCCGCGTGGCTCACCATGATCGCCGCCAGTTACGCGCTGCCGCAGCTCCTCTACCGCCGCACCGGCGGCCGTTGGGTGCTGCCCGCAGTACCGCTGCTGCGCGTGCTGGCGTGGATCGCCAGGCCCTGCGAGGCGCTGCTGAGCTTCTTCCAATCGCTGATCGATCTCACCGACGACCAGTCCTCCCCCGCAGAGGAGCCCACGCCCGCCGAGAACATCGAGGCGCTCATCTCCGCCGGCGCCGAAGAGGGCCTGATCGAGGAAGACGACCGCAAGCTCATCCAATCCGTCATGGAATTCGGCGATAAAGTGGTGCGCGAAGTCATGACGCCGCGCCCCAACATCGTCGCCATCCAGGCCGAGTCCACGCTCGAGCAGCTGCGCCAGCTGGTGATTACCGAGCAATACTCGCGCATCCCCGTGTACGAGCAGAATATCGATCAGATCGCCGGTTTCGTGCATGTCCGCGACATGTTCGAAGTGGACGAAGCCGAGCGCGAAGGCCGCAAGGTCCGCGAGTTGGTGCGCCCCATCATGTTCGTGCCCGAGAGCAAGCCGGTGCACGACCTGATGCGCCAGATGCAGCAGGAAAACGCCCAGATGGCGATAGTGATCGACGAGTACGGCAACACCGCCGGCCTCGCCACCATGGAAGACCTGCTCGAAGTGATCATCGGCGAAATTCGCGACGAGCACGAGCCCGCGAGCGACGTGACGGAAGACGGCCAGGGAGGCTATATTGTATCCGGTAATTTCGATTTGGATCGCATCGGCGATCTTTTCGATTCCTTCCACCTCGAGGAAGACATCGAATCCACCACGGTGGGCGGCTTGGTGAGCGAATGGTTGGGCCGCGTTCCCAAGGCCGGCGAATCCGTGGAGCGCGACGGCATCCGCATCGAAGTGCTGGCCAGCGACGATTTGCGTGTAGGCCAGGTCCGCATCGCCAAATCGCTAGCGGTGGCCCATGAGTGAAGCTCTGTCTACCAGCCACTGCACTCTCTGGGTCCAGCCGATTCTAATCTGCCCGCCGCTATGTGGGGCAGCCAATCCTGGCTGCAGCCGGCTTTCAGCCGGCTCTCTTCGCCCGCGGACAAGCCCGCGGCGCCAGCCTGGCCACAACGTCCGCTCAGGCCACGTCCGCATCGCCAGTTCGCAAGCGGAGTCCCATGAGTGAAACCAAATTCCGTTCCGGTTTCGTATCCTTAATCGGCCGCCCCAACGCCGGCAAATCGACGCTGCTCAACGCGCTCGTGGGCCAAAAAGTGGCCATCGTCGCCGATAAGCCGCAAACCACGCGCACATCCATTCAAGGCGTCGCGACGCTGCCCGACGCCCAAATCGTCTTCATCGACACGCCCGGCATTCACAAAGCCGATTCGCAGCTCAACAAGCGTCTGATGGACACCGTGCGCGCCGCTCTAGAAGAGCGCGACCTGCTGCTCTTCGTGGTGGACGCCAACGAAAACTTCGGCGCGCAGGATCGCCGCGCCGTCGATATCGCGCGCCGCACGGACACGCCCGTCCTGCTGGTCCTGAACAAGATCGACCTCGTCAAGGAAAAGGCGCGCCTGCTGCCGCTGATCGACGCCTACCGGAACGCCTACGATTTCGTCGATTACGTCCCCGTCTCGGCTACCAAGAAGAAAGGCCTCGATGAGCTGCGGCTGGCCATCCTCGCGCGTCTGCCCGAAGGTCCGGCATACTTTCCGGAAGATCACGTCACCGATCAGCCGGAGCGATTCCTGGCCGCCGAGCTGGTGCGCGAAAAGGTGTTGCTGGCCACCCGCCAGGAGGTGCCTCACTCGGTCGCCGTCACCGTCGACAAGTGGGAGGAAACGCCGCGGCTCACGCGCATCTTCGCCACCATCCGCGTGGAGCGCGAAGGTCAGAAGGGCATCGTGATCGGCTCCAAGGGCGCCATGCTGAAGCAGATTGGCACGCTGGCGCGCACTGAGATGGAGCGCATCTTCGGCGTCCGGATTTATCTGGACCTGCACGTCCGCGTGCAGCCGGGGTGGCGGGACAAAGCCGCTTTTCTCAACGCGCTCGACTGGCGTACAATGTCGGATAAAGATGATTTCTAAAATTGTTGCGGCTTTCCTGACCGTCTTGTTACTTGCCGCCGTTTGTCTGGCGGCCGACAAGGTCATATCGGACGACATGATCTACGACAACGTCCGCATCAAGCTGGCGAGCGATACCATTGTGAAGGGCGGCGCTCTGAACGTCGACGTGAAGCAGGGCGTAGTCACGCTGGGCGGCATGGTAGAAAATACCCGGCAAAAAGATCGCGCGACCAAACTCACCAAATCGGTAAAGGGCGTCAAACAAGTGATCAACAACCTTAACCTGAAGGAACCCACCGCGGGCAAATGACGCCAAGTGGGGCAGCCAATCCTGGCTGCGGTCGCCTTTCCGGCGGCTGTTTCCGGTATTGCGCGAGCCTTGGCATTCGGGCGCTGCTGCCGGTCGTCATTCTTGCATGGCGCCTCTTCGCGCAGGATTTCTCCGCGGTTAAACTGGAGCTGACAGCGAAAGACTACACGTTTACCGAAGGGCCGGCCTGGTCCGCCGCGGGCGAATATCTGATCTTCAGCGACCTCCCCACCGACCGCCTCATCAAGTGGGCGCCGGGCCATGCACCCGAAGTCTTCCGCGAAGATGCGCACGGCCCCAGCGGCAACGCCTTCGATGCGCAAGGCCGCCTCTACACCTGCGAAACCCGCGCGCGCCGCGTGACGCGCACCGATAAGACCGGCAAGCTCGAGGTGTTGGCCGCGCAGTGGGAAGGCAAGCGCTTCAATGCGCCCAACGGAATTGTGGTGAGCAAATCGGACCAAGTCTACTTCACCGACCCGGCATTCGGCGCGCAGCAGGACCACCGCGAGCTCGATTTCTATGGCGTGTATCACATCCCGCCCAAGGGTCCCATGAAGCTGGTGGCGAAGTGGACCACGCGCCCCAATGGCATCGCGCTCTCGCCCAACGGCCGCGTGCTGTACGTCTCCGGATCGGACGACCACAGCGTGCGCGCCTACGACATCGACCGCGAGGGCGACGCCTCGAACGAGCGCGTCCTGGTTTCGAAGATCGCGGGCGTCCCCGGCGGCATGCGCGTGGACGAGAAGGGCAACCTCTACGTCGCCGCCAACGGAATCATGGTCTACCACCCGGACGGCCGGCCCGCGGGCGCGATCGCCTTGCGCGAGCCCGCGTCCAACTGCGCCTTCGGCTATCCCGACGGCATGATGCTTTTCATTACGGCGCGCGGCAACTTGTACCGCACGCGGCTCGACGTGAAAGGGATGTATTGATCACCGAAGACGACCGGCGCTATCCCAAGCGGCCGCTGGTCGGAGTGGGGGCGATCATTTTCGATGGCCCGCGAATCCTGATGGCGCAGCGCGGCAAGCCGCCATTGCTTGGCTGGTGGAGTTTGCCGGGCGGCGCGCTGGAAGCGGGCGAGCTACTGGCGGACGCCGTGCGGCGCGAGGTGTTGGAAGAGACCGGCCTGGTTGTCGAGCCGCTGGGCGTAATCGAAATCTTCGAGCGCATCATGCATGACGCCGCCGGATTGCTGGAATACCATTACGTATTGATCGATTACATCTGCCGCGTGACCGGCGGCGCGCTGCAAGCGGGCGACGATGTATGCCGCGTGGAGTGGGCGGCGCGCAAAGAGCTGGCAAAACTGCAAATTACCGAAGGCACGCTAGGCGTAATCGAGAAAGCGTTTCGCGAACGGCGGAAGTACAAATGAAAGCCAGCTGTCTCAGTCTGAAGGGTTGGCAGGCGGAAGCGCCTGCCCCACGTGGGACAGACGCTTTCGTCTGTCAACTCCGCGAGGTTCAGCGCCACAGCGGAAACCCACTAACCCATGCGCACCAGCTCTGAAGTCCTGGAATTCGAATCCCTGCGCGCGCTGCTCGGCCGCTATGTCTCGAGCCCCATGGGCCATCGCGAACTGGCCAAGATTCAGCCGCATTCCGATCGCGCGCAGCTGGAAGCCGACCTTGCCGAAGCGGGCGAAGCCATCGAATACCTGCGTCTGGCCGCGCGTCCCCAGCCCGCGGCGCGCGGTGCGGCCATCCGCGTCGATTTCGGCGGCCTGCCCGACACCGAAGCCGCCGTCCACAAGCTCCACATCGAAGGCGCCAGTCTCGATCCCAAAGAGATCTTCGACGTCTTCGCGCTGCTCGACCGCGCCGCGGACGCGAAATCGGTGCTCTCAGCGGCCGCCGGGCGATTCCCGCGCCTCGGCCAGCGCGCGCAGAATATCGGCGATTTTCGCGAGCTGTTAAAGGAGCTCGATGGCAAGATTCTGCCCGATGGCAGCGTGGCCGACCACGCCAGCGTGGCGCTGGGCCGGCTGCGCCGCGATATCGAGCGCCAGAAGAAATCCATCCAGGAATCGCTGGAGCGGTTTCTCAAAGCGCATCGCGAAGAAGGCGTGTTGCAGGAGGAATTCGTCACCATCCGCAATGAGCGTTTCGTGGTGCCCTTGATCGCCGGGCAGCGCCGCAAATTGGGCGGCGTGATCCACGGCGCCAGCGCCAGCGGCCACACCCTATTCGTCGAGCCGCTCGAAACCATCGACCTCAACAACGAGCTGGTGCGGCTCGCCGAAGAGGAAGCGCGCGAAGTCCACCGCATCCTGCGCGAGCTCACCGGGCGCCTGCGCGACTACGCCGAATCCATCCGCGCCACTCTGGCCGCCATGGCCGAGCTCGAAATCGTCTTCGCCAAGGGCCGTTTCGCCAACGAATTCGATTGCGCCATTCCGCGCTTCGGCGAGCGCCTCCGGCTGCGCGACGCGCGCCATCCGCTGCTCGAAGACGTGCTGCGGCGGAAGCGCAAAGCGGCCGTCCCGGTGAGCCTCGAATTGACGCAAGACTGCCGTACGCTGCTGATCAGCGGTCCGAACACGGGCGGCAAAACCGTCACCTTGAAGACCGTGGGACTGCTCAGCCTGATGGCGCAATCGGCGCTGCCCGTCCCCGCCTCCGAAGCCGAATTCCCGCTGTTCGCACAAGTGCTGGCGGATATCGGCGACTATCAATCCATCGCGGAGAATCTGAGCACCTTCTCCGCGCACGTTTCGAACATACGCGAGATGGCGCTCGATGTAACGCCGGATTCGCTCGTGCTGCTGGACGAACTGGGCGCCGCCACCGATCCCGAGGAAGGCGGCGCGCTAGGCGTGGCGATTGTCGATCACTTCCGCGCGGCCGGGGCATTTACGCTGGTCTCGACGCATCTGATGGCGCTCAAGATCTACGGCGCATCCACCGCCAGCGTGGTCAACGGCTCGATGGGGTTCGACGAGCAGACGTTCGAGCCGACATATCGGTTGCAGCTTGGGCTGCCCGGCAAATCGGCGGGCCTCGAAATAGCCACGCGCCTGGGGATGCCCGAAGACATCATGCTGCGCGCGCGCCGCTCCATGAGCGACCGCGAGCGCGATGTCACCCGCTTCCTCTCCGAGCTGCATCGGCGCCTCGAAGAGACGCAGTCGCTCGAGGGGGAATTGCGCGCCAAGATCGTCGAGCTGGACCGGCGCGAAAAGGAGCTGGCGCGCGAGTGGGAAAAGCGCGAGGCCGCCAAGATCAAGGAGCTCGAGCGGCGCACCGAGCAGGCGCTGGCGAAGTTCGAAGAGCAGGCGCAGGAGGCCATCGGTAAGATCGCGCAGACCGCGGACCGCCGCAAGGGCGAGCAGGAAGCGCTCCGCCGCGTGGCCAAGACCAAACGCGAGCTGCGCGAAGACTTCGAGACCGCCGTCCACGCCACCGGCGGCGATTCGCCACAGGGAGTCGGCGAAAATAGTCGCGCGCAGCCCGTGCGCATCGAAGTGGGCGCGCGCGTGAGGGTGAAGAACGTGCGCGACCCGGCGCGTGTGCGCCGCCTTCTGGGCAACGGCATTATCGAAGTGGAAGCCGGCTTCATGAAGATGCAAGTCTCGGTCGACGATGTGACCGAAGTGCTGCCCGAAGGCGGCGGAACTTCCAGTAAGTTGCCGCAGGGCGTGAGTTACAAACCCGGCCCGGAGCTAAGCCCGGTTCACCAGGAAATCAACGTGATTGGCCAGCGCGCCGAAGAAGCGCGGGACGCAGTCGACCAGTTTCTGGACCGCGCCGTGATGGCCACTGCCAGCCGCGTACGCATCGTCCATGGCTTCGGCATGGGCGTGCTGCGGAAGACCATCCAGGAGTTACTCAGCAAGCATCCGCACGTGGCGCGATTCTATCCCGCCCCTCAGCAGGAAGGCGGCGGCGGAGCGACCATTGTGGAGTTGCGGGAGTAAGTCGGAAATGACATCCCGCCGTGTAACTATAATTGAACCATGTCCTCCGATCGCCATCGCCTCCACGCCCTGGTCGATGCCCTTCCGGACACTGAAGTGCAGGCAGCCATTTCGTACCTTTCGGAACTGGGCGAGGAGGAAATCATCGATTCCGAGACCGCGGCCAAGGTGGATCTGGCCAGGGCGGAGCCCGGTGAAGATGTCCCTATGGAGGAAGTCCGCCGCCGGTTCCGGGTGTGATCCGCCGCGTCGTGTTTCGGCCTGCCGCGGTGCGCGACTTCGCGCGCGCCTGGATCACGTCGTCCAGGCACGGATTGATGCGGCACTGGTGCGATACGCTACCACAGGCCACGGTGACGTCAAGTCCCTCAAAGGCCGGGCCAGCGAAATGCGCCTGCGGGTCGGTAAGTGGCGGATCTTTTTCAGCCTGGAACCGCCCGATTTCATCCGTGTACTGGGTATTGATAACCGGGGCGAAGCGTATTGACATCGTTCCGCGCGTAAGCCGCGCCGGGAGCGCCGGGTGGAAGATTCTCTCACTGCGTCTATCGGAACTCCAGGTCCATGCCGTCGCCGCCCAGCACGATGTAAGGTTCGCCGAACTCGCCGGAATCGCCGCGCAGTCTGAGTCCCCACGACCCGCCGGTGATCAGATAACAGCTCCCGTCGCCTGAATCGTCGATCGGCGACGCCATCGCCGCACACGGCTCGCCGCCTTCGTCGAGGCCGCTGACTTCGCACCAAATCGCCGCGCCATCGCGCGCCACCCGCACCCGCTTCACTTCCCGCGGCGGCGCTTTCGGCTGGAACACCAGCCCATCCATTGCGTCGCAATTCGGGTTCTCGTCGATCTGGATGAAGATGGGCGGTTCCATAGGATGATTTCCATCGTAACGGATTCGTGCCCCATTCTAGTATCATGAAAAGAATGGCCCAGCGGGAACTAACGGTTGCTTCTACCGCTGCATTCTCGCCGCGCCTCATAGGCAAGCTGGCCGAGCTGGAATCCACCGTCGGCCTGGCGATTCGCGGCAAAGCCGAAGTTGTCCGCATGTCGCTGGTTGCGCTGCTGGCGCGTGGGCACCTGCTGATCGAAGACGTGCCCGGCGTAGGGAAAACCACTTTGGCCCAGGCGCTGGCCCGCTCGGTCTCGTGCCGTTTTCACCGGTTGCAATTCACCAGCGATATGCTCCCCAGCGACGTTTTGGGCGTGACCATCTACAACATGCAATCGGAAACCTTCGAGTTCAAGCCGGGTCCCATTTTCACCAATTTTCTGCTGGCCGATGAGATCAACCGCACCACGCCGAAGACGCAGTCCGCTCTCCTCGAGGCCATGAATGAAGGGCAGGTGACCATCGATGGCCACTCGCACTCGCTGCCCCGGCCGTTCATGGTGATCGCCACGCAGAATCCGGTGGAGCACCATGGCACGTATCCACTGCCGGAATCGCAGCTCGACCGGTTCCTGATGCGCCTGCGCATCGGCTACCCGGACGCGGCCAGCGAGCGCGAGATTCTGCGCAGCTCCGAGCCTCATCGCCCGGCGCCGGCGCACTCCAGCCCCACCGCCGAGGACGTAGTCCAGTTGCAGGAAGCCGTGAGCGGGGTGAGTGTGGAAGACTCGCTGGTGGATTACATGCTCGCGATCGTGGAGCGCACTCGCAACAACGAATCTCTGGCCCTGGGCGTGAGCCCGCGCGCCTCGCAGGCGCTCTACCGCGCGGTGCAGGCGCTGGCGCTGGTCGAAGGGCGGGAATACGCCATTCCGGACGACGTGAAACGCCTGGCCGGACCGGTGTTCGCGCATCGTGTGGTGATCAACACGCGCACTACGCTCGCCCCGCGAATCGCCGGCGCCGGCGAGCGCATCATCGCCGAGATTCTCAGCCAGGTGGAAGTTCCACTGTAGACCGCGTCTATATTATTAGGACAGCATGAAGACAGCCATTATCGGCCTGCCCATGGTAGGCAAGACCTCGTTGTTCACGATTCTCACCGGCGTCCATCAGGAAACGCGCATCGGTTCCACGGCCGCGCGTACCGGCGTCGCCAAGGTGCCGGACGACCGCCTGGACGCGTTGGCGAAGCTCTTTGAGCCGCCCAAAGTGACGCACGCCACGGTGGAATATGTGGACATGCCATCCATCTCGAAAGAGAACCTGCGCGACCCCGGCTACATGGCCAGCCTGCGCGTCGCCGACGCTTTCGCGCACGTGCTGCGCTTGTTCGCGGACGAAACCGTTCCGCACGAGAAGGGGTCGGTGGATCCGCTGCGCGATCTGGAGGACGTCGAAACCGAATTGATGCTGAGCGATCTGGTGGTGGTGGAAAAACGCATGGAGCGGCTCGACAAAGATCGCAAGAAGGTGAAGAATCCGGAATTCGACCGCGAGTTTGAGCTGCTCGAAAAATGCAAAGCTGCGCTCGAAGAGAATCGCCCCTTGCGCCAATTGGAAATGGACGCCGACGATGAGAAGCGTCTCCGCGGATTTCAGTTTCTCTCGCAGAAGCCGATGCTCTATGTGTTGAATCTGGGCGAGGCCGATGCCGGCGCGCTGCGCGACCGCGAGCGGGAGTATTCCGAAGGCGCGCTGGCCGGGCGGCGCAACACCGGCGTGACCGCGGTATGCGGCAAGGTGGAAGCGGAGCTCGCGGAACTGCCGCGCGCCGAGCAGGCCGAGTATCTGGCCAGTTACGGCTTACAGGAATCGGGCCTGGAGCGGCTCATTTCCGCGACCTACTCGCTGCTGGGACTGATGAGTTTCCTCACCGCGGGCGAGGACGAATGCCGCGCCTGGACCATTCCCATGAACAGTCCGGCGGTGAAAGCGGCCGGCGCCATCCACTCCGATTTCGAGAAGAAGTTCATCCGCGCGGAGGTGGTGAACTGGAAATCTCTGGTGGATCTGGGCGGCTACGCCGGCGTGCGGGAGAAGGGCCTGCTACGGCTGGAGGGCAAGGAGTACGTGGTGAAAGATGGCGATGTGCTGGTGATCCGGCACGGTTAGGCAGCAATCGGCAAACCACTCGATCGCGCTGCCCGCCAAATCTATCGGCGGGAGCGCACGGCGGTCACTTCGATCTCTACCAGGCCCCAGGGCTGCACCAGGGCCGCCACTTGCATGGCGGCGCGCACGGGTTTGTTGGGCTGTTGCGGCGTTCCGAAGAACTGATCGTAAGCCTCGTTCATCCCGTCGAAATCGAGCTTGCCGCCCTTGGCCGGATCTCCCGCCATGAACACGTGCATCTGGACCACGTCGCCCATGGTGAGCCCTTGCTCCTTGAGAAGCGACTGGATCTTAGTCAGCACGCTGAGAGTTTGCGTCTTGGTATCGCCATACACGGCGGGCTTGCCCCGGGCGGGGTCCGCAGGGGTCGCGGGGGAAGCCATCTGTCCAGCCATGTACAACGTGTCGCCGGCCCAAATGACGGAAGAGAAGCGAGAGCGGTTGCCGGCGTCGGCCGGCGGCGAGATCCGCTTGACCGGCAGGCCCTGTTGGGCCCAGACCACGCATGCCAGCCCGGCGGCCAGCGCCGCGCCGGCGATCCAATTCGCATACATACGAGTTGCTCCTTTACGTTGCGGCGACATAACAGCCACCGATTGTACATCGAGCGGCCTCCGTTGCGGACGCTTTTTCGATGCCGGTAAGGCGGGCGCCCGGCGCGGTTTCCCGTTGGGAAGCGGCGCACATGTCACCGGCGAGCCAGCAAACCTTCCCTCATGTCACGGTTCGTTGCCAGGTCGATGCAGGTCCACGCCATAGCCATGGCGCCGTCTGCGAGCGCCTGGTCCGCGTCCGGAGTGACGCAGTGCGCGGCGAATTCCGGCTGATGGTTTACAGCGGGTAAGGAATTGATGCCGATCATCGGATGGATTGACGGCATCGCCAGAGAGACGTTGCCCATGTCGGTGGAACCTGTCGGCCGCGTCTCCCACTCGCCGAGGTCGGGAAACGGCCTCCCCAGCGCTTCAGAATTCTTGCGGTAAAACGCTGCCATGGCCGCGTCGTGCCGCATCTCGGCGTACGGCTTATCGCCGCCAACGATCGCAACCTTCGCGCCGGTGGCAAGTGCTCCGGCCTCAAAACAGCGGTAGACTTTGGGCCGCAATTCGGCAAGCTGATCCAGGGTCTCGGAACGAATAATGTACTTGGCCGACGTGTAGGCGGGGACCACATTCGGAGCGGCGCCGCCGTTGGTCACAATGCCGTGGATTCGATCTGTGGATCGGATATGCTGGCGCAGCAGACCCAGCGCCGTTTGCGCGATGGTTAGCGCATCCGCAGCGTTCACGCCGCGCTCTGGAAACGCGGAAGCGTGGGATTCCTTCCCGGTGCAATGAACCTCGAACATGGACGCGGCGATGATCTTTGCCCGGAGCATGTCAAAGGGCGCGGGGTGCACCATCATGGCCGCATGAATGCCGGCAAAAGCGCCGCGCTCAAGCAGCAGAATCTTTCCGCCGGCGTTGCCCACTTCTTCGGCAGGCGTTCCGATGACGCTGACCGTGAGGCCCAGCTCGTCCGCCACTTTGGCCGCCGCCAGGGCTGCGCCGACGGCCGAGGCGGCGATAATATTGTGGCCGCAGGCGTGGCCGATGCCGGGCAGGGAATCGTATTCGGCGCAAATCCCGATATGCAAAGGACCAGATCCGGATCGGGCGCGGAACGCCGTGGGAAGATCGCAGATGCCCTTTTCCACTGCGAAGCCGGCGTCTGCCAGCGACTCACAGAGCCAGGACGAGGATTGCTCTTCTTCAAAGCCCAGCTCGGGACGGGCGTGGATGCGGTGGCTGAGCTCGATCAGCCCGTCGCGAGCTGTGTCGAAACGTTCGCGTGCCGCGGATTTTGCGTCCATGATTGTTTGAGTCCGGCAGCAAGGATAACACGGCGGCCAGCCCTCAGTGCATGATCCACCCGCCATCCACGTTTAAGGTCTGGCCTGTCATGCCATCGCTGAGGTCACATGACAAGAAGAGCGCCGCGCGGGCTATGTCGATAGGTAGGATGCGGCGCTGGAGACTTTGCTCTGCCACATAGGCTCTGACCTGTTCCTCGGATACCACTGCTTTTTCCGCTTCGACAAGAACAGCGCCTGGAGTGATGCAGTTGATATGTACGTTGTACTTGCCGACCTCACGGGCAAGGGAACGAGACAATCCAATCACGCCTCCTTTTGTAGCGACATAATGGGTGAGGTTAGGGGCGCCGAGATGGAACGTTACCGATGAGATGTTGACGATCTTTCCGCGGTGGCTGGCGATCATGTGAGGAAGCACGGCCTGCTGCGAATGGAACATGCTCTTGAGATTGATGTCATGCATTTCGTCCCACTGCCGCTCGGTCATCGTTATAAACTCCTGGCGCGGATAGATCCCGGCATTGTTCACCAAGACGTCTATCTGTCCCCATTCCTGAAGCGTTCGGGAGACGACCGAATCGATGCCGGGGCGGTCACGGACATCGACGTTGACGGCTATTGCTCGTTGACCCGACGGGTCGAGAGAATATGCGACTGCCTGGATTGCTTCCGCATCCTTGTCAAGTAATACGAGACGTGCTCCGTGCTCGGCAAAAAGGCTGGCAATCGCTTGTCCGATGCCGGCCCCGGCGCCAGTGACCAACGCAACCTTGCGATCTAGCAACATTCGCTACATTCTAGCAATGTGGCAAGTCAAGATCAGGTTCGACGGTGAGCCTACGGGCTCGGCACTGCCTTTGTCACGTCGGCTCGTCGTTTACTCCAGGACATTTTCACGCTACGGCCGGATTTGCCAGTAGAGCCGCAACCGCCGCAGGCCGTCTCAGCGCTTGCCACTCCTTCATCCACCATGGGTCCACGCCTGCCGCACGGAGCGCGGCCGTCACGCGTTCGGGATGGCCCAGATCGCTCCAGCCGCCGGAAGCGATCCGTAAAGCGATTAGCCGTTGAGGCTGAACCGTCAAGACTTGCCGCGAAAAGTCGGCAGACTGCATATGTTCATAGAGCGAATCGTCGAGGTGCGCTTCCGAACCGGCCCACAACCGGCTATTGCGAAGCGCCTCTACAAGGCCGTTCAGCGCCGTGTTCACCATTTTCAGAAACCCGCGCACATGACCAACCATTACAAACGTGTTCCAGAGACATCCTCGCTCAAGCAACTGCCGGGCTACATGCGAGGACGGCTTCTCGACGAACCCTTGGACGTGGAACGAGGCGCCGCCAGCGCCGTCTGCGGACGGCCCGAGCTCGATCCAGCCATATTCAGTTTCCGGGCCCTGCGGAGGAGCGCCCAGCAGCACCACCGAGCCGTTGCGCCGCGCGGCGAGATCGAAAGAGGCTTCCAAAGCAGCCGCGAACACCCGCTCGTCCGGATAGTGGTGATCGCATGGCAGGATCGCCACAATGGCATCCTCATCTTGCTGCTCGATGCTCAGAAGACTGTACACGATCGGCGGCGCGGTGCCCTTGTTAGACGGCTGAATGACGCGCTGCGACGGGCGGATGCCCTGCTCCTGAAGATAGAAAGCCCGGTGACTCCTGGTCAGGGGAAATAAGATTTGTTGCGACGGTATAATTTGCTCCGCCCTGATTCGCGTCTGCTCGAGCAGGGTCTGATTGGCGACCAGAGGACAGAACTGCTTCGGCCGGTCATCGCCGCAGATGAACCGGGTTAGCTTCCGCAGACGGTTTCCGTCTCCACCGGCCAACACGACGCCCCACCGACTGGCTCGCTCGGCGAATGCCCCTGCGCGGTGCGCGGCGGACTGCATTGGCGCCACTGCAGCCTCTCGCCCCATGACGAGGACGTTGGCCGGTCGCGCCTCTCCACGGGCTCCTGCTGCGATGCGTTCAACCGGCATGTTTTTGTCCTCTCACGTACATTTGTTTTGGGAATTTACACTTGGCGGGCCCAAGCGGCGGAGCTTGCGGTCAAATCGCAATTCGGGCTGGCGGTCAGGGCCGTAGCGCTATGCGGCGACTGTCATGTGCCGGGTTGCCTTCGGGGCGGTTATCCGCAGGATACCCTTATCCACCGAAGCTGTTACCTTATCGACATCAACCGGCGCGGGCAAGTCGAGCCGCCGGAATAATTGCTTCCCGAAGAACTCGGAGAAGCGGACGTCGCCCTCCTTCTCTTCGTGAGTGTGGGTGGCAACGGCCTGTATGACGAGGGCGTCCGGCAGCGCCGAGACTTCGATGTCCTTGGCATCGAATCCGGGCAGCGCTATGGAGGCGGTAAACTTCTTCTCGTCTTCTACCAGCTCGGAAGGCGGCAACAACACTACGTCCCGCTCCGCTTGCAGCCAGTCATCCAAATCGGAACCGCCCCCGTTTTGACGATGTTGGAAAATCTGGAAAGCCCGCTTCCGGATGGAGTCTGTAACCGCTTCTATACGTTCCAGGAGCGTCGGAGGAGTTGTTTCGGAACTATTACACTTACAAATGGTTACATGAGACATTCGTAATTCTCCGTACAAATCTAGTCTTTTGGTCCGTGGGTTACATCGACAGTACCAGGAATAGACGTACTAGGATAACTAGGCAATGTACTAGGTAATACTCGTAGCCCAGTAGGATAGCCAGGCCGCCAACCCGGAATCAAAGGCCGCGAAAACTACACTAATCCTTGTTTAACGGCGTACCTGGTCAGTTCGGCGGTGGTGCGTAACCCGAGCTTTCTCTTGATATTGTCGCGATGAAACGCGACCGTCTTGACGGAAATTGTCAGAAGATAGGCAATCTCTTTAGCCGCCTTACCCTCGGCGATTAGTTGCAAGACCTCCCGCTCCCGCGCGCTGAGGTGAAGAGTGGTGGCGGCTTGAGCAGGATCGTGGAACCGCTCCAGGGGTTCGCTCGAAAGACTCGGAGTTACATAGATGCGGCCGTCCAGAACGCTTCCGATCGCGCCGAGAAGCTCCTCGCGCGCGGCCGATTTCAGCACGTATCCAGTCGCTCCGGCATTGAGCGCGGCCTCCAGGTAGGCAGGGTTAATGTGCATGGTGACAAAGAGCAACTTTAATTCGGGCAGACTCTTCTTGATTTGGATGGCGGCGTCGATGCCGTTCAGCAGCGGCATGGTGATGTCGAGGATACTCAGGTCGGGTTTCAGGCGAAGCGCCGCTTCCACCAGAGCCCGTCCATCGGTCACTGTCCCGACAATCTCCAAGTGCGGTTCCAGAAACGCCCGCAGGCCCTCGAGGGTCAGGGGATGGTCGTCGGCCAACAAGACCCGAATGCGTTTCATACACTGTCGGCGGGCAAAGCAATCTCAAGGGCAATCCGGGCGCCATGACCCGGCTGCGCAGTGATGGACAGTTTCCCATTGACCAGGCGGGCACGTTCCTCCATGGAAATCAATCCGAGCCCGCCGCGGCCTTTAGCGGTCCGGTCGAAACCGGCGCCATCGTCCACGATAGACAAGAGCAAAGTGTCCTTCGCATAAGTTAGCGAGACAGCGACGTGTTTAGCGTGCGCATGTTTGGCGATATTCTGCAGGCCTTCCTGCGCAACGCGGTACAGACACGAGGCTGCCGGACGAGGCACCGATGCCGGCAGAGCGGCTTCGGTGAAATCCACACGTATGCCGGCGCGCTTGGAGAACTCACGGCAGAGGCTCCGTAGGGAAGCCACCAGACCCAGGTCGTCGAGGACCGACGGATGCAGCTCATACGCGATATGGCGGGTCTCTTCCGACGCCTTGACCACGCGGGCTTGCAGCGCTTTGAGCCGGCTTTGAATATGCTCCGGACGCGGCGGGTCGGCCGCGAGCCCGCCAATGTCGATGGCCAGGGAAGCCAGTTGCTGGCAGATCTGGTCGTGCAGCTCGCGCGACACTCTGCGGCGCTCCTCTTCCTGAGCGGTCATGAGACTCGCCGCCAGAGCATGGACCTGTTGGGTGCGTGTCTGCGCGATCTGCTCCAGCCGCTTCCGCTCCGTGATATCGCTTACGAAAGCCACGGCGAGTTTGCCCGTGGCCGTCTCGACGGCGTTAAGGCCGATTTCGACCGGAAAGGTCGTGCCATCCTTGCGGCGGCCTGCGAGATCGAATCCGATGACTATGGGACGGCTTTGCATATTGGCGAAGTAAGTCCGGTGGTGTTCCACGTGACGCGCACGGGCGTATTCCGGAACCAGAATCCTGAGCGGCTGCCCGAGCAGCTCCTCACGGCTGTAGCCGAACATCTTTTCGGTAAAGCTATTGACCAGCACAATCTGTTCGTCCGTATTCACGGCCACCACAGACTGATTGGAAGAATCCAATAACGAGCGGATCGTGAACTCGCTTTTTTCCAACTCTTCCTGGGCTTGTTTTCGCGCGGTGGCATCCTCAATGACGATCAGAATCGTCTGCGTTTTGGCGATCTGGCGGGCGTTGATCACCAGGCGGCGGCCGCCGATCCCCGGGAATTCCCGATCGATTTCAAAGTCTCTGATCTGCGCTCCCTTTGAGAGGACGTCCTGCAGCATATCCTGCAATTGCGGAACGCTGCACTGGCCGGCGCCGGACCCGAAGAACGACTGGCGATCGACGTCGCGGGATGAAATTCGAAACATGTCGCAGAAGCTTTGGTTTACTGTCATCACCCGAAATCCGGCGTCCACCACTACCAAAGCTTCGTGAATGGTCTCGACGAGGGCGCGGGCGTACTCGCCGGCTTCATCGCGCGCGCGATAGATCAAATCCGTGTCGAGCAACATGACCAGCACGCCTTCGATCCGGTTGTCGTTGGTCTTGTAAGGCCGCACGCGCAGCGAATACCGGTGGCCATTCCGGTCGGTCACTTCACGCTCGACGAATCGCCCTTGACTGGTCACGTCCGAGAACAGATCGTTCCAATCGGAGACATCCAGGCTGGAAGCGATATTGCTGAACGGGCGCCCGATGTCGCCCGGAATCAGGTTCAGCAATGTACCCGCCACCGGCGTGAAGCGCCGGACACGCAGATCGGCGTCCAGCACCAGCACGGGGATATCGACGCTCACCATCAAGTTACTCAGGTCGTGCGTCAAGACGCTCAGCTCGGCATTGCGGTGCTGCAATTCCTCATTGGAAGATTGCAGCTCCTCACGGGCGGTTTCCAGCTCTTCATTGGTGCTCTGTAACTCCTCGTTACTGGACAGGATCTCCTGGTTGGCCGCCTTCATTTCCTCCTGCCCGGTTTCATGTTCCGCAATCAGGGCGCGCAGGTATTCCCGCGTGGATGCTAACTCCCGCTCCAGTCCCTCATCCTTCTCGGCAGCGCGTTTCCTGCCTGCGGCGGCTTCGCCGGTATTCCGCCCTGCATCGGGGCTCGCCGGATCGACCTTTTGGAACACCACCAGAAGATCCTGTTTCTTGCCATTGCGCTTTTTGAGCGGCCGCACCTCCAGCCGCACGGCGGCGGGTTGGCCGTGATGCTGAAACTGCACACGCTCTTTGTGCACGGTGACGCCTTCTCTCCGGGCTTTGTAAATCGCCGTGCGCAGATCCACAACCAACTCGGGGCGAACCATTTTCAGCAGGTGAAAACCGGGCTGCCCCGTGGCCGGCGCCAGGTAGTGGCTGATGTCTCCCTGAAAATGCACAATATGGAGATCCGGATCCACGATCAGCGCGGGCGGCGTGTAGTGATCGAGCAGGATGGTTTCCGCTTCCTTGCGGAAATCGACGCCCACGCTGGGCGGCGATGTCCTCACCAGGGCGGCGTCGGGCTCAGGGAGGCGGTCCGCGGTTGACTGGAATTCGCGAAAGGCGGACGCCGCCGGTTTGCGGAGGAAGATGCGATGCTTATAATCCGCCGCTGTGAAGGCATCGGAGTAGTCGCTGATGGATTCCGAGTTTCCCAGGAAGAGAAAGCCTCCGGGTTTGAGCGCATACTGGAAGACCGACAAAATCCTCTTTTGCAACTCCGTTCCCATGTAGATCAGGACGTTGCGGCAACTGATGAGATCGAGCCTGGAGAAAGGCGGATCCTTAGCCAGATCGTGCCGCGCGAAGACGCATAGGTCGCGCACGAACTTCTGGATCCGATAGGTATGGCCGGCTTCTACAAAGAAGCGTTTCAGACGCGCGGGAGAGACTCCGGCTACAGCCGCCTCGGTGTAGATTCCGGCTCGGGCCCGCTCCACGGCATCCTCCTGAATGTCGGTCCCGAAGATCTGTATGCTGGTGCGATCGGCCTGTTCACCCAGTTCTTCGAGCAGCAACATGGCAATGGAGTAGACCTCCTCGCCGGTGGAGCATCCCGCCACCCAGATGCGAAGGGCCTCTTCGGCGGGTCTCTTCACGCACACCTTTGCCATGACCCTCTTGCGCAAAGCCTGGAAGCACTCCGGATCGCGAAAGAAGCTGGTCACGTGAATGAAAATGTCGCCGGCCAGCGCATTCGCCTCTTGGGGGCTCTGCTTCAGGATCTGAACATACTTACTCAGCGAGGCGATCTTCTGCAGAGCCATGCGCCGCGCAATGCGGCGGCGGACAGTGGCCGGCTTATACAGGCGGAAATCAACGCCTATAGCGGAGCGAAGGATCAGGCAGATCTTATCCAGCTCGCTGCCTTCGGGCGCTTCCCACGCCTCAGTCAGGTAGGGGTGACGGCCGAGGCGCGTCAACTCGGCGGCAATGCGCTTGAGCGACAGGACGAAATCGACAGACCCGGCCGTGATCGCACTCATCGGCATGGCGGGCCATTCAGCCGTCTCCGGATCTTGAGCGAAGGTGACGCCTCCGGCGGCCTTGATGGCTTTCAACCCATACGTGCCGTCCGAACCCGTTCCGGACAGGACCACGCCGATGGCCGCACTTCCCTGTTCCTCCGCCAAAGCTTTCGAGAACTCGTCAATGGGCCGTTGCAGCAGCAGGATGTTCGAGCGAGGCGCCAGCCGCAGGGTGCGCTCACGGATGGTCATCTTCTTGTTGGGAGGAATGACGTAGACGTGGTTCGGCTTCACGGCGATGCCGTGGGACACTTCGACGACGGGCATGTTAGTCGTCTTCGATAGCAGGGCGGTAAGCGCGCTTTTATACTGGGGCCCCAGGTGCTGGATGAGCACGAACGCCATCCCCGAGTTGGCCGGCAGCGCTTTCAGCAGCGCCGTGAACGCCGCCAGACCTCCGGCCGAAGCGCCGATCGCCACAACGGGGAATGAGAGCGCCGGGTGTGCGCTTTGGGTTTCGCCGGCGGCATTTGCTGGCAGGCCGGCGCTGGCGCCTTTCGCGAAAGTCTTGCGAGGTTTTGGCGCCGCTTTTGCCTTTGCCATGAGCGAAGGCCTCTCAGAGAGGTTGACTGCAAGATACCACTACCCAAGATGGATGCGCGTTCCCAAGGATGGTTGCGCGAGATTTACCGATTACGGTTTCCCGTGCGCCGGTCGATGCGGGGAGCCGCTGACGGCGATGCGGCTCCGTTCCGGCCATCGACTATATGTGGTCACATGACCAAATGCGGACGATTGTGTTTGACGATGAGGACTTACTGCCACCGGCGCCTATCCGTCTGCTTGGCGCACGCCAGTCCTCCTTGGTGGGCTTGGGCGAACAGGAGCCGGCGCGGACTTCGGGTTGCATTACTCAGCTTGAGATCGAGGCAACACTAATGAAACTGATTAACGTTATAAGAATCGCAAGTCTGCTGTTGCTCCCCGTAGCTATTGCTCCTGCTTATGCGCAGGGACGCGAGCAAGGGAAGCCGGCGGAGCAGAAGCCGCAAGAGGCTAGACCGGCGCAGCCGCAGCAACACGCGCAGCCCCAGACCAGAGCGGCGCAGCCACACGCGCAGCAGCAGGCCAAACCTGCGCAGCCGCAACGCGCCCAGCAACAGGCTAAACCGGCGCAGCCACAACAACGCGCGCAGCAACAGGCTAAACCGGCGCAGGCGCAACACGCGCAACAGCCGGCCAGACCGGCGCAGGCCCAGCAACACGCGCAGCAAAAGGCCAGACCGGCGCAGGCGCAGCAGCACGCGCAGCAACCGTCTAGAGCCAAGCCGGCGCAGTCGGCCGACCGAGTACAGACAGAGCCGGGCCATGGGCGCATTCCCGACGATCGCTTTCGCGCCAGCTTTGGCCGCGGCCACACGTTCCACGTGAGCCGTGCGGATTTCACCGGCGGATCGCGACGTTTTCAATACGGTGGATATTGGTTCGCTATGGCTAACCCGTGGCCTGTGGCATGGCTCTACACCGATGCTGTTTACGTTGACTACATGAACGGAGGGTACTTCCTCTGCGATCCCGTCCATCCCGGCGTGTACGTAGCAATCACCGTCGGTTGACGCACTCGGCTTGCGAACCGCGCACGAGCGCGCGCCCCACGGTGGCTTGCGGCTACTTCTTCTTCCCCGGCAGGCCCGCCGGATTCTCGTGCGTGCGTTCGCGGAATGCGCCGCGCATCCCCGCCGCTAAGCCCACGGCGGCGTCGCCGTACTTATCGCGCATGCGGTCGGCTACGGCCAGCGTCTTGCGCCAACGCTCGTGGCGGTCTTCGCCTAACAGGTCCATCTGCTCTTCGCCGTCGGCCCACGAGGAGGCATGTATGCCGAGCAGCCGCACCGGCGCGGCTGGCTTCCAGTTCGCGTCGAACAACCCGCGAATCTCCCGATAGATTTCGGTATCGAGCTGCGTCCCGCGCGGGATGGAATGCGCGCGGGTGATGGTTGAGAAATCCGAGTAGCGCAGTTTCAATTGCAGCGTGCGCGCCAGCAGCGAGTGCTCGCGGAGGCGGCGTCCCACCATTTCCGAGAGCTTGGCGAGAGTGGATTCGAGTTGGGCGCGGTCGGCGGTGTCTTCGGAAAAGGTGTGCTCGTGGCTGATGGATTTCGGGCCGGTATCTTCGCCGATTTCGGTGTCGTACCAGCCGCCGGCGTCGAGGCCCCGCGATTTTCCGGCGAGCGCCAGGCCCCACTTGCCGAACTTCTCTTCGAGGAAGGCGTCGTCGAGGCGGGCCAGGTCGCCCACTTTGCGGATGCCAAAGGCATGCAGGTTCTTCTCGGTGACTTTGCCGACGCCGGGCACCTTGCGCACGTCAAGCGGCGCGAGAAAGGCCGACTCGCGGCCCGGAATCACCCACAAGACGCCGTTGGGTTTGGCCTGGTCCGATGAGATCTTCGCCACCAGGCGCGAAGCGGCGATGCCGATGGAGCAGTTGAGATTGGTGGCCGCCTTCATGCGCTGGTGCAGAAGGTGAGCGGCCTTCAACGGAGGGCCGTAGAGGCGCTCGGAGCCGGTGACATCGAGATACGCTTCGTCCACCGACGCCATCTCCACCAGCGGCGAGAAGGCTTGCAGCACTTCGTACACTTTGCCCGAATACTCGCGGTAGCGCGTCGGGTGGCCCTCCACGAAGATGGCTTGCGGGCACAGCTTGTATGCGGTACGCAGCGGCATGGCGGAATGCACGCCGAATTTGCGCGCTGCATACGATGCGGCCGAGACCACGCCACGCTCATTGGGGCGTCCGCCGACGACTACGGGTTTACCTTTCAACGACGGGTCGTACAGCTCTTCCACCGACACGAAGAAGGCGTCCATGTCGACGTGAAAGTAAGTCCGCACGGCTCCTATGATGGCAGATCGTCTTAGGACTTGTCTCGAAGTAACGCTGGTATGTCGACGCGGGCCTTCGAAGATCACATCGGCATCGTCGATGAACACCACCGAGGGCGCGTTCCGCTTGGCCGACTCGAACACCTTCCCCACGTCCTCGTAGAAATCGCCCGAGCCGGCAACCATAGTGCCGTCGATGAGAAAGAACTTGCTCCTCAACCGGTGCGCCAGCGCGCGCCCGATGGTGGTCTTCCCCGTTCCCGGCGGCCCCGCCAGCAGCACGCCGCGCTTGGGCTTCAGCCGCAGCTCCGCACTCAACGGACCGTTCTCAAACGGCAGCGCGATCTTCGCTTCCAGCTCGCGAATCACTTCGTCGACGCCCTTCAAATCGTTCCCGTCCACTCCAATCTCCACATTGCTGGCGACATCGTGAGACCGCAGGTATTCGATGAAGCCCGCGGTCTCAGTGCCTCTCTCCCGCGCCATCCAGTTACAGGCGTTCTTCAACCGCTGCGCCGAGAGCGCGGGCGCGAAACGATGGATCTGCGCATAATCGAGCCGGTCCGCAACCTCCGCGGGCAGCAACGACCGGCAGATGCACTCGAAATCCTCCACGCCAAACGCGGCGATCTCCCACGCGTAAGCGCGCCGCCTCACCGGCCATGGCGCCTCATCCTCCACGCCGAAGACCAGCTTCTGGCGCCACGCCGCCGCTTCGCCCATGATCCCCGTCAGCGCCGCATCCAGCAGATGAGCGCGCGGGTACTTGTAGTTGTTCGCGGTATTCGCCACCAAATGCAGATCGTCGACAATCACCAGTTGGTGAGCCGCCAGCGCCTGTTCCACCATATCGAGGAACGCCTCCTCGATGGCCGCCGGCTCGCGCGCCGCGAGCGATCGCATAAACTCCCGCACCCCTAGCAGCGCGCCGCCCGCCAGGTCGTGCACACGCTGCAGCACGGTGGTCCGCCCCATCCCCGGCGCGGATCGTAACACGAATACATCCCCCGCCGGAAGCCCGCCAATTATCCCTTCCATGGCGCGCTTCTGCGCAGGCGTCAATAGGGTATCTTTTTGTAGTTTCATCTTGGTTGCACGCAGAAATACATGTCCCGCGGACATAGATCCGCATAGGGACAGTTAGTAAGTGACTGGTTGAGGAGTTAGCCGCGCGAGTGGGGATGGGAAAGCAGGAGTCCCCGCCATTGATTCATCGAAAAGTCGATTTGCAAAGAACTGCCTCCTTTCCTAAGTGAAATAACTACGTTTCAGTAAACTACCACGACTTAGTGGGTCCATGCAAGAGGCTTGTACATGAAGGTTTTATTAAATCGTAGTTCTGCTTGGCAGTGTCTGAAATTGGCCGAAAGAATCTTATTGTTCGTCATAGGTAGCAAGATGATCGGCGGAGCACCCAGTTGGCCGACCCCGCCCCTCACGCCGGCGGAGGGTTGCGCCAACCCGAGCATCCGTCGCCCTTAGCCGACTTTTTGCAATACGTCCTCAACGGCCTCGGGGTGTTTTGCGATCACGGCCAGCAGCACGCGAGTGGGCGTGTCGGGGCGCGACCGGCCTTGCTCCCAGTTCCGCAGGGTGGCCGGCGGGAAGCCGAACTTGGTAGCGAATTGTGCCTGGCTGAGTCTCATCTTCAACCGTACTTTCCGCACGTCGCCTTTGTCACGTCCACCAACGTCACATGCGCTCTATTATCCGTGCCCTCGGTCCATGCGATCGCCTCCTTCAGTCCCTGGATAATGCTTTCGCCAACTGTCTGTCGCTTTCGCTCGTGGGTCGTCTTCTTCACGGACGGCTTGGACGTTTTTTTCGTAGTCATATCTCTTCATGCGCGGACCGCAAGAACACTGGTATCCACTCGTCGTGATGATAGTCGATCACGCGGGCGCCGCCCCGCTTGCCTGCTCCTCCCAATGCCGACGGGATCTTGCGGACTCCACCAGTTTCCCGGACGATAACTCCTGAGCTTCTACTACAGTCATCGGAGGGACGGCCGGTCGCGGCTCTGTCTCGCCTGCGCCTCGCGCCAGATGTTACGAATTCCCCGGAACAAGTGGCGGGTAATGTACGTCTGCTCAGAGAGATGGCAGTTTCCCGAAAGTTTCGGCTCAGCGCGTCCTTTTGGGAAGCGACGCGCATCGCGCTCGATTCCCTGCGCAAGAACAAATTGCGCAGCTTTCTGACGCTGCTCGGCATCATCCTGGCTACCACCACGCTGATCGCCGTCACCGCCCTGATTCACGGCATGAACGTCTACATCGCCGAGAAGGTCTCGGACATGGGTTCCGACGGCTTCCGCATCGTGCGCATGGCTTGGTTCGGTCCCTGGGATCCCAAGAAGTTCTACGAGATGCAGAAGCGCAATCCGCAGATCCGGCCGGATGAATTCGAATTCGTCAAGAGCAAGGCCGCGCTGGTCAAAGACCTCGGCATGATGGCCTCGCGCCAGGCGCGCGTGGCATACAAGGGCAAATCCACCGAGGGCGTGGATATCGAGGGCGTCACCGACAATATTCCCACCATCAACAATATTCAGGTGGATCTCGGCCGCGGCATCACCTACGAGGAGGTCCGCCGCCACGCCCCCGTGGCTTTCATCGGCAACGACATCCGCACGCGCTTCTTCGCAGACCGCGACCCGATCGGCAAGACCATCGCCATTGAAGGCAATCAGTATGAAGTCATCGGCGCCGCCAAGGCGCTGGGCAGCGTGTTCGGGCAATCGCAGGATAACTTCGTCATGATCCCCATCGAGGCGTATTTCAAGACGTATGGATCGCGCAACGGAATCCGCCTGATCGCCAAAGCCATCGACCAGCAGCGCCTCATGGAAGCGCAGGACGAAACGCGCGTGCTGCTGCGCTCCTACCGCCATTTGCTTCCCGGGCAGGACGATAACTTCAGCATCTTCGCCTCCGAAACCATCGTGAGCTTGTGGGAGCGGCTTACCGCCACGATCGCCGGCATGGCGGTGGGCATCGTTTCGGTGTTCATGATCGTGGGCGGAATCGTGATCATGAACATCATGCTGGCGGTGGTTACGGAGCGCACGCACGAAATCGGCATCCGCAAATCGCTGGGCGCGCGCCGCGGCGACATTCTCAATCAATACCTGGTGGAATCGGCGGTGCTGGCCGGCGTGGGCGGCCTGGCGGGCGTCTGCGTCGCGTGGACCATCGCGGTGCTGGTCCGCAGCTTCACCTCCGTGCCCATGGCGCTGCCGTGGAGCTCGGTCCTGCTGGGCGTGGGCCTTTCCTCGGTGGTGGGCCTGTTCTTCGGAATCTATCCGGCGCGACAGGCGTCGAAGCTCGACCCTATCGAAGCGCTGCGGGTGGAACGATGATCTGGCTGGCTTTCGACTACGGGTTGGCAGGCGGAAGCGCCTGCCCCACACCGCCTGCCCCACTTTGATATGATCTGGCTTCCCTTCTACAACGGCATTTCACTGGCGCTGCAGACCATCCGCTCGCACAAGATGCGCGCGTTCCTCACGGTGCTGGGCGTGATTATCGGAACCGGAACCATCATCGGCGTGGGCGCGATCCTGACCGGATTCGATACCTCTATCACCTCCGTGCTGCGCAGCTTCGGCCCGAATTCCATCATCGTCTTCAAGTTCCCCGTCGGCCCCCACGAGGGCAATTTGAGCCCCGAGGAGCGGACGCGCAAAGACCTCACCTACCAGAACGCCGCCGACATCCGCGAGCGCTGCAAATCCGTCGAAGACGTGTCGTCGATGCTCTTCCCCAACACTAATACCGTCAACGCCCACTATAAGGGCAACGACATGTACGACGTCAACCTTTTCGGCGTGGAAGAGGCCTACGCCCGCGGCGGCCAGGTGGACCTGCACCTGGGCCGGTTTTTCACCGACGAAGAGAGCCGCCGCCGCGTCCCCGTGGTGGTGATCGGGGCCGATCTGGAAAAGGGCCTCTTCGCCAACGTCGACCCGATCGGCAAGGCGATTCAGGTGGACGGCCACGAGTACGAAGTGATCGGCACCATGCTCCGCCCCGCTGCGTCGTTCTTCGGCGACACCGACAACCGCGTCCTGCTGCCGTATTGGACCATGCAGCGCATGTACCCCAACGCGCGCGAAAACGCCATCGTGGTGACTGCTATGGAAGGCAAGCTGCCGGAAGCCTTGGACGAAGTGCGCACCGTGCTGCGCATCGACCGCCGCGTGCCCTACAGCAAACCCGACGACTTTGCGCTTTCCACCGCCGAGCAGATGGTGGCGGACTTCCACCAGATCACGGCGATGACGTTCCTGGTGATGGTGGTGCTGAGCTCCATCGGATTGCTGGTGGGCGGCATCGGCGTGATGAACATCATGCTGGTATCGGTGACTGAGCGGACCTACGAGATCGGCATTCGCAAAGCGCTGGGCGCACGCCGCGTCGATATTCTGATTCAGTTTCTGCTGGAAGCGGCCGCGCTCACGGGTCTGGGCGGCATCGCCGGAATCGCCTTCGGCTGGGTGATCGCGATGATTAGCCGGATGGTTTTTCCATCGCTGCCCGCCGAGGTGCCCGCCTGGGCCGCAGCGATGGGAATCGTAATGTCGGTGGGCGTTGGCCTGTTCTTCGGCATCTGGCCGGCGAATAAAGCGGCGCGCCTCGATCCGGTGGTG